>Ga0214917_10004675_pt1 | contig 15054 bp, 18 predicted proteins | sample LL_1208_BB_MetaG_FD_177983 | JGI IMG/M metagenome (GOLD analysis project Ga0214917, IMG submission 177983) | Freshwater microbial communities from Lake Lanier, Atlanta, Georgia, United States - LL_1208_BB | ecosystem: Environmental > Aquatic > Freshwater > Lake | place: USA: Georgia | collected... | reverse complement strand
AAAATCCATTGTTCTAAAAAATTAAATAGCCATATTTAATGATAATTTCGAATTAAATATAATTATTTCAATAAGTTACTGGCACTTGTTAATTTTTGGGAAATGGTTAGGGATCAGGTTGTCTGAATATGAAAAGTCTATAAATAACCCTGCTAACGAGAATGGTGCGACTCTTTAAGGCCGATTAAAGCGATTAATAGACTGCTTAGATAACATATTGGCATGATTATTAGGGCACTCTGATAGGCCTGGATTTCATAGACTGGGGCATTGTTTACCAGGTGCCAATGATGGCTATGTTGCATGATTATGCCAACAAGCGGCTGAAATAGCGAGCCGCCGATTAGCACAGCTAAATTATTAAAGCCTGATGCAGTGCCAACTAAGTGCTGGGGATTATAGTCTTTTACTACAGCAAAACTTACGGACTGCCCGCCTGCTCCTAAACCAAAAACAAATAGGAATAGAGAAGCGATAGGCATTGAAATATTAGGTATGTAAAGTATGGCTAAGGTGGCTATTAACCCCATAACTGAGCTAATTATTAGTGATTTGCGGCGGTTACACAACCTATCACTTAACCAGCCTAACAGCGGACTACCAATACCTATGCCCACCCAAATTAAACTGCACATGCCAGAAGCAATAACTACTGAAGTTTGAAACTTGGTTTGCAAGTAAGGCACGCCCCATAGTGCGGCAAAAACAGCAATTGGGGTCCATATACAAAAAGCATAACCGCCTATTTTCCAGGTATGGGCTTTACCACAAACGTCGCGTAGACGTTTAAGTTCTTGTGTAATGCCTGGCTCGGTTTTGTTAGCAACTGGAAATGGGTGGTCACGGACAACTAACCATAGTAGACCAGAGAGGATTACCCCTATTATCGCCAAAATAAAACTCGCTTGTCGCCAGCCAACGGAATTTATTAACCAGGCCAATGGCATTTCCCCAAATATTGCACCAACAGAACTCATTAATTGTGCAACCCCAGCTAGAATTGCAAAATAACTGGGCTTAAACCAACGCGAACATAGGACTAGCACTCCTATAAAAGAAAATGCCGAGCCGATGCCAATCATAAAGCGACCAAGAGCTGCGGTGATTACACATTCTGTAGAGGCAAAAAAAAATGAGCCTAAAGCACAAAGTAAAAGTGCTGCGGTCATCAATCTACGGGGGCCGTATCTGTCAAACATAAGACCTGCCGGCAATTGCATAGGGGCGTAGGCATAGAAATAAAAGGCAGAGATAATGCCAAAGCCTGAGGCAGTAATATGAAATGTTTGCATCATTGGTTGTGCCATGACACTTGGCGCAACTTGTAGAATAAATTCATATAAGTAAAAGCACGATGCTAAAAAAAATATGGTATAAGCTTTGACTTCAAATTGGTTCATGAGTTTAATCCAAGATCCTTAAATTATGCTAGTATTAACTATTGGCAAATTATACCTAATAGTTGTTCATCATTACCACCTAATACCGAAGCAACATGATGTTTTTTATTGGTAATTCTGCACCAGGCTAGCCATGCTATCATCATAGCCTCCAAATAATCACTCGAGATTCCCCGTGCGTCGGTGGGTGCAACATTATAATCTGGTAATAACTGGCTAATATTAGCCAGCAAAGTTTTGTTTTTAACTCCGCCGCCGCATATAAACACCGAATTAGCTGGGAGGAGATGCTTTTTAATCTCGGTTGCAATTAATTGTGCTGTTAAGGCAATGATACTCGCCTGCACGTCTTGATGCAACAAATATTGGCACTCAGTGTGGTTTAACAGCCATTGTAACGAAAAGTATTCCTTACCGATGCTTTTTGGGTAAGCTTGATGAAAAAATTTATCTTGTAATAACGCATCTAGTAATTGCGGAACGACCTGACCTGTTGCGGCTAATTGGCCATTTTTATCATATTTTACGGCATATTTGGTGGCAATCCAGGCGTCAGATAAACAATTACCCGGGCCTATATCATAACCAATTACCGGACAATTTTCTTTACAAACTGAAATATTTGTTATGCCGCCAATATTTACTACTGCATAATTTTTTTCTGGGGCAAAAACTCTTTGGTGATAGAGAGGTGCCAACGGCGCCCCCTGCCCTCCTTGCGCAAGATTATGACTGCGAAAATCATATACGACTGGCACTTTTAACTGCTCATAAATAGTAAATGGACAACCAATTTGCCAAGTATACGGAATTGGTCCGGTTGGTTGATGGCATAATGTTTGTCCATGACTTCCCAAGACAAATAATGGTTCAGATACTGTTGCTAAAACCTCTGCTGCCGCAGTGGCAAATGCACGCCCAACTTCTTTGTTTAATTGTGCATAAAAACGCATATCAAAGCGTGCTCCGTGCATAACCTCAGTGAGTTGTGTAGCAAGCTGGGGAGGATAAGCGATGGTTTGTCCAGCAATTAAAGCATGCGTATTAACGTCAATTATTGCCGTATCAATGCCATCCATACTAGTTCCAGACATTAATCCTAAAGCTAAAGTTCTCATGATTCTTGTCTATGAATAGGAAACAGTTGATAAAAGTTATTGGTGGTTGCTTCTGCTACTTGTTCATAAGCTAATCCACGGAGCTCCGCAATGGTTTGACAAACATATTTTACCCAGGCTGGTTGATTACTTTTGCCACGGTGCGGAGTTGGGGCCAGATAAGGTGAGTCAGTCTCAATCAATAACCTATCAAGGGGAGTTTTTTTCGCAACCTCATGTACTTGATGGGCGTTTTTAAACGTGACAATTCCAGATAAAGAAATCATGAAATCCAAATCCAAAGCCGCTTTCGCCACTTCCCAATCTTCAGTAAAACAATGCATAACGCCACGGCACTCATGAGCATGTTCATAGTTGAGAACCGATAGTGTATCTTCTGCAGCCATGCGTGTATGCACAATCAATGGCTTTGCTAATTTTTTAGCCGCATAGATATGTTGCCGAAACAATTTTTTTTGCACGCTTTGAAACTCAGCGTCGTTGCTATGATAGTAGTCTAAGCCCGTCTCACCTATTGCAACGCATTTGGAATGAGAGCCCACGGTTAATAACCATTCGGTTTTGTCACAATCAGCAACGCTAGTTGGATGCCAGCCAACTGAAAAGGATATACGTGGATGTTCGGCAATTTCTTGCAAAGTTGGCGCATCCTCAAGCTCTACACAGACTGTTAAAAAATGCTCGACCCCTTGTTGTATGGCATAATCTATGGCTTGGTGTAAATCACCATTATAGGCGGTTAAATCGAGACGATTTAAATGACAATGCGAATCAACTATCATTAATTTTTTCCTTTTAAAATCAAAAATAAACGACTCAGAAGGAGTTGCTCCTGAAAGTTTACCCCGTTTCTAATTTGTTGTTTGATTATCAGTATAGTATCCCAAAAAGACCACCATAAAGCCAATGGGATTGCTACTGTCAGCGCAAAATCTGCTTTTGCGATTTGGAGTGTTACACGGCTTTTAATTACATTTGCGCAAAAATACTGTAAAAACAGTAAACTATCGTCAATACTTGTTGAGGCAAAGATCTGGAGTAGCTGAGTTAAATCTTTTTTATCTTCGACAAATAGTTTTAAGTCAGCAGCAAATGTTTCATGCCAAATAACATCTGGCGCTAAGTCATGGCCGACATCTATCACAAAGCAGCGACTCAACACAGTTTTTGGTAAATGCGCGGCATTTTCAGCTAATAGGATGAAATGGGTTTTTAAGGATGGTTCTTCTAAGACCTTTAACAACGCATTGGCGCTAAAAATATTCAGGCTATCAGCATGATAAATAATAATAAATTGTTGTGCAGCATGACATGGGGTTTGATAAGCGATATGTTGCACTTCCCGAATTTGCTCAATCTTAATAGCATGTCCGACTGCTGAAGGTGCAATGCTATAAATATCTGGATGATTACCGGATTTTATTAATAAACATCCTGAGCATTTGCCGCAATTAGTTCGCTCTTGACAACATGCTATCTGCAAAAAAGCCTCTAATTCCTGGCGGCCGTTGGCAATATCGCCCTGAATAATCACAGCACTTGGCATGCAATCATTACTTAATAAAATACTTAGGCTCATAATTGTAACCTGCGCTGCAGGGTTAATCTTATTTCCGCTTGAACACTCTGATAGGCTTGGTTGGCATTAATTACCACTGTATTAGGATACTTAGCTAAACATTGCTCATAAGCTGCCGCGACATTGCTAAAAAAGCTAAGATTTTCTTGTTCAATATGATCAAGCTCACCGCGCGCGCAAATACGTTCATAAGCCACCTCAGGAGGCACTGCTAGAAAAATTGTGAGGTCTGGGTGTCTACCCTGTAAACACAGGCTTGATATTTGTTTTATAGTTTCAATGTCACACCCGCGACCGCCAGCTTGGTAAGCATAGGTAGATAGCTCAAATCTATCCAACACCACACAATCACCAGCTGCTAACAAAGGCAGAACTTTGCTGTGCAATAGTTGAAAGCGTGCCGCATAAAATAATAACACTTCAGCTAACGGTAGAATATTAAGTGCATCTTTTTTTAAAATGGTCCGAATCTCTTCACCAACCGCAGTTCCTCCTGGCTCACGGAATGCGTGCGTCTTAAAACCAAGTGCGTTTAATTCGTCAATTACTGTTGTAAGAGCAGAGGTTTTACCAGCTCCATCTATTCCTTCGACAACAATCCATAGTCCTGGTTTAATGGCCATGTTCTCCTCCAATGGCATAAATATTTTTTTTATGCTGCTGATATGTTGCTGAGAATATATGCTGCCCATGTTTATTCGCAACAAAATATAAATAATCTGATTTATCTGGGTGCGCCGCCGCGAGTAATGAAGTTGCGCTCGGTAGCGCAATTGGTGTGGGCGGCAATCCTTGATGCTTGTAGGTATTATAGGGATTATCAATTTTGATATCATGCCCTGTTAAAATAATGCGTTCACACCCTGGCATACCATAAGCTACGGTTGGGTCCATTTGTAATGGCATATGTAATTTTAAGCGATTTACGATGACACTGGCAATGAGGTTTTTTTCAGATAAAAGTGCTGTTTCTTTCTCAATAATAGAAGCGGCAATCAGTAACTCATAGGCATTTTCAAACGGAAGATCAGCTCCCCTTTCTTGCCAAACTTCATCCAACTTGCGCAGCATTTTTTTATGCGCCAGTTGCAATACTGGCAACATACTGGCACCATACTCTTGCACATAGGTATCTGGGTATAACAGACCTTCAAGACTGTGCGGCGCCGCGATTAACATTGCTTTATCAAACTTAACTAGCGGATTGTTAGTCCACAGCTTAACTAATTCACAAAGACGTTGTCCTTCTATAATTTTTATGCTTATTTTATACGTTTGACCTTGCGCAAGTTTATGCAATAAAGATAGTCCGGTTTCTTGTCCAGTGACTAAGTATGTACCTGATTGCAACCGCGCAGAGAGATGATAGTATTTTACCATCCACAAAAATATTTTTTTTGAGTTTATCACATGCTTGCGATATAAAATCTCAGCTATTTTTTGTGCTGAGGCAGCCTCAGGAATACTTACTAGGGTATCGGCCGTGACTAGTTTTTGACTTAAAAATTTTTGCTGCAGATAATAAGCATACGCAGTGACTGCAATGCCTGCAGCCACTAAAATAATAACTAGTAATTTAAACTTTTTTAAACACAACTGAACCATTGGTTCCGCCGAAGCCAAATGAATTGCTCATAGTGCAATCTATAGATCGTGGTTGCTTAACATGTGGGACAAAATTTAGATCACAATCTTCATCTGGATTATCTAAATTAATAGTTGGTGGCGCAACTTGATCTCTTATCGCTAAAACACTAAAAATTGCTTCAATTGCTCCCGCAGCACCAAGCAAATGGCCAGTCATGGATTTTGTCGAACTAACCGCAAGCTGATAAGCATGTTCACCAAATACTTTCTTAATTGCCTTGGTCTCGTTTAAATCATTTAAATAAGTAGATGTGCCGTGCGCATTTATGTAATCAACAGCAGTAGCATCAAGTCCTGCATCCTGAAGGGCAATATTCATACAACTTACCGCACCTTCTCCAGTTTCGTCGGGAGCTGTGATATGAAATGCATCGCCTGACATACCAAAACCGACCATTTCTGCATAGATTGTGGCGCCACGCTTGAGCGCATGTTCATATTCTTCTAAGACCAATACACCGGCACCTTCTCCCATTACAAAACCATCACGGTCTTTATCCCATGGGCGAGAAGCTTTGGTTGGCTCGTCATTGCGTTTAGACAGCGCTCTTACAGCTGAGAAGCCAGCAATACATAAAGGCGTATTGGTCATTTCCGAACCACCGCAAACCATTACATCTGCGTCACCATAGGCTATTAAACGACTGGATAAACCAATATTATGCGTGCCAGTTGTACACGCAGTAACAACCGATATATTAGGTCCCTTCAATCCATGACGAATAGAAATTTGTCCGGCAACCATGTTTATTATACCAGCGGGTATAAAGAACGGCGATACTTTTTTAGGCCCACCCTGCATTAACTTTTCTTGATTATTGGTAATGGTAGCAATGCCACCAATTCCAGCGCCTACCGCAACTCCAATACGATGAGCATTATCAGCATTAACCTGTAACCCCGATAATTTTATCGCTTCATCTGCGGCAATTACGCCAAATTGTGAAAACATATCCATCTTACGAACTTCTTTAACGTCAAAGTAGTTTTCAGGGTGAAAATCTTTAACGCGAGCCCATATTTTTGTAGGATAATCAGATACATCAAAACCTTGAACTGCGGACACGCCGCTCACACCATTTAAAATATTTTCCCATGTTGCTGGGGCAGTTAGACCTAACGGTGTTATCATTCCAAAGCCTGTAACCACGACACGTCTTTTATTCAAGAAGACTCTCCTTAATAAAAAAACAGCGGGTTAGATAACTCTACCCACTGCTAAAATCTGAACTTAATTAAGCGTCTTTATTCATGTTTTCTTCAATGTAATCAATAGCTTCTTGAATGGTTGTAATTTTTTCTGATTTTTCATCAGGAATTTCTGTCTCAAACTCTTCTTCAAGGGCCATTACTAATTCAACCGTATCTAAGGAATCAGCACCTAAATCGTCAACAAAAGAAGCATCGTTACGCAAATCTTCTTCTTTAACTCCCAACTGACTAACAACAATTTTTCTTACTCTTTCTGCTACTGTGCTCATCTTGATATATTCCTCTTTAAAATTTAAAACAAAAAAACTCTATGGCTGTATTTTAATATAAGTATTATACCATGTACATCCCGCCGTTCACATGCAGCGTTTGACCAGTTAAATAGCCTGCTTCATCTGAGACTAAAAAAGCTACTGCTTTGGCAATATCTTCTGACTTACCTAAACGTTTCATCGGAATACGTCTTAATAACTCATTTTTAACCAAATCAGGCAACGATTCTGTCATGTCTGTTTCAATAAAACCAGGCGCAACCACATTGACTGTAATCCCCCTGCTGGCCATTTCCTGCGCCAGAGATTTTGAAAAGCCTATTACCCCCGCTTTTGTTGCAGCGTAATTTGCTTGTCCACCATTGCCAGTACTGCCGACAACCGAAGAGACATTGACAATACGTCCCCAGCGGGCACGAAACATGTTTTTCAAACAAGCTCGCGTCATTTTAAATACACCGGTTAAATTGGTGGCAATCACATCATCCCACTCTTCATTACTCATGCGCAACAGTAAATTATCAGCAGTAACTCCAGCGTTATTAATTAAAATTGCTGGCGCTAAATTTTTACTTTCCAATGACTCAATAAGTTTAGCTGCGGCATCAGGCTCAACCACGTTAAGAACTTCTCCATGCCCTTGGCCGTTAGTATAGTTAGTTATCTGTTCAGCACCCTGTGCGCTTGTAGCAGTACCTATCACATAATAACCCCTCGTGATCAACTCTTGAGCTATCGCTTTACCAATGCCACGACTGGCACCAGTTACTAATACTATTTTTTTTTCCATAATTATTGTTTATCCCATACTGGTATATGCTGTAATTCACTACAAAAAATAGCTTTGACTTCAGGAATAGTTCTTTTTGCTAAACCTGTCAAAACCTTGCCAGGACCGCACTCTATGCATGTATCAACGTTATTAGCAGCAAATACAGCCAAAGTGTCTGTCCAACGAACTGGCGAAAAAACCTGTTTAATCAAAAGTTCTTTAATATTATTAACATTTTCGTAAGCAGAAGAATTCACATTGCTAATAACTTTACAAGTAGGGATTTTAAACTTTATCTGCTCTAAAACTGTTTCTAATTGTTGTCCCGCATATAGCATCATGTCACAGTGACAAGGAACACTAACCGGCAAAATCTTGGTCATTCTCGCACCTTGTTTCTCTGCCGCCACAATCGCTTCTTCTACTAATTCTAGATTACCGGCTATCACAGCTTGGCCAATCGCATTGTAATTAGCAACCGAAAGTGCTTTGTTATGATATGCGCTATCGATTGACTGACAGATTTCATCCACTTCTGCATTGCCTAAGCCAATGATAGCCGCCATAGCGCCTTTTTCATCACCAGCAGATTTTTTCATAAAACGCGCTCGAGCGGATACTACTTTTAAAGCATCTGTAAATTCTAGGGAATTTGCGCACACTAAAGCCGCATACTCCCCCAAACTGTGACCAGCCATGATAACTGGCTCTGGCATGCCTGTGGAAATTAGGTAACGGTATAAAGCCACATCAGCAATTAACATTACTACTTGCGTGTTTTCAGTGTCATTTAAGTCCTCAACTGGACCTGTTTGCGCCAAATGCCAATAATCTATGCCCATCACCTCTTTAGCGATACCAAAAACATCAGAAAAAACCTTAAACTGCTCAAAATCTTTGAGCATGCCAATGGACTGAGATCCTTGGCCTGGAAACATACACGCCAAACGCATAATTTGTGATTCCCTAATATTATAAAATTAAGCCTTGATTCATAAAATCGTTAATTTTTTCACGCACTAGCTCAACAACATTATTATTTACTTGTAAAATTGCTTGTTCAATCGCATTCTGAAAACTTAGTATTGAAGCGCCGCCGTGACTTTTGATAACTATCCCGTTTAAACCAATCAAAGTAGCACCATTATATCTTGCTGGGTCAAGTCGCAGTTTAAAACGCTTTAATACTGGCAATGTAACTAAACCTATTAGCTTTGTAAACCAATTCTCATAAAAAACTTGCTTAAGTTGCCAAGTGATCATTTTTGCTAAACCTTCACTCGCTTTTAATACCACATTTCCCACAAAGCCATCACAGACAATTAAATCATAATCACCCAAATAAATGTCATCACCTTCGACATAGCCGGCATAATTTAGTAATTTACAATCATTTAAGCGATAGGCTGTTTGTTTAACCTGATCGTTGCCTTTTATCTCTTCAACACCAATATTTAATAGTCCAATTTTAGGATTATTAATATGATCTACTGCTTGAATTAACGCACAACCCATGATTGCAAACTGAAATAATTGTTCAGCGCAAGAATCAACGTTGGCGCCTAAATCGAGCAAGCGAGTTTTACCCCTCTTACTTGGCAATTCAGCAATAATAGCTGGCCTATCAATGCCAGGCAAAGTTTTTAATACAAAGCGCGCCGTCGCCATTAACGCACCAGTGTTGCCAGCGCTAACACATGCGTTTGCTAAACCATCTTTTACACAGTTAATAGCAATTCTTAGCGAGGATGACTTTTTATTCCGTAGCGCTGTTGACGGCAATTCATCCATGCCAACTACCTCATTTGCATGCACAATTTCACAACGCGAGGTTATGCTGCTATTATAAGGCTTTAAGTGCTGCTGAATTAAATCTTGCTTACCAACTAATAAAAGACGTAATGATGGGTATTTTTTTAATGCGTTGATACAGGCAGGAATGATCACAGGTAATCCGTGATCTCCCCCCATAGCATCAATAGATAGTGTTGTAACTTCCAAGAGAATTACTCATTATCTTCGAAAACTGAGTTTTCGTTATCAATTACTTTACGACCACGGTAGTATCCATCAGCAGTCATATGATGACGCAAATGAACTTCACCTGAAACGTGGTCAATTGACAATGTTGGTAAAGTCAAAGCATCGTGTGAACGACGCATATCTCTTCTTGAACGAGATTTTTTATTTTGTTGTACAGCCATTTTTTACACTCCTTAAGTATAAATCTAAATTTGGGAGGAATTGTAAACTTTTTTCAAGCATTAGCCAAGTAATTTATTTTCTTTCTACAAATTACTAAACATATTGGCTCGATTTTAATTGATTTGCTTCGCATTCGTCAAGCTCTTGATGAAACGCCGACAAATATAGATGGCAGTTATCAACAAGAATAGCTTCTAAGTCTACTATTGAATCTTTGGCAACGATTACATCATAAAGCGATTGATATTTCTCTGCTAATTTTTCATTATGACAAACAGCAATTTCAGTTTCTAAATGGTGCTGTTGAATAAACTCGCCCATACATCTCTGGCAATGCATAGGCACCAAGGCATTTTCAACAATTTTCAGCAAAAAAAATTCCCCGTTGTCAATGACCTCATAACTAAATTCCATCTCAAAACTGCCAGCAATAAATGCTGGCAATCTCTCCTGCAAGCTAATGCACTGCGGAACTTTTGGTGCAGAATTAATGGATTTTTTTAAATCTAATTTCATTTTGTTACCACATTTTAATTACAATTTGCTGATCATGACACAAAATAGCATCCTGTTCTAGCCTAGGGACAAATACCAGACAAAAGCGAATTTTCATGTTAAAATCAATAATCAAAATATTTTTATCTATATCATGCAAAAAGTTATTATCGGATTATCAGGCGGAGTAGATTCAGCTGTATCAGCATATTTGTTGCAGGCTGCTGGCTATCAAGTAGAAGCATTATTTATGAAGAACTGGGAGCAAGATGATTATCCAGGATACTGTGCTGCCACCACCGACCTTAATGATGCCAAAGCAGTTTGTGCTAAACTTAATATACCCTTACACACAGTTAATTTTTCCAAGGAGTATTGGCAACAAGTATTTCAAATATTTCTTGATGATTATGCCGCTGGCATCACCCCAAACCCTGATGTTTTATGTAATAAAGAAATTAAGTTTAACTACTTCCTTAAACATGCCCTGACACTTGGCGCCGATTTAATTGCTACTGGTCACTACGCGCGTAGAATTGATACAGATACTGAAACTTGCCTCTATCAAGCAAAAGACTCCAATAAAGATCAAACTTATTTTCTACATGCCGTCGATAAACAAGCCTTAAGTAAAACCCTCTTCCCTCTTGGCACTTACCTTAAATCTGAAGTTCGTCTTATTGCCAAACAACTAGCATTGCCCAACCATGCTAAAAAGGATTCCACTGGCATTTGTTTTATCGGCGAGAAAAACTTCCGCAACTTTTTAAAAGATTTTTTACTAGCAAAACCTGGCAACATAATCACTACCAATAATCAGATAATTGGACAGCATCAAGGAATTATTTTTTACACGTTAGGGCAAAGACAAGGATTGGGTTTAGGGGGCGTAAAAGGAGCTGCAGAAAAACCCTGGTTTGTTGTTGAAAAAAATCTCTCAACCAATGAACTTATGGTCGCGCAGGGCGAGCATCATCCAAAACTATATTCTCAAGGTCTAGTTTGCGGACCAATAAATTGGTTAAAAACCGTCCATGAACATGATTTCCCAATAACTTGCCAAGCAAAAATTCGTTATCGCCAAGATTACCAGAATTGTCTATTATCCAATAGTTACGACAATACTCATATTGTTCAATTCTCAACGCCACAACGCGCCGTAACCCCGGGTCAGTATATAGTTTTTTATGATAAGCATCGTTGCCTTGGTGGCGCCCAAATTATTAAAGCAATTTCCTAGGAGAACCTATGATTAATTTTACGACTAATGCTGCTAATAAAACAGCCGAACTTATTGCCGAAGAAAACAACTCTAATTTATGTTTACGCATTTACGTTACCGGCGGTGGATGCTCGGGCTTTCAATACGGCTTTTCTTTCGATGACAATATTTTGGCTGACGATACTATCGTTGAACAACAATGCAGCAATAATACTACAGTAAAACTATTAATTGATTCGATGAGTATTCAATATCTTGATGGCGCCGAGGTAGATTTTAGCACCGGTTTACAAGAGGAATTTATTATTCGTAACCCAAATGCCAAAACTACATGCGGCTGCGGCTCTTCATTCACCCTAGATGACGAATAGCTAGTAAGGTTTAATCACGACCTTAGTGCCAATGCTGATAAAATGATGTGCTAACCAATATGCATCGTCAGGTGTAACTCGAACACAGCCATGACTTGCATTATATTTTGGCACATTATTAGATCCATGAATAGCATAGTATTTGCTAAAAAACATGCAATAAGGCATTTTTGCTCCACCATGTGGTTTTGGGTAGCGACTTGACTTGCAAGAGGCAGAACCAATCGACCATACCTGATAAACTCCTGCTGGAGTTCGACACGAACGGTGAATATCTTTACAGTAGCCTGAGCCACCAGATGCACGCCCTGTTTTAACAACCTCACCAGCATTGTTAACCGCAGACCAGCTATGGGTGCGGGGGTTAAAAACAAATGTATTGGCAAGAGCGTTACCAAATAGTAAGAAACAAATAACTCCAATAGTATGATGAATCCGCATTTTTATATCCTATTTTAGTCTGAACATATTTATTATAGACAAAATATATAAAATATGATCACAAAAAAACAATTATAAACGGTTATCCATGAAGGGAATTATTTAACACTTGCGCTTTGACGTCCTCCCCGCACTGAAGAGACGAGGATTACTCTTGTCATGTGTACATGACTGAGCTTGGTTCTTGCTGCTGACGACTTATGTCGTTCACTTCACAAGCTAACCCCGTTAGTCCCAAGGTTTTTTAATGCAAACATCCCAAGCCGCGACTTAAAATGTTTTGTGAGGCAACACTATCAGCATTGGCCTCAAAAAAATATTCAAGACAACGAAATTCTTCCTGAGTTAAACAATTGGCTTTTGCTTGATGCCGGCATATCGGACAAGTTTGGCTCGTATGCTTAGGGTCAACATAGACCAGCATCCCTCCTCGCCATCCTTGTTTGCACTCAAGCTGCCGACGAAACTCTCCACAGCCCTGGTCCAAAATCGAGCGATTCAATCCAGATTTTTGTACCACCTTTCGACCTGGTTCTTCTATCGTGCCGCTAGCACTTTTACTCATGTTCATAATCTTTAAATCCTCCATCACAATCATGGCGTGGTTTTTGCTGATTGTATTTGATGTTTGATGTAAAAAATCCTGACGAACGTAAGCAATCTTAGTGTGTAATTTTTGTATCCGTTTTTGGTGTTTTTTCCATGAGATGGATTTTCTAAATCCCGCTCGGTTTGAATCGATAACGTATACTGTCCATGATTACGACTGATGGTCACATTCTTAATTTTGCCAAGAACATCACGACTATGATATAAGAGGCATATGATAAAAGGAACATCGGATTGCATTTGAACAACAAAGTGTGGATAAAAAATGAAATACAGGCTTATTTGTTTTAAGTTTTAAGCACCAAGTCTGAATTACAAGAAAAATGTTGCAAAAAAAATAAATTTAAACTAATTTAAGACATTTTCTCCAAAAGCCATGATATGCTATTATTTTAAACACTATATATTATTTTAAAATACTATGAATACGGAAAATGCATTAGAAAATCTAGGTACCAATTCGGCACCATGTTCACCGACAGAAATTACTGAAGATTGTGACTTAACACCTTTAAATGAAGAAGAATTTATGGCTAATATTATTGCAATTTTTAATGATTGTGACTTAGAAATCGATGAATGCTTGGGTAATGCATATAATGCCACTGATAATGAAGAAGTATCTCTGGGTGAAATGATTAAAAATTATACCTCAGAAATCGATGAACGCTTGGGTGAGTTTTCCAAGCAATCTCTTTTAGGAAAACATTTTGATGATGATGATTTGGAGAATACCGAAAATGAGTTACCAGAAATTTTAAAATCTGATGGTCAAGGAGAAAAAGAAAATAATGATAAATCGGAAAATATTCAAGAGGAAAATTCAATATTTTTTTTAGACTTAATGGTATTAGCTAATGAGTTAGCAAAAAAATTATTTAGCATTGAAGATATTAATGAACAAAAAATTACAGATACTTTCAATTATTTTTGTCAATCAAAAAAATTGGAACCAAATAAAATCTGTTTGGAAATATCTAATCTTATCTTGTTAGAGATCAAATCGCAGGAAGACTCTCAACAGAAAGAAAAAGCGGTAAAAATTGCGAAATTATGGAATGAATACAGTCAAAAAGTTGGAAATAATGCCTTAGTAATTAATCCACCAGCTAAGACTGCTTTGACCTATTGGGAAATCTTTTGTAATTTCTTTTTATGTGCAGCAAATATAGTAATATGGGTTATAAGTCTTGGTCGCATAGAGAGCTTTTTTACGTATTATACAAAAGAACAAAACCAAGGGGTGCACTGCGTGTATTCATAACATTTTTTCGGCTAAGAACTGCTAATCTATTTATGGCCACAATCACAGCTTGATGGACAATATTTTGTGCTATTGCCTCAGAATATTTGAGAATTGTATTTCATTGTTAGCTTGTCAATGACAATGATTTTCATAGCTCTAGAATTATATTATAGCTAAACCTTATTGATAGCATTAAATAACTTTGCTTATTATTTGCTTAAGCCATTTTTAATTGAATGGCAGAAACTCAAAAAATCTTGTTTTTGGTAATATTTTTTTTGAGAAAATTAACCTTTAACTATGTATGTTTTAACACTATGTGTTGTTTTTTTATCTCTTTTAACATATAATTAAGAGTATAGATTATTGATATTATCCATGATATGAATACCGAATATGCTAAAGAATTTGCAAAAGAGTTATTTGAAATTGACGATATTAATGAAGAAAAACTTCAAAGAGCTG
>Ga0214917_10004674_pt1 | contig 15058 bp, 17 predicted proteins | sample LL_1208_BB_MetaG_FD_177983 | JGI IMG/M metagenome (GOLD analysis project Ga0214917, IMG submission 177983) | Freshwater microbial communities from Lake Lanier, Atlanta, Georgia, United States - LL_1208_BB | ecosystem: Environmental > Aquatic > Freshwater > Lake | place: USA: Georgia | collected... | reverse complement strand
CCCGCCTCCACGCCCGCTTTGTAGAGGGTCGTTTAAACAAGGCCTTGGGCAGAGGCACGCTTGTCGGATCCGAGATCGAGGATCTCTATTTCTACCCTATCGATGCCCCCAAGATTGGCGGCTTTGTCCCCTCCACTCCCCTCCGCTTCTTCAGCTTCTTCACCCTCCACTGGGTTGCCCTCTGGCTCGGCCTTGCGGCTTTTGCACTCTGGCGTCTTCTTCCCATGATGGGTTCTTGTGGCAGACACTACCTTTGCCTCCTAACCCTTTGGGGCGGCCTAAATCTTATCTATCTCGTTTGGTTCTTTGGTTCTCGGAACTGCGCTAAACAAATTCAGTCCCGTCTGAAAAAATCGACGAAAGCTGGCTACGGAGACTGATCCTGCAGATCGAAGAATTTGGAGAATTGCGCTGCAGCTTGGTCGCTTGGCTTCGCCGTGGACTTGACGAGATTGAGTATTGTGCCGGTGATATTCCCTTGAAATGAAATTAGGTTTTCGTCACCAGGTCTCACTGGATAGTTATCAATCCTCGAAAGACTTGTAGGCCGGGTGAATACAAAGGTTGCTTTGGTGATGCGGTTCGCAGCGGTGCTGATGGATCCTTCGATACGCCAATCAATGGTTGGGTCGTCCGTTTCATCCACATTTTTGAGCTGAAAAGTCGCTTTTTTGGTTCTACTGCTAAAATTGTAGAGCCCGTAATTTCCGGGAAAGAGATAAATCGAGTCATCCTTTCGCGGGCGTTGGGCGTGGATTTGCTGAAGTTGAGTGATCGCCCAGCTCGGCAATTGCCCGATAGGCATGGTTAGCTCTGCTCGCAACGGATCCGCCCCGACTTTCCTTGCGTTGAAACAAACACTTATGGCATTGCTGGGGCTATCGTTCTGACCCCAAAACCAAAGCTGGATCGGGACTTGAAACTTGATGGTGGAGACCGTTTCGACCCGGTTGAATTTCGGCCGCTCATTCTTCCAAACCAGCTTGGGGATCGTGATCTCCGCATTCCCATCCCAGATCGTATCCGCCAGAGGATTGGCGGCTTGCCCCATGACGAGAGACCATCCGCAGGATAGGACGGCCACCATAATAAAAAGGATTCGAGAATTCATTAGAAGAGTTTCGACGGCAACTTGGTTATCTTGTCTTCCGGTCCGTATTGATATCCCTCTCCAAACCCCTCCTCCCCCGTTTTTAGGCGTTCCACGGAAACTAGGCGGTCCGTTTTGGTGAAAACCCCTGCGCAGGTGACGGTCGCCGGTCTCGGGTCCAGAAGGTAGCGGGCATGTTCCAGATCCACCCTTTGGTAAAGAAGGTTGGCCATGCCGGTAATCGTCAGGGTCTCGCTGAATTTGTTCTTTTTATAGGTGTAGCGGGCGTTGGCTATGGCATCCGGTGCTGGGTAGCGGACATCGGCCCCGAATTTTCCCAACAAGGTTTTCCTGGCTTTGTCCACCAGTCCCTCCCCGAAAAATTTTGCCCGGGTTTCGGCGGAAGGCGGCACGAGTTCCCCGATCGCCCAGAAGTATTTATGCCCCACACGCTCCCCATTCTTGATCTCATGGGCTGGGTTTAAGACATAAATCACGCTGAACGTCGTCTCGCTGGGAAACCAGATCTCCACCGGCAGGTTCACCAACTGCACCCCTTTCATCGAGCTCTCCTTCACCCCATACACGTACCGGGCCAGCTCGGGGAGCTTAACGGCGAGTTTCCCCTCCCAGATGGTGTCCTGGAACTTCGGCGTCTGGCAATAAAGATTGGCCGCTCCCCAAACGATTCCTAAAACCAGCAGCCATCTCCATCCATGACTACGCTGAAGAGACATTAAAAACCTGTACTCCCCTGTTTGAGCCCTTCAACAGAAACCCTGTTGGCTGTCTTGCTGAAGGTTCCTGTAAAAGTGACGATTCCGGGATTAAGTTTCCATCCATCCCCCTGCAAATCCAACCCTTGCACCGGGAACACGGCGGTGCCTTGAATCGTCAAGGTCTCCCGGCTGCCTGCTTTTTTGAAACTGTAGGAAGCGGTGACAGTCATTGCGGGAGAGTCGTCCTCCTCACTTTGGGCGGTGCCAGACAATTTTTTTCTCAATAAATCTACGGTACCCGTACCCGTCCAATAGGTCAGCATGGGGTTCGCCGGACAGGGATTGGCTCCCACCACCACATCGTAAAGATGGGCATCGTAGACCATGATGCCGTCCCTTCCATCAGGAGTGCTCGCACGGCTAGTCCGATTGTTAAAGACGATGCAAAACGTGTTAGCGGAAGGAAACCAGATTTCTGCGGGAATGGCGTTGGCGGTGGCTCCGGTCACAGAGGCTCCCTTCACGTTATTCTGGTAATGAGCAACTTCTTTGGTTTTGCCAGTCAGGGTGCCCGCCCAGATGGTGTTGGCAAAGGCAGGCGTTTGCGCAGAACCAGAATGACCAACCAGACCCACCGCTAGGATGAAGTATTGTGCATATTTCATATTTATTCTTTTTTAAAGCGGGCCATCCAGGAAGATATCCACGCCTACGGTGGAGGGCTTGCGGCTGGATTTCGTGAGAGTGGCCGTTGCCGTGGTGTTTTTACCCGTGGTTTTAAGCTGATACGGACCAATGGGGTTTTTCGTTTGGGTGAAAGTCAGAGATGAACTCAAGGTGGTTCCCTTCAAGGTAAATGAGCCCGTGACCAATTGCCTGGCATCGGGAAAAATCCACTCAAAATCATATCCACTACGATCTTCCGTATCGCGTTGTTCTGCGGTGAAAGTATATTTATTCCCCTTCTTGGCATAGCTTCCGGTCTGAATTTCAAAAAGGTCACTGCCATAAGGAACCACTGAAACTCCAGAAAGCAGTCCAACCCGGGCTTCGGAAGGAATCTCCCATTCACCGATCAAAGGTTGCAGTTCGCCTCTCATGGGATCCGCACCCATATCCCTTTGCCGATAAACAATCAGGAATTTTGAATCACTCCAGAACCATACTTCGACAGGGAACACAAAAGTTAACTTTGTTATGGTTTGAGGATAAGGAAGAGGATTCCCATTCTGATCGCAGGCGGTCAAAGCAGGAACCGTGACTCTGGCATTGCCAGACCAGATCGTGTCTGCGAGTTGCGCCTGACCCATTGCACAGCCCAAGAAAAGGGTGATACATACAAAAAGAGCCGTCTTTGATTTATTCATTGAATAAATCTTAATTCTTGAGATCTTATTTGCAAGTGAATAGCTCGCGATCATGGGTCGCCCATTTGATCGAAATATCGATCGCAGGGGTGATTTTCACGGCCTTGGTTTTTTTGGGCCTTTACGCTTTCGATTTTCGAATCACGACCGCCAATCAAGCGAATGCCCCAAAAGGGACAAGCCGCGCCATCCTTCCACATTCCGCAGATACTAGCTCCAAGATCGATGACCCCGTGATCACTACCACCATTCCCTCGCAAGACGAGCTGATCCGCCAACTGATCAACGCCAACCGTCAGCCCAAAAAGAACGACACTCCCCGCACCCTCGCCCCTTGGGAAAAACAGGTCCGCGAGATCACCCATCAAACCCTTCCTGCAGAGGAAAAAACCCGCCGCCTATTGGCCTTGGCCAAAACTCTCAGCGGAGAGGAGCAATCCCGAGTTTACGCCACCGCCACCTCCGTCGCTCCACCTGCCATGTTCCAACAACAGCTCTACCCCATGATCTGGAATCCCAATACCCCGGCACCCGTTGCCCGCGTCCTCGCCACCGGAGTCGTCACCCAACCGGACTCCTTCAAGTTCCCCGCCTTACTCTCCCTCCTGAAACATTCCGACGAAGACACCCGCGCCATGGCCGAAAGCGTCCTCTGGGCCTACTTTCCCGACGAACCCACCAACAACTACCCCCAAGCGGTTCAAAGATTCTTGGCCGGCAGCTATTAATTAGTCCAAAAGGGCTATCTATTTAATCCTCCGCTTGCGAAAGCCGCGCGTATATTTCAGAATTAACCACATGATAAACAAATGCCTTAAACTAATCGTGATTGTCGGTCTTTCGCTTCTGTCCAACCGCTCCGCGTTGGCCCAAGGCGCCAGCGTCTATGTCGTCTACGCCCAAAGCTTTTCGGAGACCCGCCTTGTCGATGGCCAAGCAGGCCCCTCGCGAACCCAAGTCAAGTATCTGACCCTCACGGAGTATGATGGGAACACCAGTCGAAATTTCCGTACCTGGCAACGCAGCGGGAGTAAATCCTACCTTTTGGCCGATGACAACTCCGTGGATCAACCCTGCTCTATCCTGAACCAAGGCTCCAAAAAAATCCTCGTCTCATACTGGAATTCATTCCCGGGCGGTCGACACTTCTCCTGGTCCACCGGCCCTCTGAAAAGCTACCTCGTGGCAGGCCAAACGGTCCTCTTGCCCTCCCCCGTCCAAACCCGAGGCGTAGGTGTTCCCATGGGCTCCGACAACAACCTCAAGGAGTATTCCTCGACCGGCACGCTCGACCTCCCTGCCACGCAGTACGTCAACGCCCGAAATCCAGCGGACGATGGCGATGCCGCCTATGCGCTCATGGCCTACTACACCACCAAAGGCTTTACTTTTCTCCAATAGGCCTCGCCCTTGAAACGCCCCTGCCTGACTCCGCTTGGCTTTGTTTTTCTCTGCCTTTTCCTCACCCCAACGAAACATGCCCGCGCCGAAATCCTCGTCTACAAATCCTCCGTCAATCGCTGGTCGAGCTATTTTATTAATGACGGCGCCAAAACCTCCTGGGTCACTGCGCCGCGGGGAAGCAAGCTGGATGCCTATTTTTTATACGACCTAGACGGCACGAATCGGATTCGACCAGCCCCCCTGACGACCTATCTGGGGGAAACTTTTAAACCCTACCTGATTTATGTGGACCATAAACTCAAGACCAAACAGCTCAAGGGCGGAACTCCGGCCAATGAAGCCGAGAATACGGAACAGACTTTTTACGGCCGCTCGCGGGGCCCCGGGGGCCAGAGGATTTTCCGGATGCTCCATCAACAGTGGGAGCCGAATCCGGACGGGAGTTATGACACCGGGGTGAGTGTCGCAGATGGCACCTGTCAGATTCTCAATGTCGGTGGCGGCAAAAGCGGCTACTACGCTCCCAAGATCACCGGACAAGGCTGGCGTTTGGACGGTTGGTTCACCGGCTCGATCGACGCTTATCAAGATGGACTCCAGCTGAAATACTTGGCCAGCTCCAGCGAGCTCGACCTAGGCCTCACCCAAGCCATCAACAATCAATCCCTCTCCATTTCCCAGGCTTTTGCCTTTGCGATGCAAAGCCTTTTTCCGGCCTACACTGAGCTCAATCCGAACATTCGTTGATTTCTGGCTTCTTAGATCGCCCCGCTTAGAAAAAGTGCCTTAAGTCTCTGGCTAATATCCCAAAAGGGGTAATCTTAATTTTTTGGGTATTGATTGTATCTGTTGAAATATCGGGATCCCCAACCTAGAATAAAATTTATGAATAAATACGCTTTTGCCTTGCTCACCACATTCATCTTTTCCCTCCAACCCCTCCGCGCCGGAGGCCCTTGGTTGGTTTATAATTTTAAAGCCGAAGGGACGTATCATCTTTTGGTCCTGAACTTAAACGACCCACAATACGCTTTTAAGGAGACAGACTCTGACGAGGAAGTCTGGCTCGAATATACCTCAAGTCCTAAAAGAATTTGGAAACACACTTATGATGGTGACAACACATCAGGAAGTAGCACGCAGAACCAGTGGCATCGCCTGAGCTGGGGCAGAGAGGGAAACAAATTTGGGCTTTTATATTCCCAGTACGAAGTTGTCGGCGCCGAGGGCACGGCAGACCACGGAGTCTTTTTTGCTACAGGCACCTGCGTCGCATGGCCCAACAAAGGGAAAAGCATCGGCCTCACGGGAAAATATCCGCAGACTCTTAAATTTCAAATGCTCCGCCTTGATGGCGGTTGGAGTGGTGATCGTTTTACTACCGGAAGTCGTTACCTTGGCTTCTCAAGCTGGACGGCGAACCTAGACACCACCCTAACAAAAGCACTAAATGATGCCCGTGGCACCCTATCGACAAACCTCGACGCCAAGAACTGGATCATCAGCTACTTCGTCACATCTTTGGGCTATACCCAAGCTTCAGATGTAAATGATGATTGAGTTTAAGTTACGCAACGAATTGATGTGAAAAGTGGAAGGGCTTTCCCGCCAACCGGCTACAGATCAATATTCAGAGGCGGCCAGCATACATCTCACGGGTCGGTCAGGTACCCCGGCTCGTCTTTAACCACGCTGGGTTTTCGGTTGGTTTTCGTCCAAACGGTCTTGTCGAAGACCGGAAGCTTGCCAATGCGCTGGACCGAGAAGCTGGCCAATGTGGTGATTTGAAAGAGGTAATCCGGTGCCGCTTAGGTGATTCGATCCGTGGTGAGTCGATTGCCCCGCAGGCTCAGACGGCCGGCATATTTCTGCACGCCATCGGTAAAACGGTTCGCTTGGAAGGTCCCGGTGCTACCGCGCAGCCGGTACGTGTAATTCGTATCCTCGTCGGGTGGGGGATTTGGATTGTATCCTGAATACTCTCCCTTGCGTCGCCCTTCAAACCCCCAGCGGTCATTTCGGAAGACGACGCCAAAACGGGTGTTGTCCCAAAACCAGATTTCCAACGGAAGGTTAAAACGCGCCCCCATCAAGGCAGGGAAATCCTGGGATCCGTTCGGCTTCAGCGAACCCAAGTTGATGGAGCTGATCCACTGCGTCCCCTCCCAGATCGTGTCCGCCAGCTGGGAATAGCCGGAGCCATGAAGAACAAACCCCAGGACAACCCACAAAAGGATTCGGCGGAACCAACTCATCTTAAGGATCGGTGAGATAGCCAGGCTCGTCTTTGGCCAGACTGGGTTTGCGATTGGTCTTCGTCCAAACGGTATTTTCAAAAACCGGATACTTGTTTCCGATAAACCTGACTCCATCAAAACGTTGGGCAAAATATTCGCCGGGGTTAGCCGGGTCCTCGTAGGCTTGGCCTGTTTGCAGATCCCAGGAGTCGGTTAAAAGGACGACCTTTTGGGTTGTGAGTTTGCTCCCCTTTACTGAAAATTTGCCCGAATATTGGGACATTTGTCCAGCGTAGCCCCAGCCCCAAGGGGAGTTTACCAATCGAAGATTTCTTCCCAAAAAAGTTCCTTTGCCGGATCTCAAGGTATAGGTGAAGGATCGGGAAAATTCCGGCTCACTGTTGTTGTAATCCCAACCCTCATACTCTCCTTTGCGACTGTTCCGGGCAGGATCAAACCTGTCGTTCCGAAAAACTATCCCAAAATGAGTTTCATCCCAAAACCAAATCTCGAAAGGAAAGGAAGTCCGACCACCTATCACGACCGGATAGTCCATCAAAAGGCGATCCCGCATCCCCTGAACATTGACATTACGAATGACTTGCGTCCCCTCCCAGATCGTGTCCGCGAGTTGCGCATACCCTGCCGAAATGCTAAGGATGGCTAAAATCAGTGCTTTTTTTACTAGTCTCGTTTGTATAAAGTTTAACTCATTTCTTCCTTAATTGTCAACTTATGAGTAAAAGATCTTCTATTCGGACCTACGGGATCGTTGTCGTAGCAGCCCTATCCGCTGGACTTCTGCTCGGAATGTTCATTCATGCCTTTACGTTTCGCCTCGACCCACCTTCTGTCCCCAAAGGGTCAAAAGACAGGTGCACCACAACTTCCTTTCATCCCGATACGGCAGAATCCAGCTCCTCAACGGGTGTCGATCTCTCCTCCTCCAAGCATTTGGTGGAGGCTCTCTTTCCAGGGGCGCGCATTGGCGGAGGCGATAAAAAAACTCCTCTAGATCCAACCGCTCTCCAGATCCAATCCATCATTCGAAGTCCTGTCTCCAGTTATCAAAAAGTAGCCTCCTTGATGAATCTGGCCAAAACGCTTTCTCCCGATCACCGTCGCCTCGCATACGCCAGTGCCTCCTTTGTTTGTGGCCCTCAGGAATTCCAGCAGCTGATGCTTCCCCTCGTCTGGGACTCCGCCCTGCCACCCGACCAAGCCCAAGTCCTCACAGCCGGCGTCGTCGGGTTGCCCGACCCCGTCCGCCTCCCCATCTGTCTTACCCTTTTAAAGCACCCTGACGAATCGATCCGCGCCACCGCCCTTTCGGTGCTGGCCGCCTATTTTCCCGACACTGCCGAGGCATCCTACCCCCAAGCCGTGCAATCCTACCTGGCTCATCCGGATTAGATCTCCCATGGAATGAAATCCTCCCCGTGTTGACGTCTTTTTACCTGATTCCAGCATGATGATATTACGTCTCTCCCACCCCTTTGGATTGGCCCGCCTTGGGGCGTGCTTTCTTTTGTTGGTTCTTTCCTCTTGTCGTCCGCCAACTCCCCACCCAGACCAGTCTGTTGCCAGTCCAGCCCACTCAAATCCAGCTCCTGATCCTCTCCCAACTTCCCCACCACCCCCCGCATCCACAAACGCTCCCTCCTCCACGGAGTCGTCGGAAAATTCCGATCCCATCGGCGATGTTCTTTCCGCCGACCTCACCCCCGGGGAAACCACCTCCCGCCTTCTCTCCCTTCTTTCCACCACCCCGCCCGACGACAAATCCTTCCTCGTGCAGATCGCCGGAAACTACTGCCCCGACGAGGAGTATTGGCGGATGCTACCCTTCCTGCTCGACGGCAAGCAGCCTCAGGATTGCCGCGAGGAATTGATGCGCGACGTTCTCCGCCGCCCGGATGCCGTCCGACTCCGTCCCCTTTACCGTCTGGCTGTCGATCCCACCCATCCCCTCAGCACCGAGGCCCGGGAATATCTTTTCTCCTACCTGCAGGACGTACCGGAAAACGATTTTGCCGCCCTTGGCAAAGCGGTGGAAAAAAGTGAAAAAGAAAATCGCTGATCTCGCAGGAGTCGGACGCTTAACGAGTGGTGATGTTCATTCCCGCTGCCAGCAGGGTCCCCGACCTTGTCTTGTACACATCCTTGATCGTTAACGTCCAAATTCCGTTCGGAACCACACCGGAAAACCCTGCCACGTCGAGGCTGGCCACCAGGTTGGCAGGGCTCGAATTTTTGAGTGATACGGATTGCAGGAGGGTCACAGTCTTGTTTTGAGGCGACCGCAGGGCAATCACAAGATCTCCTCGCCGGGGGTGTTGGATGTTGAGATTCAGTTTCAGGGTTTGGGTGGTTCCCAACATACGGGAGACCACAAATGTCTTGGACAAGGTTCCTGCGTCTGGAATGGCGCCCACTTCGCTTACTGCAACCGTATTTCTAAATACAGGGGAGTCCGGAAACTGATCCTGCAGCGCTGAGAAGATCAGACTCATTCCCTCAGGATGATTTGCCACCACCCCAACTCTAGTTTTGGAATCACTGGTAACAACAACTCCAGTGTGCGCCCATCGACCGTTCACCCACCCCCAGATCGGTCCGCCGCTGTTTCCCCCATAAGTCGTCACTCCGTCGATATTCATATAAGGCCAAAAACTCACGGTAGCTTTGTTGGCGAAAGGGACGGTTTCATGCATTCGATAACGATATTTGGAAGGGTCACCGGATTGATACTGATCACTCGGATATCCAGAAATCTTTTTTATAAAGGAACCTTTGGCCCTGCTGGCAGATAAAAGAAAATCAGCCCCTGCCTCTAACAAGGGCGCGTAATAGCCGTTCGCTGTATTTTGCGAAACGTGATAGTGCACCACATAATCTTTCGCAGACTTTCCATTACTGAAGTTTTCCGAGCCAGGAAGGGCCTCAACTAAAGACGCATACCCATTAAATCTGTAAAAGCCACTTAGCGTCAGTCCCGTCGCACCGACATTGCTGGGTTCGGCCGATTGGTTCCATTGGAGAAACCATCGGGTTGAACCTACCCCATACCATCCAATCCTTTTTTTATAATTCAGATGGGCACAGCTTAAAACCATCCGCGGATGACCTGCCACCGCGCCCGAAGCAACGGATATCCAAGAAGTCCCATCGCCGTAAGGAACATCGTTCTCAATGACTCCAGTGTAGTACAGCGGTTCATAAGTTTCACTCCCCTGTGGAACAACGGTCGGCTCAATAACTGCAAACAGCTCAGTTCCTTGCAAAAGGAACAAAATAAACACCCCACAAGTAGTGGTGCGAACCATCGTCCCTTTATATCCTGTTTTCCGAGGCAATCAAGGCGTCATCGATTTATATAATCTATTGATTTTCTATAATCTTTCTAATTTTTGTCAGGGTCTTCGCCCATTCGTTTTGGTGTTTTGAAGCCCAAGCCGTGCCATTTTGGCTCTGCCACCACTGAAGCGCCGCACGATCGGAAGCGATGATCTCCCGAGATGAGGTTACTTTGGGCTGACCGGAAAGCCCCGGACTCACCGTAAAGTTATGGCATGGGAAAGCGGAAAAGAATAACTCCACTTCCTGACTCGCCGTGTCGAGTCGCTCAAGGTAAACCACTAGTAGCTTTTGTTGCTCGGAATCATTCAGTGAAGCTCGGGCAAAGATCTGTGATCTCTGATAAATTCCCCGTCCCAAATTTAAAAGCGAAGGATCCCTTAGTAACGCCTCCATGACTGCCACAGGCTGTTGGACCGCCATTCGTTCCAAAGCCAGATCCACCGCTCCTACCCGCTCAACCACATTTTCAGGGTCAGCAAGCCATTCAGTCGAGGCTTTGAGAAATTGCGGCGTCGCCTCTGGAATCCGACTCGCAAAATCCAGGCTTTCCAACCATGCCGAGTCGGGTCGGGCCGACCAGTCCTGTTTTTGCAGCAGGCCCAGCCAAGCCTGCGTCAACTCAGGGGTCGGCTTCTCCGCCCCTCCATGATTCCACAGAATCTGAAGCGATACCGCATACTCCACCGTCGAAGACTTGGCTGGAATCACTGTCTCCAGCGCGTACCGACTCGCCATCTCCGGATCGATCTTCCCCAACAGGTCCAGAAGGTACCCCCGCAGGCTGGGCCACTCCTCCAATCCTGCCTCTCCCACTACAAAGCCTAGACTTGTCGAGAGGTCCTCCCCAGTGCGAAGGAACTCCAAAAGCGTCGCCGCAGCGGCATCAGGATTCGTGGCAAAAGCTTTTTGCATGAATTCCCGCAATAGTCGCAGGACTGTTTCTCGATCCGACTTTTGTGCCAATTTACCTTTGAGTGCTTGAAGTTCAGCCTTTAAGACCGGATCCGGAGCATGAAGTACTACCTTGGCATCCTCCTTGTCCAAATCTTTTAGTAAATCCTTGGGAAGCGATGCGGTCCCATGATTCGACGTTTGATTCTTTGGATCTTTAGACTGAAGAACAGTTTCCTGTTTCTGCGACTGGCGCAATACAACCCACACCAAAAGAAGAAGCAACAACCCGGCTCCAAGGTAGATGGCGCTCCTCCTCATGCACCTCATCTCCAACCGGCGAACAAAACAGAAAAAATGAGTGGACCATGTCTCATGCTGCAACCCGGATCACACATCGATCCACCTCGTCAAAGCGCCGTCCTCTTGCTCCTGTTCGTCAGACAAATAGAATCATGGCTACATTCCAAACCTCTGACGTTGCGATGCTGAAAGTTCAGTTATCGGGTCGTGATTTCCAGAGATCCGCTTTGCAAGGAGCCCACGTCCTTCTGAAAACTATCTCTTACGGTCAAAGTCCACACTCCGTTGGGAGAAAGATTCGTGAAGCCTGAAACGTTCTTGCCCGAAAGGATCAGATTCGCTTGTGAAGATTTTGTTTTCACAACAGCCGAAAGTAAAGTGACGGTATTGCCAGAAGGACTCCGTAGCGTCACGGCTAAGTCCCCCTTTCGGGGATGAGTGATTGCAAGATTCAGTTTCACCCCCTGAATCACTCCAACCAAACCCGAAACGGTGAACGTGCGCTCAACCGAAGACTGGTCGGGAATCGCCACGGGTACATTTCCCAGAGCCACGGTTTTTTTGATAAGGTCACCAGACGAGCCCGTTTTTTTGAGAGCCGAGGTGATGAGTCCCCAGCCCCCTTTGTTCAGGGAGCAAACCCCGATCGACGACCACTGGTTGCTCAAATATTCCGTCCCGGAAACCAATACCCCGGCAAAAGCCCACTCCCCACTCTTCCAAACCCAAACCGGTCCCCCGCTGTTGCCCGGTCCGGTTTCCACCCCGTCCAAACCAAGGTAGTTATCCCGCTCGACATACATGTTGTCGCTAAATCCTGTGGAATGCATCCGATACTCATTTGGATCCCCCTCAATGTACCGACCCGCGGGATATCCGCTGATCAGCTTGTTCAGCCCGCCGGTTGTCAGGCACTGTTTTCCGTCTTCGACCCAACCGCCTGCGTATCCCCCCGCTGTCTCCTGCGTGGCGCTGTAATTGGCGACAAAATCTGACGGGTACGTTCTTGTGTCGTCCATCCCATACCTTCTCACACTGCTCTGATAGCTGGAAAAGTAGTAGTAACCCGTGAGCAAAATTCCATTTTTGTCATCCGGATAATTCCCCTGGTTCCATTTCCAGAACCAACGAATTGCTCTCGCAGGCAACCAAGCGTTGTTCACACCGTAATTCATATGGGCACATCCCAAAACAAGCTTGGGATGCACTGCCACCGATCCTGATCCTGAGTAACCATCTGTTGTTCCGATCAATCCGGTGTAAATATATGGGGAGAAGCCAACTTCTGTCGGATCGACAGGTGATGGAAATGCGACCCCGGCGTGACCAAATGGGGTCATGAATAGCGCCAAGCCCAATCCTGCGAACCACCGCATTCTCATAGATATACCTTACACAAAAAAATGAAATTTCCTAAAAAATTTATCCCTCTGCCAATCAACCTTTTGGACCGAGGATCCCCCTAATTTTTTCGATGGCCTGATCAAGCCGGGGCCTGTGCCCAGCCAGAGCAGGGTCATTTTTCCACCCCTGCAAAAGCACCAAGTCAGCATGCAGCATATTTTGAATGTCTCCAGCCCCAGGGATGTCCGGTTGGCCCGAAAGCCCCGGTGCCACCCCATAATTGTGACAGGGAAAAGCCTGGTAAAAAGAGTCCGCCTCTTTCCCCTCTGGTTGTAAGTGCTGTAGATAACTCTTTAAGGAAAGGGCCTGCCCTGAATCTGCAACATCTGCCCGTGCAAAAAGCGAGGCACGCACCGATGGCCCCCTGCCTTCGTTCATCCATTGGGTATTCTCCAGTAATGCGTGCAGGGTCTCTCCAGGATGACGGATCATCATCCGTTCGAGCACAATCTCCGCAGCCTCTGCTTTCCCGGAAGCCTCCGCTGGTCGACTCAGCCATTCGGTCGAAGCTTTGAGAAATTTCGGCGTCACCTCCGGAATCCGACTCGCAAAATCCAAGCTCTCCAGCCATGCCGCGTCGGGTCTAGCTGACCAATCCGGTTTCTCTAACAAACCAATCCAAGCCTGTGTTAATTCCGGCGTCGGTTTCTCCGCCCCGCCATGGTTCCACAGAATCTGAAGCGATACCGCATACTCCACCGTCGAAGCCTTGGCCGGAATCACTGTGTCCAGTGCATACCGACTCGCCATCTCCGGATCGATCTTCCCCAACAGATCCAGAAGGAACGCCCTCAGAGTGGGCCACTCATCCAATCCTGCCTCTCCTACGACGAAGCCCAGGCTTGTCGAAAGGTCCTCCCCTGTGCGAAGGAACTCCAGCAGCGCTGCCGCAGCTGCATCAGGATTTGAGGCAAAAGCTTTTTGCATGAATTCCCGCAATAGTCGCAGGACTGTTTCTCGATCCGACTTTTGTGCCAATTTACCTTTGAGTGCTTGAAGTTCAGCCTTTAAGACCGGATCCGGAGCATGAAGTACTACCTTGGCATCCTCCTTGTCCAAATCTTTTAGTAAATCCTTGGGAAGCGATGCGGTCCCATGATTCGACGTTTGATTCTTTGGATCTTTAGACTGAAGAACAGTTTCCTGTTTCTGCGACTGGCGCAATACAACCCACACCAAAAGAAGAAGCAACAACCCGGCTCCAAAGTAGATGGCGCTCGTTCTCATCACCATATTCTCCAACCTACAAAGAGAACGGGCAAGCTGCTTACCCCATTCTACAATGGAGTTGAGTTAAAACTTGATCGCCTTTTGCTTTGGTGCCGTGACGGTGTTTTTTCCCGACCGATAGGTTCCGGTCGCCATGTCATAAAGAAGCACACAACTGATCCCCTTGTTGGCCCCTGCTCCCTTGGCTGTCAGTGCAAAGTAGCCGTTTTTGTCGATCGACCCCGTGATCGGCAACGTGGCCGAGGCCGATCCTACGGTGACTGCCACCGTGCCGTTCAATTTGGCACCCGTCATGCCTAGATTGGTGACCGCGACCGAATAGGCCGCCCCCCGGAAAGAACCACTTTTGGAGTTGAGATTGATCGGGTCAGGGCTGAAAGCCTCCATCTTCCAATTGTCGACCGCCATATTATTAGACAAGCCAGGCCAGGTTTTGTTGTCGTCCAATTCCATATAGAAACCAACGACACATAGGGGACTAAGCGAAAGTGTGCTGGGGCCAGTTCGCGAGTAAACCACCTCATTATTCTCAAGATTCATCACCTCAAACCGGTCGGCTTGCGTAAGGGCGTTGTGCCTGAGCTTCAGGCCAAAGCGACCGGAGCCGGTCGGAAAAGATCCGTCTTCTTCCGCGGGCCCGCCTCCCATGCTATTTGCCCGCAGTTCAAAATTGAAATCCGACTCACATCTTGCAGTGCCCGCGAGAGTACCGAAGGCATCGTAGGAAACGTGGATTCTTCCATAGACCGCCCGGTAAGCTTTTTGACTGGGAAACCACCCCACCACCAGTCCTATCACCGCATAGGATAGGTTTGCACTAGGGCCTGACTCAGGATAATAGGCCTTACAGGAAATTTCCCAACTGCGGAAGGTGGATACAGAAAACATTTTCTTTGGACCGCCCCACGCCCAAGAGGCTGAGTTGTCAGAATCTGGAACGGTTGTGGTGTAAACCACCTTTTGCTCAAACCATGAGGCGTCCCGCTTGGCACTGCTCTTTCCTTTGGTCCACTTGGTGTTGGAGACCAAGGCGGAGGAAAAATCATCCGTCCC
>Ga0214917_10004673_pt1 | contig 15059 bp, 12 predicted proteins | sample LL_1208_BB_MetaG_FD_177983 | JGI IMG/M metagenome (GOLD analysis project Ga0214917, IMG submission 177983) | Freshwater microbial communities from Lake Lanier, Atlanta, Georgia, United States - LL_1208_BB | ecosystem: Environmental > Aquatic > Freshwater > Lake | place: USA: Georgia | collected... | reverse complement strand
CTGCCGTAAGTTGCATTATCTCTTTTTTTGTTCAGCTAACATCTTGCGCCGTAATAACTCATCTGGCCTAAATGCAATCGCCTCGGCATCCTTTTTGGGAATAAAATTAATTCCACCACTAGAGAGTGCACCAACTCTGACCTTGGCAGCTTTAACTGCAATCTGAGTAGTTGAGAGTGCCTCATTACTTACTGAACCAAAGGTGCAAAGCCCATGATTTCCCAAAATAATCTGACCAGGGGATCTTTCATATTTTTTCTGATACTTCAGAACTCCTTTGTAAACACCTAAGCCAAGTGCTAAACCTGGAGATTCATAAGGAAGAAATAATGGGACGGGTCCACAAACCACCGCCTCATCTGGAAAAACTGTTCCGCTGTAATGTTTTGCTGCATCCTTACTAGCAGCAAGTGCCACTACTGGGGTTGGATGCGTGTGAAGTGACCAGGTGGCATCCATTAAGGCAAATGCCACAACATGGACCATAGTTTCAATACTTGCCTTGCGCACCTTGCCCTGCGCAGTTGTAGATGATTTAAGAATTTGATCAAATGCTTGATCTAATTTTTTACTTACTCCTTGTTTATGAGCATCTACTAAAAGTTGGGAGCATTTAGCTAAATCTAAGTAGACCCAATCATCATCTGTGGCCGCCCCCATAACTACACCACTTGCTTTAACTAAAAATCGATCCTTACCTGGCTCTACTACGGCAATATTTCCCTCAGCGACAATTGTTAGATCAGATTCAGGAGCGCCGGTAATTTTGGCTAGATTGGTTAATTGGGAAATTAATTCACTCACCGCATATCCTCCTGAGTTAGTACTTCATAACGAGTGCGAACCTGAGCAATTGTATTTGTATCCCTACCTTGGCTGGGTAGATATTGTTTTAATCCTAAATTGCTTTTTTCAATTAATGCTCTAGCTGAAATCGTATCTGTTAAATCTGGATGGGCACCGGTAGCAATCGCAGAGACCATCGCATTTCCAAGTGCTGTTGCCTCAACTGGACCTGCAATTACCTGCCTACCTGAGATATCAGCGGTTAATTGGCATAGATGTTCATTTTGGGAGCCACCACCCACTATATGTATTGCCGGCATGGGTAGATTGCTAAGTAATGCCAAGCTGTCACAGGTTTTGGCATATTGCAAAGCTAAGGATGCAAAAACTGTCTGAGCAATCTCACCTGGAGTAGTTGGAATTTTTTGATTGGTATTTTTAGCAAATCTTTGAATTCGCTCAATCATGCCACCTGCGTGAATAAATAGGGAGGCATCAACAAAAATAAGTGTGGCAAATGGATCTACTACCTGCTTTGCCTGCTCTACTAATTGAGCATAAGTTAACTCCACACCAGATTCCTTTAAATCTCTTCTTACCTCTTGAATTAACCAAAGCCCCATAATGTTTCTAAGCAGGCGAATACTTCGGTTATAACCACCCTCATTGGTTAATCTTTCATTCATTGTTATCTCATTTACCACTGGTTGCATAAGCTCAACTCCAAGTAATGACCAGGTGCCACTTGAGATATAGGCACTCCCTGGTGAGATCAATGGGGTAGCAAAGACTGCAGAAGCGGTGTCATGACTAGTTGTGGCAATGCACTTAATTGGCCCAATACCAGTTTTATCTTGTATCTCTTTCTTTAACTCTCCTCTAATAGTTCCTGGATCTTCAACCTTGGTAAAGATATGTAGTGGAATTGATAAATCATTGGCAAGATCCTCTGCCCACCTATCATTTACTACATCATATAAACCAGAGGTAGAGGCGATTGTGTACTCAGTTCCAATTACACCAGTTAAGGCGTATAAAATTAGATCTGGCATAAATAGTAAATGTTTTGCTTTTTCAAACTCATCTGGTGTTTGCTGAGCGATAGCTAGTAATTGATAAATTGAATTTACCTCAAGTAATTGGCAGCCACTTTCAAAGTGCAATCGCTTTTTACCAACTAACTTTTCAGCTTCAGCTAACATGCCATCAGTTCTGTGGTCGCGATGGCTAACTGGTAATTCAATAATCTCACCATCTTTATCAATTAAGCCAAAATCTAACCCCCAGGTATCAACCGCTAATGCCTCATATCTTCCGCTGGTACTTGCCTTACTTAAGGCGGTTACTACCTCCTCTATAATCTTAGGAAAATCCCAACACCTTCTATCTCTAGAATCTGTTTTTACTGGGGTTAAAAATCTATGAATCTCTTGAGTTGATATTTGATCATCAATACTTACCGCCATCAATCTGCCAGATTCTGCCCCCATATCTAGGGCTAGATACCGCTTCATAGCCGCACACTCTTCCGCAACCGCCCACCTATCGTCTACCTCTGCCGTGCTGATAAATAGATAGTATGAAATTGAGTTTGTGTCCAGATTTTAAGATTGGGCGGTTGAAATTACTTTTTTGTTACTAATCGCAGGTGGGAATGGGTATGAAAATCTAGCGAAGGCGCTCTGATGAGGGTAGGGTCAGCGAGAGATTTTGCCATCGATTTTTCTTAGGCTAAGACTAGAACGGAGTTGTAGTGGTTAAAAAGGGTGATCTTCTTCTAGAGATGAATAAGGTGCAAAAGAGATTTGGTGGAGCAGTTGCACTTAGAGGCACAGATCTAAAGATTAGAGCGGGTGAGATTCACGCTCTCCTTGGTGAAAATGGTGCCGGAAAATCTACAATGTTAAAAATTCTAGCTGGTGTCCATGTTAATGATGGCGGCACAATTAAATTAGGCGGAAAAGATTTTATTACTGGCTCACCAAAGGCTTCGATCGAACAGGGAATAGCAGTTATCTATCAGGAGCCTTCCTTATTTTTAGATCTATCCCTTGCTGAAAATGTTTTTATTGGACGTCAACCGAAAAAAGGAAAGATTATTGATTGGAAGTATGCCCAATCTGAGGCATCTCGATTATTTAAAGAGTTAGGTGTTGAGTTAGATCCAAAGCGACAAGCACGTGGACTTTCAATTGCAGATCAACAGGTAGTTGAGATTGCAAAGGCATTATCTATGAATGCAAATATTATTTTGATGGATGAACCAACCGCTGCACTTTCTGCCTCAGAGGTAGAGCGTCTGATGACGGTTATGAAATCATTAAAGGCTGCTAATAAGGCGGTTATCTTTGTTAGCCATAGATTAGATGAGGTATTTGCAATCTCAGATTACATAACAGTTATGCGAGATGGTGCCACAGTAAGTGAGGCAGATGTTAAGGATACAAATCTGCAAAAGGTTATTAAGGATATGGTTGGACGAGAGTTAACTGAAATGTTTCCCAAGACTGAAAACAAGATTGGTTCAGTTGTCCTTGAGGTAAATGATTTAACAAATCCAGCCTTCTTTAGAAATATCTCATTTAATGTCAAAAAGGGTGAGATTGTGGCTCTTGCTGGTTTAGTCGGAGCTGGTCGCTCTGAGGTAGCGCGGGCGATATTTGGTGTTGATAGGTATGAATCTGGATCGGTCAAAGTAAATGGTCAAATACTTCCTGCTGGCTCACCAGTTGAGGCGATGGCGCGAAAGATTGCCTTAGTACCAGAGGATCGTCGCCAGCAAGGTTTATTTATGATCGCAGGGGTTAATCGAAATATTTCGATGGAATCATTTGCCAAGTTAACTGATCGTGGCTTACTTAACTTAAAACGGGAGCGAGAGTTAACCAATACCTGGCGCGAGAAGTTAAGTATTAAATTTAATAATCAAGCAGATCCAGTAGATCGCCTATCAGGAGGTAATCAACAAAAAACAGTTTTGGCAAAGTGGTTAGCTACTGAACCTGATTTACTAATTGTTGATGAACCAACACGTGGTATTGATGTTGCCACAAAAGCTGAGGTTCATAGATTGGTTAATCAAGCAGCAAGTGAGGGTAAAGCGGTCTTGATGATCTCATCTGAATTACCTGAAGTTCTAGGTATGGCAGATCGGATAATTGTGATGCGAGAGGGTCGACAGGTCGCTGAGTTTTCAAGGAAAGAGGCAACTCAAGAAAAAATCATTGCGGCCGCAACTACTGGAAAGAAGAGTGCTTAAATTATGAATCTACTTAATAAGTTAAAGCCATCTAGTCGCGAAGCCAGCCTCGGCATAATCTTGTTAATCGCCATTGGTGTAACTGGATTAATTAACCCAAGATTTTTAACTGGTGATGGCACTAGAGATCTTTTGACCTCAACCTCAGTAGTTGCACTGCTGGCAATTGGAATTACCCCAGTTGTTGTTATGCGACATATTGATCTATCAATCGCATCGACTGTGGGATTAACCGCCTGGTTAATCGCTGATATGTGTGCAAAAAATCCAGATTTCACCTGGGTGCAATGTTTTATCGTTGGACCATTAGTTGGTGTCTTAGTAGGAATTTTAAATGGCCTACTTGTTGCCGGATTAAGGCTTCCATCTTTGGTGGTAACACTTGGAACTTTATATATTGTCCGCGGCTTGGTTTATGTAATCTCAAACTCAGTTGATTACAACGCACAGGAGATGCCACCTAGCTTGATTGAGGATTTAGGCCAAAAAGTATTTTTTGGTTTACTTCCATTCACATTCTTCCTAGTAATTATCTTTATGGTGGTAATTGCATACTTTATGAAGTATGCAAAATCAGGTAGAGATGCATATGCCATTGGTAGCAATCCTCCAGCAGCAGATTTAGTGGGATTAAAGGTATTTCGTAGAACCTTTTTAGCATTTGTATTTTCAGGTGCGATGGCAGGGCTTGCTGCCGTGTTTTATTTAATGCGTTTTGCGCAAGTAGATTCCACCGCCTTTTATGGTCAAGAGTTAGCAGTTGTAGCTGCTTGTGTAATTGGTGGCGTATCAATATTTGGTGGTACTGGAACTGCAGTTGGTGCGGTAATTGGTGCACTCCTAGTACAAACCATTCAAGGTGGCCTTGCTGCTCTTGGTGTTGATGCTTTCTGGAAATCTGCAATTAATGGCTTACTACTTATTATTGCAATCTATGCAGATCGCTTGCTGGCGGTGCGAAGTGAGAAACGACTCTTACAACAGCGAATTAGGGAGAGGATCTAACAATGGCAATTTTTCCTAAAGCAATACCAGTTCGCAAGAGTTGGGACACTGCGATATTAGTCTTCTTATTTGCCGTAATTGTGATGGCATCTATTACCACTGAAGGATTTTTAACTGCTCTAAATATCTCCTATATTTTCTCAAATACTAGTGAGATCACAATTATTGCCTTTGCTATGTTGTTTATGATTATTTTGGGAGAGATTGATCTTTCAGTTGCATCAATCTTGGCACTTAGTAGCTCAATGCTGGGCTGGAGTTATGCAAAGGGTGCACCAATTTGGGCCGCAATCCTTATTTGCTTAGCAGTTGGAACCTTCTGTGGCTTTGTTAATGGCTTTTTAGTAACCAAATTAGGTTTAGGTTCATTGGCGGTAACCATTGGAACCTTGGCACTTTATCGTGGTATTGCCAATGGTATTTTGGGTGAGAACACAGTTAATGAGTTCCCAGAGTTTTGGACTAGTTTTGGTTTTGACACCTTTGGTACATCATTTATGCCAAAGACTTTGCCGATGATAATTATCTTTGGCATTATTTTTGGACTTCTTTTGCATCGCACACCATTTGGTAGAAGAACTTTGGCAATTGGACAAAGTGCAGAAGCAGCAAGATTTGCTGGTATTAATGTGGTTCGTCACAAAATGATTGTCTTTACCTTTACCGGCTTTATGTCTGGAGTTGCCGGAATGGTTTACACCTTCCGCTTCTCAACCGCCCAAGCAGATAATGGAGTGGGATTAGAGTTGCTAGTAATTTCAGCGATTTTGCTAGGTGGCGTATCAATCTTCGGCGGAATTGGAACAATTTGGGGAGTAGTAGCTGGTGTATTACTAGCAGGCTCAGTTGAATCTTGGCTAACTCTTCGTGAGATTAATGCCCAATGGCGAACAATTGTGACTGGTATTTTGTTATTGATCTCAGTAGCAGGTCCAGTCCTAGTTGCTAAGAATAAGCAGCGAAGAGAGCGCAAAGCTTTAAAAAATTAAAGTTATGCAACCGCTTTTGCTTGGGGTTGATGTTGGAACCACTGCGACTAAAGCGGTTTTAATTGACTCACAAGCTCAGGTAGTTGCTCAAGGTAGAGCTGAGTATCCAACTATTTATCTGCAAGCAGGTTGGGTAGAGCAGGATGCTAATCAATGGTGGCTTAGTTTTTGTCAGGCTACTGCACAAGCAATCTCTCAAGTACCCAACGCAAAGATAAGTGGGGTGGCAATCTCATCCCAAGCTCCAACATTGCTGGCAGTTGATCAAGATGCAAAGCCAGTTCGAAATGCGTTGATCTGGATGGATCGAAGGGCGCAGTCGCAAGCAGATCTGCTGGCAAAGAACTTTCCAAATCTCTCTAACTTAACTGGCAATAGAGCAGATCCATATTATGTTGCCGCCAAAATTATGTGGCTTAAGCAAAATGAGCCTGAAAATTATGCCAAGACCAAGTACTTCCTGCAGATACCGGGATACTTAAATTACCGGTTAACTGGCAAATTTAGTTTAGATTCTGCTCACGCCTCACTTTTGCAGTTAAGAAATGCAAGTAATAAGGAGTGGGCGGATGAGGTTTTAGATTTTATTGGTGTAGATCAATCAAAATTTCCACCAATTGGTTTAGCCAGTGATCTTTTGGGTGAGGTGGTATTAGAGAATGAGGCAAAGATTCCAGTTGGAACTCCCATCTTCTTCGGCACAGTTGATGGTTGCTCAGCAGCTGTTGAAACTGGAGTAATCGATCCTGGCGTAGTAGCGGAGATGACTGGGACCTCTACGGTTTTAATCATGCCAACAGATGGTAATAATTTTAATGATGCATTTGTAGCAATTGATCATGCGATTGCAAATCGACAACTGCGACTTGGAGCGATGGTGGCAGCGGGAGCTAGTGTTTCTTGGCTTATGACAAGTATTTTAAAAGATCAAAGCTCAATGGCGGAGTTAACTCAAGGTGCAAAGGATGTGCCGCCAGGAAGTGATGGCTTAATTTTTCTTCCTTATATGATGGGTGAGCGCAGTCCAATTTGGAATACCAATGCTAGAGGTGTTTTCTTTGGTTTAACCTTAAGTACAACGGCAGCGATGATGTTTAGAGCAGTCTTAGAGGGAACCGCATTTGCGCTCGCTCACAATGTTGAGATTGGAAAGCAATCTGGAATAAAAATTGATGAGATAAGAAGTATTGGGGGCGGCAGTAAAAGTCAGTTGTGGAATCAAATAAAGGCAGATGTTTTGGGTATGCCAATTGCTATCCTAAAAGATTCAAGTGGGGCAGCGGTAGGAGATGCTTACTTAGCTGGATTAGGTGGTGGCAGCTTTTCTGATATTAGAGGTGTAATAAACTCAACTGTGAGTATTGAAAATCGCTACCTGCCACAAAAGTCAGTTCATGATTACTACCAAGAGCGATATGCCAGATTTAGAAATCTATATGAGAGCCTAAAGGATGAGTTTGATGCCTCAGCGGCTACTGCTAGATATGAGGTTAAATAGATGAAGGCATTAATTACAGCACGCTTTGATTCAAGTGAGCTACGGCGATTAACTGAAAATGGCTTTGAGGTAGAGCAGGCTGGTTTTGGGTTAACTGGTAAAAAGCTAGATCACCGTGAATTAATAACAAAGTTTAATGACATAGATGTGGCAATAATTGAGTTTGAAAATATTACTGAAGAGATTTTAAAATCAGGTAAAAAGTTAAAGATTATGGCTTGCCTAAGAAATGAACCAGCAGCCAGTACTGATATTGCAGCCGCCTCTGCCTTAGATATTCCAGTCTTATTTACACCGGGAAGAAATGCTGTTGCCGTAGCTGAGTACACAATTGGATTAATGCTCTCTATTGCTAGAGGTATTGCAACTACCCACCACCTACTTAGATATACCGATGAATTAACCTCAGTTTCTTATAGTGATAAAGCTGGTGAGCGCAAAGGGGTTACCTCAGAGTGGAGTATGGATCCAGATGCGCCATTTCAAAGATTTCAAGGTGAGGAGTTAATGGGTAAAACCGTTGGCTTAGTTGGTGCAGGTTTTATCGGACAGGAGATTGCTAAGCGCGCTAGCGCACTTGGTATGAAATTAATTGCCTTTGATCCATATGCAAACTCTGACCAATTAGCCAAATTAAATATTGAGTTAATGACCTTAGATAAATTAGCAGCTGAGAGTGATTTTGTAGTGATGGCGGCAAAGGTAACCCCAGAAAGTACTGGGGTGTTTTCAGCTTCTGCCTTTGCGCTTATGAAGAGATCTGCCTACTTTATAAATACCGCGCGGGCTGCATTAGTTGATTACCAAGCGCTTTATCAGGTCTTAGCGGAAAATAAGATTGCCGGAGCTGCTTTAGATGTTTATCCAACTGAGCCACTACCTGGTGATTCACCACTTAGAAAACTTACCAATGTGGTGCTGAGCCCACATCTAGCCGGGGCAACAACTGGAGTAGTTAAGCATCATTCAAAGATGGTAGTAGATGACCTACTAATGATTAAGGCAGGTAAAATTCCAAGTAGAGTTGCAAATCCCCAGGTCATGGCGGGATTTATGAAAAAGGGTGGCCTAAAGTGAAAGTAGCCTTGGTAACAGGTGGTGCAACTGGAATTGGTGCTGCCACCGTTAACGCACTTGCTGGCGATAATTTAACTGTGGCTCTTCACTACTCAAGTAGTGTCACTGCTGCCTCTGAGTTAGCTACCCAATTAAAAAGTAGTGGTGCAAGAGTTGAAATCTTTGGCGCAGATCTATCTAAACCTGGCCAAGCTGAGGATTTAGTTGCGCAGGTTAAATCTAAGTTGGGTGGAGTTGATATTTTAATTAACAATGCTGGTTTAATGAGTGATGCCAGTATCACCAAGATGAGTGATCAATTGTGGGATGAGGCGATAAATCTAAATCTAACAGTTGCATTTAAATTAATCCGAGCTACTGCAGATGAGATGGTAGGCAAAAAATGGGGAAGAATTATTAATGTCTCATCTCAAGTTGCCTTAACCGGTTCGGCAAATCACGCCCATTACTCAGCGGCAAAATCTGGATTATTAGGATTGACATACTCAGCAGCAAAAGAGTTTGGTGCAAGTGGTGTAACTGTTAATGCTGTGCTTCCTGGCAGAATTGAAACAAATATGATTGCAGCTAGATCTATTGGCAGATTAGATGAGTGGCTTTCACAAACGCCATTAAATCGATTAGGAACTCCAGATGAGGTGGCAGCGATGATTGCCTTCTTAGTATCTGAGAAAGCCTCCTATGTAACTGGGGCTGCAATTAACGTTAATGGTGGGCTGGTGATGGGCTAAGCCCACATAAAACCGCATTTACAACGTGAATGTTATAAATCCAACTTGCAATTAATCACCACGGGCAACTAAGTTATCTCAGCAGTCCTAGGAGTCGTAGCTACTTTCCTAGGCCTACTTGCAGAGCCAATCAAGGTTCTGTAAACCCAATCGGAAGGAAATACTTTGAAGAAAGTACTCTCAGCAATTGGTATAGCCGCTCTTGCTGCAACAGCATTTGTTGCAACACCAGCACAAGCTGCTACCAAGTTAAAAATTGCTCACATTCCTAAATTAGGAACTATTGGATACTTCCAAGCAGCCCACAAGGGTGTAGAGCGTGCATGTAAGGAACTTAAGGCAGAGTGTGCCTATAAGGGCCCAACTGAAATTACTGCAGCAGCACAGGTAAAAGAAATTAACGCAGCTGTTCAAGGCGGATACAACGTATTAATCGTTGCTGCTAATGACAAGGATGCGCTAGTTCCAGCACTTAAGGCAGCAATGAAGAAGAAGGTAACAGTTGTTACTTATGACTCAGATGTTGCTGAAGCTGGTCGTTCAATATTCGTAAACCAAGCTTCATCAGAGGGTATCGGACAAGCTCTTGCTAAGTCTGCTTCTGATCTTGCTGGTGGTAAGGGAGACATTGCGATCCTTTCAACAACTCCAGATGCAACCAATCAGAACGTATGGATTGATTACATGAAGAAGGAGCTTGCTGCTAAGTATCCAGATGTTAAGGTAGTTGCAACTGCTTATGGTCTAGATAAGCCAGAAGAGTCAACAACTGAGACCCAAGGTCTAATTCAGAAGTACCCAACCATCAAGGCAATCGTTGCTCCTACATCAGTAGGTATTGTTGCTGCAGCTAAGTATGTTTCTGGCTCAGCTTCAAAGGGCAAGGTATTTGTAACTGGTCTAGGTCTTCCAAATGATATGAAGACTTACATCAAGGATGGATCCGGTGCTCAAGCATCTCTATGGGATGTTGAAAACTTCGGATATGTTGCTGTTCAGGTTGCTAACTCAATCGTGAACAAGAAGCAGAGCGTAAAGGTCGGAGCCACAATTGCATCAGGCCCTGGCGATAAGGGACTTAAGTCTCGTACAGTTATTAAGGGTGCAGTAGGTAACGAAGTTATCCTTGGACCTGCAACTGTATTTACAAAGGACAACGTCGATCAATTCAACTTCTAATTTAGAAGTTTAATTATCGTCTGAAAGTTAGGGCGGCCTAGAAATGGGCCGCCCTAACTTTTTTTGTTTGAATAATGATATGAAATTATAAAAAGTTGGACACCCCTGCAAAAGAGTGAAAGAATGCGACTATTCCAATCTTTCCTTCACCAATTAAGGAGCAATTTATGCCAGCAGCCAAGCAAATAGAATTTGGAGGTCATGCTTTAGTTTGGGTGGGAGATTGGTCGCCCAGTAGTGCAAGAGCTGCAATTAGCAGCGCTGCCCGTAATGGCTATGACTATATAGAGCTTGCGATCTTTGATCCATGGAATTTTGATACTAAATTAACTAAAGATTTACTGCAGGAGTTTGGTTTACGGGCTCACGCCTCATTAGGACTATCTGCAACTACCGATGTCACAAGTACTGATCCATCTATTGTGGCAAAGGGTGATGAGTTGTTGCGTAAGGTGGCAGATGTATTGCATCAATTAGGCGGTACTGAGCTTTGTGGAGTTATTTACTCAGCACTTGCAAAGTATCCATCGCCAGCTACCAAGGAGAATAGATCTAACTCAGTAAAAGCTATGCAGCGATTAGCTGATTACACCGCAGATCTTGGAATTAATATTGATCTAGAGGTAGTAAATAGATATGAAAGTAACATTATGAATACCGGTATGGAGGGGTTGGATTTCCTAGATGAGGTAAATCGACCAAATGCCTTCTTGCATCTTGATACCTACCATATGAATATTGAAGAGGATGGAATGCAAAAATCAGTACTGGCAGCAGGAGATCGTCTAGGTTATGTACACATCGGAGAGAGCCATCGAGGCTATCTTGGTACCGGCAATGTTGATTTTGATTCATTTTTTAAGGCGTTAAAGCAGATTAATTACAAAGGTCCAATCACCTTTGAATCCTTCTCATCTGCGGTGGTGGATCCATCCCTTTCAAACACACTTTGTGTGTGGCGAAATCTTTGGAGTGATTCCGATGATCTAGCTAAGAAATCCCTTGATTTTATGAAAGCTAGGTATTAATTAATGGAAAGAGTCTGCTTTCGCCTACAGGTGCGCAAAGAAAAAATGGATGAGTATGTCAGAAGACATGCAGATGTTTGGCCAGAGATGCTGGCAGCACTTAGCGAGACAGGTTGGAGTAATTACTCATTATTTTTAGATCGCAATGATGGCACCCTGGTTGGATATTTGGAGACACCATCGCTTGCAGCAGCAAAGGCTGGGATGGAGAAGAAAGAGATCAATGCCAAGTGGCAGGCGGAGATGGCGGAGTTTTTTGTGGCCCTTGATGGCAAACGGCCAGATGAGGGATTTTTGCAATTAGAAGAGGTATTTCACTTAAATTAATTTAGATTTTAATCAACTAACAATAAGGAGAGGCAAATGGCATCAGCAAAAGAGGCAAAGGAAGTACTTAAGCGGTTTTATATTGAGACCCCATCTTGGGCTTATGGAAACTCTGGTACGCGATTTAAGGTCTTTGCTCAGCCAGGTGTTCCACGTGATCCATATGAGAAGATCTCAGATGCCGCCCAGGTAAATAAGTACACCGGTGCTGCTCCTGCAGTTGCAATGCATATTCCTTGGGATAAGGTTGATGATTACGCAAAGTTAGCAAAACATGCAAAGGATAATGGTGTCTATCTTGGCACTATTAACTCAAATACCTTCCAAGATGATGATTATAAATTTGGATCAGTTTGTCACTTTGATAAGAAGATTCGCCAAAAAGCGGTCGATCACCTACTTGAGTGCGTAGATATTATGGATATCACCGGCGCAAAAGATCTAAAGCTTTGGTTTGCCGATGGTACTAATTATCCAGGCCAAGATGATCTAGCTGGCAGACAAGATCGTTTATTTGAATCACTACAAAAGGTATATGAGCGATTAGGTGCTAATCAAAGAATGCTTTTAGAGTATAAATTCTTTGAGCCAGCCTTTTACTCAACCGATGTACCAGATTGGGGCACATCTTATGTTCATTGCCTAGAGCTAGGTGAGAAGGCATCGGTATGTGTAGATACTGGCCATCATGCACCAGGGACTAATATTGAATATATCGTGGCATTTTTGCTTCGTCGTAAACGTCTTGGTGCCTTTGATTTTAACTCAAGATTTTATGCTGATGATGATCTAATAGTTGGTGCAGCAGATCCATTCCAATTATTTAGAATTATGCATGAGGTAAATCAAGGTGGCGGCTTTGATAAGGGAACTACCGTCTCCTATGTATTAGATCAATGCCACAATATCGAGCCAAAGATTCCTGCACAGATTCGCTCAATTACCAATGTGCAAGAGGCGGTTGCCAAAGCATTATTAGTTGATGCTGATGCACTTAAGAAAGCTCAATTAGCTGGTGATGTACTAGGTGCAAATGATGTATTAATGGATGCATACAACACCGATGTTAGAGATCTATTGGGTGAGTTAAGAAGTGAGCAGGGATTAGCAGCTGATCCAAAGGTTGCATATGCTAAGAGTGGATATGCAGAAAAAATTGCTGCTGAACGAGTCGGTGGCGCGCAAGCTGGATGGGGAGCTTAATGTCAACACCTAAGGTAGTTTCTGAGTTACTAGCACGGAGTAATCGCTTAGGTTCTGAACCTAGATTTACTAATTACGCCGGTGGTAACACATCAGCTAAGGGTGTAGTTGCAAATCCAGCAACTGGTAAAGATACAACTGTCTTGTGGGTAAAGGGCTCTGGTGGCGATCTTGGTACCTTAAAAGAGTCAGGTCTTGCAGCCTTAGATCTTGAGAAGTTTAAAGATTTAAAAAATGTTTATCCAGGTGTTGAACGTGAAGATGAGATGGTCGCTCTCTTTGATTACTGCGCATTTGGTAAGGGTGGAGCAGCACCAAGTATTGATACCTCAATGCATGGCTTAGTTGAGTTTGATCATGTAGATCATCTACATCCAGATTCAATTATTGCACTTGCCACATCGGTAGATGGAGAAAAATTAACCGCTGAGTGTTTTGGGGATGAGATTTTATGGGTCAATTGGCGCCGCCCTGGTTTTCAATTAGGACTTGATATGGCCAAGATTGCATCTGAAAATCCAAAGGCAAAGGGTTGTGTTTTAGGTGGTCATGGTTTAACAACTTGGGGTGCAACTAGTAAAGAGTGTGAAGAGCGATCAGTTTGGGCAATTACTAAGGCTGAGGAGTTTATTAAAGCAAAAGGAAAAGCTGAGCCATTTGGTAAGAAAGAGGCAAAGTTTGCACCATTAGATCCAGCAAAACGTAGGCAGCGTGCTGCCCAACTTGCACCATACCTAAGGGGAATTGCCTCCAAGGATGTACGAATGTTGGGAGATTTCACCGATAATGATGTGGTCTTAGATTTTCTACAAGGTAGCAAATTAATGCAGTTAGCTGCCCTTGGCACATCATGTCCAGATCACTTCTTGCGCACCAAGATCTCACCTATGGTTATTGATACTAAGCCAGATGCCCCACTTGAAGAGGTATTAAAGCGGGCTAATGAGTTGCATGATGAGTACCGTAAAAATTATGCAGCTTATTACAACCGTCATGCCAAAAAAGATTCACCAGCGATGCGCGGAGCTGATCCACTTATTATTTTAGTTCCAGGCATTGGTATGTTCTCATATGGCAAAGATAAACAAACCGCTCGAGTAGCTGGTGAGTTTTATATCAACGCTATCAATGTAATGCGTGGGGCTGAGAGCATCTCAACCTATGCGCCAATTGCAGAGAGTGAAAAATTTAGAATTGAGTACTGGGATTTGGAGGAGGCAAAATTAAAACGTATGCCAAAGCCAAAACCATTAGCTGGCAAAATTGCTCTAGTTACTGGTGCAGCCTCAGGATTAGGTAAGGCCACAGCTCAGCGCCTATCTAGTGAGGGTGCCTGCGTAGTAGTGGCAGATAGAGATTTAGCTGGTGCTACCCAGTTAGCAACTGAGTTAGGTGGAGCAGATAAAGCGATCGCAGTTGCAATGGATGTAACTAGTGAGAGCGCAATAGCAGATGCAATCGCTGCCACGATGTTGGCCTTTGGTGGCATTGATATTGTCATTAATAATGCTGGTATCTCAATTGCAAAACCAATAACTGAAACATCAGTTGCAGATTGGGATTTGCAATTAGATATTATGGCTAGAGGTTCATTCCTAGTATCGCGAGAGGCAGCAAAGGTATTAATTGCCCAAAAAATGGGTGGGGATATTATTTATATCTCATCAAAAAACTCAGTCTTTGCTGGTGCTAACAATGTGGCGTATGGTGCAACAAAGGCTGCGCAATCACACCAGGTTAGATTATTAGCGGTAGAGCTAGGTGAGTTTGGCATCCGAGTAAATGGAATTAATCCAGATGGTGTAGTTAAGGGCTCTGGCATTTTTGCCGGTGGTTGGGGAGCTAATAGGGCCAAGCAATATGGCGTTGAAGAATCTAAGTTAGGTGAGTTTTACGCCCAGCGCACTATCTTGAAAAAAGAGGTGCTACCAGAACATATTGCTGCGGCTGTCTTTGTGATCTTAGGTGGTGACTTAA
>Ga0214917_10004671_pt1 | contig 15064 bp, 16 predicted proteins | sample LL_1208_BB_MetaG_FD_177983 | JGI IMG/M metagenome (GOLD analysis project Ga0214917, IMG submission 177983) | Freshwater microbial communities from Lake Lanier, Atlanta, Georgia, United States - LL_1208_BB | ecosystem: Environmental > Aquatic > Freshwater > Lake | place: USA: Georgia | collected... | reverse complement strand
GACAGGCGGGTGTCGAGCATAAACTGAAGGGCAAATCCAGTTTTTCCGTAGGAAAGCTCTCGTTCTAAAAGATCATCGTCACAAAACCTGTTTTCATCGGTTGCCTTTGCCTCAAGGGATGGGTCTTTGGTTAAATTTGAAAGTATGGTTGGAGCCAGCCTGTTTCCATACCCAGGAAGCTGGTTTTTGCTTGGATACCTAGCTGGCCAGATTTTTACGTCATAGCCTCGCTCTGGAAGCACATTGTATATGCTCATTTCGCTCTGAGGAGTTCCCAAAAATAGGATGCGCCCATTGGGTTTTAGAACTGCCTCGAACTCTTTGATGGTTTCGGCCAGCCTGTCCCGCATACCTTGGGTAAGTGAATTGTTTAAGCTTTCCACGTCATCGGCAATAACCACATCGGCTCGGCTTCCTGTTATCTGCCCAGTTATACCAACGCTTTTTACGCTAGGAGCGTGTGCGGCAGGGGCAGGGCCAACGTCAAAGGCAATCTTTGAGCTTCTTTGGGTTTCCCCAGGAATAAGGTGCTGAAGAATTGGAATTTCTTGGATAAGGCGAAGGGTAAACGTTGAGAAATCATCAGCCCTGTTTTTGGAAGCAGACACAACCAAAAAGTTAAGAGTAGGGTCAAGCAAGAGTTGGTGAACGACAAAGGCAGACGTAATCCAGCTTTTGCCTACTCCCCGGAAAGCCTCAATGACCTGTCGTTTTGGGCCGTTTTGGATACTTGTTGCAATATCGTATTGAATGGGGGTTGGGTCTGGAAGGTTAAGGTGTTTCCATACAATATACAGGAAATTGCGAAAATCCTTCAGTCTTGCGTCAATTTGCATTTGGGTAAATCTGGCCATACACAGGGTCTATGATTTTGCAGTCTTCAAGGTGTGTCCCCATTGGCCTACCTTTGTTATTTTTGTAATAAATGAGACAATACCAATCAAAAGGATCATCCCTTTCTTCTACAATGCTCCAATCACCAGGAGCTATTCTTTCTCCATTTGTTTCTAAAAAACAATAATCAGTATAGCTCATTCTTCCATCTTTCGCCTTGGAGGGGTTGGGCGAGAAAGACCATACATCATATTTTCAGTTCCCCTTACCTCACACATATCAACGCAAATATGGTCTCCGCTGTCGTTTAGTTCGATCAAATACACAGGATTGTGGCTTGGGCCGTAGTCAATAATGGCAAGCCAAAGCCCCTCTCCCTTTGGAGTCTGTACCCATCTTTCAACAGGTAAAAAAGAAATATTCAAAATAGGCTCCTTACGTGTTTATTATAAAAAATAACTGATTTTTACAATAAAATTGTGTTTATGGGTCAGTCTAAGTAGGACTAAACTTCTAAACTATATGTAAATTATTGCAAATCAACAGGAGTATATTGTAAATAAAAACAAAATCAGTATTTTTTTAGGTTTTTTGACCTTTTTTTGCCTTCTTTAACGGCTTTTATGGCGTAATCCCAATCATATTTGGCAATAATAGCGTCTTCTTGTTCTTTTGTAATCTTTCTTCCGTATGGAGTCGTTTTCCACTTCCCAAACTTGTGGAATTTCATTATTTTTTTGATCTATTATAATGAACAGACGTTATTTTTAAATTTTGCCGTCCGTTATTCATTGGGTTTCCATCTTTATGGTCAATATCCTTGCCCTTAACCGCATCTTTTCCGTATTTCTTAATCATCAACCTTCGTGCGGCATTCCTCATAGCCCTGTGCTTGATTTGTTCTGGGGTTCCTTGGTATTCCCTATATTCCTTGGCGTAATCCCTGCTCATACTTCATCCACCTCGTCTATGTTTTCGGCCTCTTCGGATATTACAAAATAATACTCGTCATCCCTCTCAACAATTTGAATAAAGCCCTCTTGAATGAGGTATTTTAATTCTTTTAAAATATCCTCTTCGGTCCAGTTAACCAATTCTCCGTCATCTGGCATTTTAGGCAAAATTCAATCCAGTAACACCAGTTGAGGAAATGTTGATGCGAGGTTCATCACCTCCCGGCCCACCAGTAGGCATTGAAACACGACCTCGCCTGTTAATATTAGACAAGCGTTTTTTAAGGATATCGCCAGGAGTAACGGCAGACGTAGTTGCTTCAAGAGAATTATCAACTTGATTATCCTTATTAATAGCAAGAGTCCTTCTGTCTCTTGAAGACCACCCCCCTTCTCCAACAGGAGTTCCCGGTACAGTTGAAGAGTATTCTGTTTTTCTTTGAGGGCTAGATACATAAATTCCAGTATTATGTCCCTTAACGTCCCTCATTCCAGCAACTCCAAGGAATGCTTTTCCTTGTGTAGCGTATTGACCATAAGTAAATTTTTGATCAACATTTGGATTGTATGAACTTATATTATATTGAGGTTCTCTAGATGTTTGCTTTCCCCACCCCCCTCTATTTGGCGACACATCAAGACTGTAATCGTTTTTAACTTTAATAAAAGAAACTGGACCTGTTTTGTGGATAGCAGAGCTATTCAAAGCATCTACAGTTCGCTGAGTAGCCCCAACTAAATATTCTTCTGCTTTTTGCTTTTGAGCGTTATAGGCATCATAAGCGGCTTTACCCTTATGAACAGGCCTAGAACCTGGCATTAATTTTTGATAATCTGCAAGTTCAGATGCTAAAATTGTTTTACCGCTGTACCCATAGTTATAATTTCGTTCTGATCTTCCACCTTTAAGTGGAGTATCAGCAGTAAACCCAGTTAGCCCAGTTTGAGAATATCCAGTAGTTACCTGCCAATCAAGTTTTTGAGTCGGCAAAAACCCAGATTGTCGGGATGGAGTTGATCTAGTTGAAGAAGCGTAACGTGACGATGTATTTCTATTTGATCTCATTTTTACCTTTTACTTTAACTAAAGTTAAGCCCCGAAGCCCCGGATGTAACATTAACAGCCACTTCTGCTGGGCCTCCAGACCCGCTTACTGGCATTGAAACACGTCCTTTGTATTTCGCACGTAGTTTTTGAAGTTTTAGAAGGTCTTCAGTCGAAACAGGTTGCTGAGCGTCAACAAGCTCTCCTTTTCCGTCTTTTTGCTTATCAATTACAAGATCGGTTCTTTTTGCATATTGAGGTTTTCCAAAATCACCAACAGGATCAAGCAACCTAGTAGTTAGTTTTCCATAAACATCACTACCAGCCCTCCAATAATCATACCAAGAATTAGCAGTTTGCTTTCCGTCTCGTTGAGCATATCCATAATACTGCCCAACTTGAGAGTTGGCCGCCCCATCACCCCCGCCTCCCCCATTCCAAACTCTACCAAGCTGTGTAACGCTTGTGCGATCTCCATATTCCCATTTATATGTTTTATAAGGGTTTGATTGAGACGCTCCAGCAATTCTGGTGTCAACCCTTCCCGATTGTCTTCCTTCTCTTGGCATATATTTCCTTTAATTAATTCCTGTTAGTTCAGTATCGCTGAAAGGCAATACCTGTGCAAGTCTTTTTAATGGAGAATCGTTTGAAGCCAAAGCGTCAACACCATTGTCTTTAAGAAATTTAACAGCTACAGCCAAATCTGCTGGTTTTGCGTCTCCACTTTTTATCCTGGCTAGAAGTTCTTCAGCCACAGAAGTATGCAGTTCTTCCAAAGCAAGTCTGTTATTAGAGACGCTCATTGTCTAAAAAGGGATGTTTTTACCCAATCCCACGCAAGACTAAAGAAAAAGCTTATAGCGGCAATAACCCCTAGAGATTTATAGTGCCAGCTTTCTAGGTGGCGTAAGCGATTATCGTGTCTTTCAAAATTTTCCTTAAACACAGATTGATTGTTAAGAACGTGATCAATCTTGCCTTCAAGCCTACCAATAGAACGATGAAGCTCTTCGTTCACGCAAGAACCCTCTTAAACCACAAATTAACAACGTGCCTAACAGATTGTGGAAATGTTGTATAGGCTGGAACAACCCAATTCCCAGCTATGACATCATTTGCCGCTACTGAAAAAGGAGAAAAACTTGTGTAAACAGCATTAAACGAAGCGTTGTTTGCGTAATCAAGAGAGCTACTTAATGTTGTGCTTAGCGAGCTTGTAAGGTTATTTATAATCATTTGTGAAGTTCCAGCAGAGCCTCCAGCCGTATCAAGTCTGGAAAAGGCAATACTGGCTGCTACTAGATTTCCAGCATAAGGGACAACAACTTGACGAGTTAAATTGCTAGATAAAGTTCCTGCAATTAGAGTAGGAAATTGCCCAAATCTGTAAGTTCCACTTGCTGTAGGGGTTGTTGATTCGTGGCAAAGCGAAATCATAAACAAATCGCTTGGAGTTTGATTTAATTTTTCAAGCCCAATAGAGCCGTTGGCTAAGTTTACAATTTTTTCTGTAGCTTTAATAAGAGGCATAAATTTCCTTTATTCAGGTTTTGTAGGCCAAATTACTGAATCTGGGTCTCCAAAAAGTTGAGGGACATTCCTTAAAGCGGCTCTATAATTAGCCCAAACTTCTTTATTCCCTTTAAAATCCTCTACTTGAGTATAATCAGTTTCTTGCAAAAGCTGATTTCGCTTTAAACGTATTCCTTCCCAAATAAATTCTTGTTTTAATACTTGCCAAGCATCTTCAATTTCTTGAAATGAAGGTTTTTGATTATTTTCATCTTGCCAAACAACTCCTTCGTAGGTGTTCCCATCTACATAATAACTACAATTTGGTCTGATTTTTTGTAATATTCGGGAAATGTCCATAAATGTCCTTAAGGTATTGTTTCAATAAATGTTAAATTTGAACTAGGGCAATATTCGTAAGCTGTGCTAGTTGATCCAGAGCCAGCCCCAACTTGCCAATTATGGCTTCTGTTTATATAACTAGCCCCAGTTCCGTAAGCACCAACAAGTAAATCATAACAAACAGCAGTATAACCGGGAGTGTCCCAAAGATTAATAGATACATTAACCATATTATATGCGTTAACATTAATAGAATAACCAACAGTAACTCTAGTTCTTGTTGAATCTTGTAGTCCCATTCCAACCATTGTTACTGGCAAAACTGTACCAGTTCCAGTTCCAACAGCACTTGCTCTAAAATAAACTCCAAGAACGTTTGCTTGTGCGCCAAAACTTGTAAATGTTGTAGTTCCAAGAGTTACAATCATATAATAATTACCAGCAACCATAGCTGTAGCCGCAATTGGCGTTGTGCCATTTTGCCACCGCATTAATTGAAGGCCACCAACGTACCCATTTTGATCTCCAACGTGAACTGTACCTAAAATTAAAACTTTATTAGAAGCTGAAGCTAATGTAATTCTTCCTCCAGTATAAGGAGCAGTATTTAAAGTTCCAATTTCTAAACCTGGAATGCTCATATATCTCCAACCATTAGGATTGCTAAATGTATTGTTTTTATTTACAGAATAAATATTAACAATTCTTTGTGTTGGAAAAGCTATAGACTGATTTGACGCTGAAGTTACAAGACCTTGGGCATTAATAGTAACTTGAGAAGTTTGCGTTGTGCTTCCGTAAGTTCCAGCCGAAACTCCACTATTAGCTAGTTTTGAAGAATCAATACTTCCAGCTAACTTGGCGTTAGTTACAGCTAAATCTTTAATATGATTCGTGTTTACTGCTCTATTTGCATCTAAACTAGCATCGCTACTAAGTTTTGCGTCTGTAACTGCATTACCAGCAATTTTAGCGTTAGTAACGGCTGAATCTCTAATGTGATTTGTAGTTACTGCTCTACTTGCGTCCGTTGTAGTGCTACTGGATAACTTAGCATCCGTAACGGCATTCCCAGCAAGCTTACCAGTAGTAACAGCTAAATCTTTAATGTGATTTGTGCTTACTGCTCTATTTGCATCTGTAGTAGCGTCACTACTTAATTTAGCGTCAGTAACAGCATTACCAACAATTTTACCAGTAGTTACAGATAAATCACGAATATGGTTTGTAGTTACTGCCCTATTTGCATCAGTTGTTGCATCGTCTCTTAATTTAGCTGATGTAACAGCATCATCTACAATAGAAGCTGTAGAAACTGTATTGTTAGGAATTGCTGAAATAGTTGGAAGAGCATATCCAAGAGCAATAACAACAATGCGTGTTCCAGATGGAGGAGCTTGGTCAAAAGTCAAAGTCTGACTTCCAATTGTAATTGCCACATCGTAAGAAAATGTTGGGTCTTGAACAACACCATCAATTGCAACTAAATAGCTATTTGTATAAATAGCAGTTGCTCCAGTAATATTAAAAACTAAAGTTGATCCATCTCCTGTAAATTGCCATCTTGTAGGATTTCCAGAAGCACCACCAGTAGTTACATATTGCTGAATAGCTGAATCTACATATTGTTTTGTTGCAGCATCAGTAAATAAAACTGGAGTCCCTGCATTAGCTAAAACAAACCCTCCCAAATCAACCTGCCCTGTCAAACTTCCACCGCTTAATGATAATTTTGTATCCGCATACGCTTTTGTTGCGGCATCTGCGCTATCTGTAGGAGTACCAACTTCAGTAATCCTGTTAAAATTCATATCCAAAATACCAGTCATTAAATCCCCGGCCTTAGAGACCTTTAAGGCATCATTGGTATCTACGTAACCTTTTGTTGAGGCATCCGTTGATGCCGTAGGGGTTCCAAGACCAGTAATCTTATTGGTTCCCATCGCCAAAGCACCAGACATTGTATCTCCAGCCTTTGCGACTTTTGCGGTGTTTAACGAAGCATCACCAGCATCAACGTAAGCTTTAGTTGTAGCATCAGCAGCGGCGGTAGGCGTACCCAACCCAGTAATCTTATTGTTACCCATAGCCAGCGCACCGCTCATTGAATCCCCAGCTTTTGTAACTTTTAAAGCATCATTGGTATCTACGTAAGTTTTAGTTGTTGCGTCATTAGCAGACGTGGGTTGTCCAACTTCTGTAATGCGAGTTCCACCAGCAAAATAAACAAGCCCGACTTTACCAAGAGAATTATCAGCCTGTTCTACATTTTCTTGATTAAGGTAGAAGTTCTGCAAAAACGCCAAATCTTGATCTTCTGCAATAAGAGCCGATCCGTCTTGAAAATCAACCAAAGGAATGCTTTTTTCTGTGATACGGCGAATACGAACTGTAGTCCCAGCAGTAGGAAAATTAGAAGTAAACCGAAGAAAGGCTTGGCTTGATCCAAACGGACTTGCAGGGCTAACTGCTTCTCCAGGCCCATACACCACAAAACTGGCTTGCGACTGAAGGATTTTGTTAAAATCGGCGTTTACGTGAGACTTTGCAAGATACGAAAAAGGAACAGGAAAGTCAGTCCCAAGGGAGCTTCCAGCCGTAGTTACACCAGTAGCGGTGTATTCGTTAAATGTTAATCCAGATGCCATAGGTATCCTTTTGTTATTGTTTACTTAAGAGGCAATAAATCGTCAACACTTATTCCTCTTTTAAGTGCTATTTTGTTTCTTTTATGAACGTTATAAGAATCATTGATTTGTGGGAACTCCTTAAACACCTGTTTTAATGATTCGTCCCTATACATTCTAAGAATACGCCTTACCTGTTGTATTCTAGGGCTATCGTACTTGTCCGTTGACCTGTCTGAAAGACGCTGATACGCACTAGATGATATAAGCCTGTTTAAAGCCTCCCGCAAGGTTACACCTTTAACTTTAGTGGTTTGATGGAGTTCAAGCCATCGGTCATAAGCTGATTGTCCGCTTTTGCCAGCAATCTCTCTCAAATCCAATCCACCCCCTAAATCTGCTTTTGGCATACTAAAGCCGTATTGAAGGTTTGCCAATTCTCTCATAACCTTGTCTTTTTTATCTGTGCTTACAACAATAGGACTCAAATAATCAACCCCAAAAGGTATTCTACCAAGAGGAACTTCAATAGGCTCGCCTAAAACATTTCTGGCTTTGTCAACGTATCCAGAAGCCCCAGGAATACGTTTTAAAACAGCATCCAAAACAGAACGAGCATCTTTAGCATAAGGATCAAACGTAGGAACAGATTGAGCGATGATGGATGGGACGTAAGACCCAGCTTGTGATTTAAGAAGTTTAGGAACAAATCTTTCTGGGTCGGTTGCCGCTTGGAAGAAACGCTCCAACCCAGCCATATAGCTTTTGTTTACCACGTTCTGCGTCATCGCAAGACCGATAGCGGCGAACCCTGCTTGAATAGCACTATCTTGCTCTGCGTCCATACGCCTAGCAGCGTCTCCAAGATCAGCAGCAAGCCCAAAAAACGTGGCAAATGGATCAAGCCTTTGATAAGAAATGTATTTGTCCCCAACCCTAAAACTATACGGCCTCCATCCAGTAGATTCCAGCAACCTACGTTCTTCTTGATTGGTTGGTCCACCCCCAGTAATTATTCCACCAATAGCCAGCATCGCCGCAGAAAATGTCATTCCAGAACCCATCCAAAATCTTCCAGTAGCTTCTGCAATTCGCCTTGGATCACCAGAGGCCAAATCTTCCATATAACGAACGTGTAGTTTGTTTAAAACTGGCAAGTCCATAGGAGCCATACGTTGCCCAGCAAACTTCAAAATGTTGATTGGAGTTCTGGTAAACGGCATTACAAGCCTAGTAGCGGGGTGCGAGGCAACAAAGTCCTGTATTCCTCTTGCATACCCGCCAGCGGGAAGTTCTGTTTGAAAGGTGGCTTCTCTTGCGGTCTTTTCTGCGTATTCTGAAATTTTACCCAATCCACCAAACTGCTCCCATTTTGCATCCACAGCCTCTCTGACATAATCCTGCAAAGCCTGTCCAGTAAGCTTGGCATTCATCCCCTCTTCTGCCGCTTCTTGATAAAGCTTTGACTTGCTAAAAAGCTGACCAGTCTTGTCAAACAAAAGCTCCATCCTATCGGCAACGTATTTTCCAACGTTCTGCGAAAGAGCTTCACTTGATAAACCCTTATTTGCAAAAAAGTCCATAGCTTCGCTCATCAACATAGATTTTGCGCTTGCTCTGGCGTTGATTTGCTTAAAGAACTCGTCAGTAGCCATCAAAAACCGAGTTGGCATATTGATATAATGCCCAAGCCCATTGACAAAACTGGCCAAAGTACCATCTGGAAGGTCAAATTTATCAGCAGAAATGGCGTTTTTACTCATTCCTGGGTCTGTAAATGTCTCGCTAATGAATCGAGGCTCGTTTGTTTGAAACGCAAGCCTAGCCATTTTCATAGAATCGTTAACGGCTTCTACAAGGTATCCGTATCTTGAGATATACTCTTTAGCCAGCCCCATATTGCCTTTTCGAACAGCCCCAACAGCACCCTCAAGGGGCAAGTAAAGCGTTGTGAAGGTGTTTCCAAGAGTATTAATTATGGCTGTTTTAGGACCAGACAAAAGCGCATTAATCCAAAACTCGTTATGAGCGTTGATCCATCTACCTTGTTTAATAAGATCGTTTACAGCTTTTAAATTTCCAGAAGCAAAAGCCATATTAAGCCTGTCAGCCGACCTAATTAAAGCGTCTCTTCCGTTTAATTGGGTAATGCGTTGACGAGCCAAATCCATCGCCCCCGGAGCGTTTAAGTCTTTTAAAGAAACCCCTAAAATGTCGTTTCGTGTTCCGCTAGATTTAAGGGTTATTTTTTGAAGATGGCGTTGTAGAGTTTGAAGGCTTCGTCCAGTTTTACCCCATCCGTTAGAGATTGCCCGAAGTTTAAGCATTGTGTCTGCGTGAAGCGCACTTTGCTCGATAAACGCATTAAGCTCAGCGTCTCCCTTCCCCAAAGCCGCCAACTCAGCGGCCTTTTTTAACTGAGCAAAAGAATTATCGGCCATCATTCTCGCACTAAGCAAGAAAACATCTAAATCTGCCATAGCTTCAGTTTTTAAATTAAGCTCCTTTAAAAACGCCTCTGGATCACTTTTTCCAAACTGGTTTGCAAGCTTTACAGCTAGGTTATACCGAGTTTTATCGGTCATTGGAACCTGTTTAAGTTCCTCTTTGGCCGCTTCGACAGCCGACAGCATAATCCTGTCATTTCCTTGCCTATACGTTGTAAAATTAAATAATTTTTTAATCTCCTCTTCTTGTCTTGGGGTTACAAAGTTTGGGTTAATCGTCTCTTCTCCAAGAATATTAGAAGCTTGGACACCAACCCCTTCATTCCTTATGTAATTCCTTGCGGTTTCCCGCATAATTCCAGTCAGCCTGTCGTTTTCTGATTTGGAATACAGGGGGGTTTGAGAAGGGGAAGCAGTCTCATCAACTTTCGGCTGACCTTCGGTTGATAATTTAGGCTCTTGGGGAGGAGGAGTGAGTGCGGAAGCTTCTGCTTTGGGGGCTTCTGGCTCTGGGATGCTTCTTTTGATTTCTTCTGGTTTGACCGCTTCTGCTGTCCTTCTTTCGACTTCATCTATTGGTAATCCAGCTTCAATGGCTCCTTTTCTTGCTTTAAAAGCTCTAAGCCCAGCCCACAAAGTTTCAACCATCGCTCCGATGCCAACCCCTTCAATAGCATTCTTAAACCTTCCCTCCAACTGACTATCACCTTCTTGCGCCGACAAATATTGAGTTACAGCATTATTAAGAAGGGGGTTGTCAATGCTGGAAAGCAAATTGGAAAGACGCTGAGAATGCGGATCAAACGCCACAAAATCACTAAGTCCTCCAGCCAAAGCTCCTTTAACCGCTGTTTTTCCCATCAATCCACCAAGCTTTGCCACGCTTGCAATCTTGGAAGCCTTTGCAAGCTTTCCAGCTTTTCCTACAATTCCAAGTCCAGGCAGAAACCCAGTAGCAAATTCAGAAATGCCTTCAATGATTTGCCCAGGAAGAGTTACACTTTCAGCCTTATCCCCAAACACGGCTTTTTTAAACTCTTGATCTGGGAGAAGATCGCCAGACAAATAATCTGCCAAATCGTAAGCAGACCCCCCAGCGGCAACAACCCCCCGCAAAGGAGCCAGCAAAGCGTCAACTGTATAATCCCCCAAAGACCTACTTTGCGGTTGCTCTGTGGGGGACGGAACAGATGCGGATTGGGCAGCATACCCGCCAAACATAGGATTTCCTTCGTCCTTTAAGGACTGAATTGCATCTTCAAATGGGTTCATTAAAAGCCACCTTGCTCAATAACACGCAACGCTTGGTTTTTTCTAAAGTCTGCTTCATCTACCTTAAAAATCTGACAAAGAGACTTAACAAGCTCTGGTTTGGACATAACATCGTTATACTCTTCTTTGCTTGAAAATAAAGGAATCATAAGTCCGTTTAATTCCGTGGTTGGGTCAACTTGAACACCATAAAGACGCACAGCAGTTCTAGGCTTGCCTGTGGAAGAGTCAACAAAATTAGCCCAGCTTGTGCCTACTTGATGAAGTGTGCTTAAAAAGGATGCTTTGGCTTCCACAAGTTTTTCTGGTTTTAAAGGAATAAAGTCGGCTTTTTGTTCATTACCCACTATCTTGTTAGCCATAGAAGCAAACCCACTTAAGTTTGGAGTAATGCCTCCTTCTCCTCGGGTTGTCTTAATAGTTACGGACGCTGGACGCTCACCATACGGATAATAGCCACCATTTGAAATAAGTTTTCCTTGTTTCTGTAGCTCTTGCTCTCCGTATTTCTTAACCTCAACAGCATATTCCTTGATTCTGGTTACATACTCTGGACGCATAGCAACTGGATTTGCACTCAAATACCTAGCCATGCCAACTGAGGCTTCTTTAAAGTTTTTAACAAGGGTTGAATTTGATAAAAATGTTTTACCAAAGAATCCTGTAGCAGATGTCGGCATTTCTCCTTTTGACATTGACTGCTCTGCTTGTTTTCTTTTGTTTACAAAATCTTCTTGGATACGGATTTTTTTATCCATTTCCTTTTCAACCGCTTCCCGCTCTTCTCGGTAAGCTGGGCTTGTAGCCATCCTAGATGCAAACGCTTCTGGTGTTTCATTTGGAACCAATTCTCTTTCAGCAGTAAGACGCTGAGAAAGGCGAGAACGATACATACGCAAAGCTTCGTCAGTAACAGATGCCTTTCTTGAGGAATCTGCTGGGTCTTGGTCATCCAATCCAGCAAGCCTTGTCCCAATTCCGTCAACAAGAGCAGAAGAGTTAAATTTAAACCCTTCGTTTCCCTCCATTAAAGAGTTATTTTTTTCAGCTTTTACAAGAGCATCTTCTAAACGCTTAAAATCTGGACGGCTTACGTTACCAAGAGACGCTTGCGTACGTAAATCTTCCAATAGTTTAGAGGCACGAACTGGGTCTGAAGCCCCTCTTTCAAATCTTTCCATCTGCTCTGGAGAAAGTTTGCTTTTGTAATGCGAACCAAGGTCTCTGTCTTCGTCTGCCAGCTTTGCAACTAAATCACGTATGCTTCCACCTTTTCCAGAAGCAAACGCATCTTTAAATTTATCTTGTAGATACTCGTCTAATTCGACTCTTTCTTTACCTTCTAATTTAGTATTTCCTGTTTTTAACAACCTATCATTAATCCACGTTCTTGCTGTGTTGGTAACATCATCAACTAGCAAGCTGTCTTCCAAATTTTTCTTTTCTACACGCCTTCTAAGAACATCGTTTTCATTACGATCCATCCAATCTTCAATTTCTCCATACACATCCTTTCTTAAGTCTGACAATTTATTTCCGTCTCCCCTTGGGTCTATTTCAAATACAGCTTTAACAATGTCTCTTACTTCCATTGGGTCTTGGTCGTAATTTGCCTTAACCCACCCATATAACGTCTGTAATGCCGATGCGTTAACATCTTTAGTTAAAGTTCCATTATGAGCTTCAAGTAAAACTTTTTTAAGGTCGCCTACCATTTGAGCTTTAAACTCTGTGTTACGCAGGTCACCAGCCATCAAATCATCAAGTTTTCTCCCAATAGTGCTAGACAGAACTTCTTCAGATTTTGCTTTGCTCCTTTCTAAAACCATATTTTGAGCTTTATCCATCCAAAGTCCTTCTACTTTGCCAAAAGCTTTTGAAGCCCCTAAATTGACATAATAACTATTTCCAAGCTTTTCTTGCTGAAACTTAGCCCTCTCTTCTCCCATAATGGCTTGCAATTCCTCGTAGGATTTTTCTCCGACATCCTTAAGTCGAGCGTTAAGTCTTGAAGAGTATTCTCCTTCAACCAAGTCTTGCCCTGTAATTTCAAGCCTAGTTGTAGCTCTGTAGGGGTTCTCTAAATAAGAAATTGTCCCATTTTTTACAAAGTCAGCTACGTTGCCTTTTGCCGCATTTCTGTATTTGTCTGGGTCTTTATAATAATCAACAAGGCCAGCATTTAAAGCCTCTTGATTACTCTTTTGCATATAAATCTGATTGAAATTCTCCAAAGAATTGTTGAAAGAACTTAATGCAGCAGTCAGCTGACCCAACGAAGAAACACCCTGCACAGGATTCGGTATATCACCTCCACGCCTAAAAGAAGACGGCTCAATATCTCTGGCTTTTAGCCGAGGAGCTGCTTCTAAGTCTTCTACAACAACTCTTGATTCTTTGGGCATATTAAACTTTAGCTAAAGGGCTTTTTCCTGGGGAGTAGCGCATATACTGGCCATACGCATCCAATCCAGACTGGCCAATAGTAAGAGCAGTAGCCCAAAGATTAGGTCTTTGAATTGGTGGCATTGGAGACTGCAACGCAGTAACATTGTACTGAGTTCCAAGTCGAGAGTTTTCAATAGACCTGTTAGTTGCCGCTTCAGTATAAAAACCTTGTCTGCGAACAGCTTGGGCATAGGTGGTTTCTTGGCGAGTAAAATCGGCCAAAATAGCGTCAACAGAAGCCCCGCTAACACCAGCCTCACCAGCGGCAACAACAGCCCTAGAACGAGCAGCCTTGGCTTCTTGTGTAATGTTAAAAATATCCCTTCCCTGCTGTTCCTTTTCTTGAGCTTCCTTAAACCGCATCGCCTCCGCTTCTTGGAGGTATTTTTGTGTTTCAAGTTCTGCAAGTTTTCTTTGCTGTTCACGTAACTGATTTTGATAGGCTTGCTGGGCATTTGCCGCAGATGCTTGATTCATATACCCCATTACTGAGGTAGCCGCCCCAATTGCAAAGGTCATCAATGGGATCAGCAAGGGTAATACAAAACACATATATTATCCTTTCAGTTTACAAAACTCATAAAAAGGCAGTCCAAGATGGCCGTAGTTGTCCAACCTCTGAACAAACGTAAACCCCAGCCATTTGATCCACCTTACGTGAAGTTCGTTTTTGGCGCAAACCCTGTTAAAAAGCAAGCGTTTCTTGCTGATATTGAACATAGCATTCATCCAATAATGAGACTGCTTTAGGAAGGGAAGCCATAGCCTTTTGATTGCGTCAGACCCCAATAACCAGATTAAACCGCATTCTGGGTCGCCATAATCAGAAGCCCCAAACACCATTATAACGTTTCCATCCTCCTCCACAGCTAAAGCTGGTATAGATAGGTCAATACTTTCTTTAATAATATCCTCCAAAGACCGCTCCTCTTCCGTGTAAACAGACCTCAACTCAAGCTTATCCTCCTCCCTAAGATTAGGGGCTAGTCGCTTGGCATCCTCAAGCTCTGCTTTTCGCATCTTAACCATTGTATCTTGTAGCCCTATTTTGGTAATACCCCTCAAAATCCATGCTAACAAGGCAACAGGGGTATGGAGTATCGTTATAAATATCAATAAACACCTCGTCATTTTTTGCCATAATCGGGAACCTATACGCTCCGTCTTTTAAAGGATTATTAGGCATAATTGTATCAATAGTGTTAAGAGCAGTTCCGTTAAACACGTATTTATATGTTTTTCGTGCAGCTGGTGTTACTTCAACTCTAAAATACCTTGTATTATCATACATAATTGTGCCAGAGCGCATCATATAAGTTCCAGAGGCCACAGATTGCTTTCCTTGCCCCACCGATTCTCTAATCATTGGTCTGGAAACTCCATAATACATTGTGTATGGAATCCCGATCCACATAGGTCTCCCAGGAATAGCTCCACTAATTGCAGGAGCGGTTCCAAGATGATTTCCAATAATTCTTAAATATGAAATTCCACCAGTTGTTAAAACTGGTTTATATGAATCTATAATTGCTGGAATACTTACAGAACTCCAATGAGAAGTATCAGTAGGCAACGTCCCAG
>Ga0214917_10004670_pt1 | contig 15071 bp, 14 predicted proteins | sample LL_1208_BB_MetaG_FD_177983 | JGI IMG/M metagenome (GOLD analysis project Ga0214917, IMG submission 177983) | Freshwater microbial communities from Lake Lanier, Atlanta, Georgia, United States - LL_1208_BB | ecosystem: Environmental > Aquatic > Freshwater > Lake | place: USA: Georgia | collected... | reverse complement strand
AGGGTGCAACAGGGGATGTTGGACCAACAGGATCTGTTGGCGATAAGGGAGCAACAGGTGATAAGGGAGCAACAGGAGATATTGGAGCAACAGGATCTGTTGGAGCAACAGGATCTGTTGGCGATAAGGGAGCAACAGGTGATAAGGGAGCAACAGGAGATATTGGACCAACAGGATCTGTTGGTGATAAGGGTGCAACAGGGGATGTTGGACCAACAGGATCTGTTGGAGCAACAGGATCAGTTGGTGATAAGGGTGCAACTGGTGATAAGGGAGCAACTGGTGATATTGGATCAACAGGATCTGTTGGTGATAAGGGAGCAACAGGAGATAAGGGTATAACTGGTGATATAGGATCCACTGGATTTCAAGGTATTACGGGACCAAATGGAACTGGAACAACAGGTCCCACTGGATCAACTGGTGAAACAGGACCCACAGGTATAACAGGCCCCACAGGTATAACAGGCCCCACAGGTATAACTGGTCCCACAGGTATAACAGGCCCATCAGGATTCACTGGACCACAGGGAGCTTTCTTTTCAACTCTTTCTATTCGTGATGGAGCAAATGGGACTAGAATCCTATCTCCCACCTCCTTCCTTCTTGGTGCAGGAGGAGGCATTATAAGTCAAGAGGGTTTTAATCTTCAGACAAATGGAATCTATTTGCAACTAGGAAATGCTCCTCTATGTCCATCTGGAACTGTGGTCAATATTGGTCTAAGAGATCCTAGTGCAGTTTATTGGCTCTATGTTAGTTGCACAGGGAGTGCAACAACTACATCGGTGCAAGTATTTATGAATATTGGAATTGGAGGAAATGTAGCACAGGGAAGTCCTTTTACGTATACGAGCAATCAAACCCTCACTTTTTCCTTGGATGGAGTCAATGCAAATTTCCTATTAGATGGCGTAGTGCAGAGAACAATTACTTATACAACAACACAGGCCCCCAGGCCTCTGATATTTTTTGGGAATCACGCTGGAGGCACAGACGCTGTGACGTATAGTCAAGTCCTCTTCTATCCAACAGGGTTGAAGGGAGTAACTGGTTCAACAGGTGCCGCTGGCGACTTGGGTCAAACAGGAATTACAGGACCTACAGGACAAACAGGTCCCACAGGACAAACAGGACCATCAGGACCATCAGGACCCTTCGGTCAAACAGGGACGATCATCTATGGCGCAACCGGTGCACCAGGCCCAGCCTATGCCCGCATCGGCGATTTCTATATTGACTACGCAACCGGCATACTGTATGTATATCAGTAATAATCACAATAAAAATTGAAGTCCCAATAAGGCGACGCATAGGTGCAACTCCTCCTATTCAAAACTATTATCCATAATGAATTCTTCAGCAGCAACAACACTCGTTCGTGCAGCATCAACTGCAGCAACAAGTGTCTTAAAAACGGAGGACACTGGCAAGGTCTTTGAAATGGCAATCTGTCTCGCCTTTAACATTCCCTACGATGGCCCCTACAAATACGGGCTCGAACGTCCAACCAAGCTCAAGGATCGCCTCGCAACTCTGCCATCCCTCTTTCCCAAATGCACCCACACGGCGAAGCGCGGGGCCCGCTACGATTACACTGCCGATGCAGACAAAACCCAGCATCTCTCGGCGAAGACCACGAAGCACGGCGGTGGCAAGGTCGCACCCCAGGTCGTTGGCCAGGCACAGCCCCAGAAGTTCGCAGAACTCCTCGGCATACCCTATTCGTCCGTTCCAGCACTAAAAGAGTATATTCAGACTCATCTAGCCGCCATTCTGCCCATTCTAACATCCTATACGTTTGACTGTCCCAACATTTACTACAATGAAGAGGCAGACACGATCAAGTTCCTAACCTTGACTAAGCCCATTGACTGGACCGCCCACAAATACACGTGGACCAAGTCTCATACAGAATGGGCCAACTCGTCCACAATGAAAATAGAGACAGCCAAAGGCAACATACCCCTCCTAGAAGTCCAGTTCCATTCTGCAAGTCGCACGAATATGGCAGTGCGCTGGTGCTACGACAACTTCCTGGAGGTCTTCAAGGATCACTTTGCAATAACCTCTTTGTGAAGGCAGAATAAGTATTCTTTTATTGCAACATCCTTATTATACTCAAAGGACTTAAAGCGCTTATAGTCCCGCTCCACCACGGAGACTGTGCCAAATTGTCCCATTAATTCCAGCATCCGCTCCTTCCCAATCAGACTTTCGCTGTTGTAGGACAGGAAGATCCACGACGCCTTTAAGGACTTAAAGAGAGTGGCAAACGCCTCCTCCACTGCACCTTTTTTACAGAACGGTGACATAAAGCAATCAGCAGGAATCCCCGTCTTTCCCTTGATCTCTGGCATATCTGATCCAGGCTTCTTGGCAATCATATTCAACGGAAAGTAGTTCTTAGAATACTGGCGCTTATTATAGGGCGGATCGAGATAGACAATATCCATCTCGCCTATATCCTTCAGGGTCAGAACATCGGAACAGGTGACCCGAGAACCCGCCACACAAGCACCTGTTCGTGTATGAAGGGGTTGCAGGCGCATCTCTTTGAGCGCCTTGGCCTTGAAGTTCTTGAGGAAACACCCATAGACTGCGGGGACATTACTTACAGCGTCTGCGGACAGTAGTAGGGATGCGAGTAAGAATGCCCGTTCATCCTCGTCCAGAACCAGCTCCTCAATGGCCCCACGAACATAGTCTATCCGTCGTCCATTCTCGACTGTGAAGAACATTCGCTCACAGCCATTAAAGGGTGTATAGTTCCTCGTAATATACCCTGCGACAGCTGAATGCTTCTTCTCGTCCAGATCCTTCTGGAATTTATCCAAGATCTCCCTACATCGCACAGTATAACTGGATCGCACAAAGGCGTGCGTAATTACGGCTGAATAGGGTTCGGCGTCGTTCGCGACAACAGAGGCCCCTAGTTCTCGGAAGTAATGGGACACAATGCCCGTGCCACTAAAGAGATCTGCCACCTTAAGTCCCTGGAACCCGGTATATCCCGTTTTTTCCAGAATGGTCTCCGAGATCCAGTCCAGAAGCTGGAATTTGGAGCCGATATAGTTGAGGCGCTTCACTTCCTTCTCTTCCTTCACTACAACACTATTCGTCGTCAAAAGAGCCACGAGATCTCCCTTCTTCATCCCTGTCAGTCCCTTCAAACCCCGGCTCTTGCACAACACTACCAGTTCTACCCTAGTCTTCTTGGTATAATCCAGGATTTCTTGGACCTTTTTTTCAACAAGAGAAGCAACTGCAGCCTTTTTGCACGGCCGCTTCCTGGCCAAATGATTCTGTAAATGCCCCTTCTGTTTAAACACTTTTCTACATACACCACATATGTGCTGTGTTTTACCGGACATCTCTACTCTATATAAGTATTTTATACTTTAGACCGGACCGCCTTTTTAACTAATTAGTGATCGGGGTCATTCTAATCAAATTTAGTGATGCTTTTGCGGCTCATAAAAAGAGTTTAAGAATAGATAGAATGTCGTGGCAGCCCGTTCTAAATATGGTTGGGGCGACAGGCCCTACGGGTCAAACCGGTCCAACTGGTCAAACAGGTCCCACAGGTGAAACTGGTCCAACAGGTGCACAAGGTCTAGGATATGCTCTCGTATCAACACGAGACATTTCAGCATCACTAGTGATTGGAGAAACTATCACCTATACTTACAGTGGTTCTGGGGTGTCCACATATCCTTGGTATACAGGTGATTATGTAAATGTTGTTGATACTACATCAGGATCATCACTTGTATATTATGGGCGATTGCGTATAGTATTTGCTGGTGGATTTGGAGATGCCTATGAAGTTGATATTCTATCTGTAACGGGAGCCCCTGTTGCACCCAGATCTACAAGCTGGATTATGTTACTAGCGTCTGGTCCTTCGGGTCAAACCGGTCCAACTGGTCTAACAGGCCAAACAGGGCCAACAGGCGAAACAGGTCCCACAGGTCAAACTGGCCCAACAGGTGATACAGGCCCAACAGGTGATACAGGCCCAACAGGTGAAACTGGTCCTACAGGTTCAACAGGCCTCACGGGTCAAACAGGGCCGACAGGGCCATTCGCATCAGATGCATTAGCTTGGACAACCTATACACCTACTTGGACCGCCGAAATAGGCACTGTTAGTATTGGGAATGGAATACTCACAGGGTCCTATAAACAAATTGGGAAAACTGTATTTTTTACAGCACGTATTAAGTTAGGTACTACATCCAGTGTATCTGGATCAGTAGGATGGCGAGTGGGTCTCCCTTTTGAATCTGTGACAGCTCCAAGTATCATAGCAAATGCAACCTATCTTGATAATGGTACTGCCTATTATGGCGGTATAGCAAATAATGAATTCTCAAATTCTACTACTTTTGTATCACCTCTATGTCTTGTATCACCAGTAACAGGAGCACTTACACCAGTAACTGCGACAACCCCGTTTACTTGGACTACAGATGATTCTCTATTAATCACAGGAACATATCAAGCAGTATAAATTGTTTATGTCTAAATCACCTAAGAACCTAAACACTTATCCCTAAAAATAACTAGTCCGAATGTCCGAAACACAAGACCCTATCCGTGTAATTGTTCTGTTAATGATTAAGAACGAATCTAGAATCATTCGCCGATCAATCCAAGCTGCCCTTAAAATTGCCGATGCCGTCTGCGTGTCCGACACCGGTTCCACCGATGACACGGTCAAGATCCTCCAAGACTTCTATCCGTCCCTTCCTATTCCCTGCAAGACCTATGATCACCCTTGGACCAATTTTGGCGTGAATCGCTCAAAATCCTTCAATGACGCCAAGCAGTTCTGCCACGAACTCAACTGGGATCCTGCCAGAACCTATGTTCTGGCTATTGATGCCGATATGGAGCTGGTGGTAGAACCCTCCTTTAACAAGCAAACCGATCTCGGTAAGAAGGGTTACAGCCTTACCCAGAAGGCCGGCACGCTCCACTATATTAATGCCCGTCTTCTGCGTATCGATCAGCCCTGGAAGTGCGTCGGTGCAACCCACGAATACTGGGACGGGCCAAATGAGGGCACAGTGTCCGACTCCAAGCTCTGGATTAATGATCGCAATGACGGTGGCTGCAAGTCCGACAAGTTCACACGCGATCTCGCGATGCTCCTGGAAGAACTTAAAGAACAGCCCACCAACGTCCGCACGCACTTCTATCTTGCCCAGACCTATAAGTGTCTCGGTAAGAAGGAGGAGTCCATTGATATGTATAAGAAGCGCATCGAGTTGGGCGGCTGGTTTGAGGAGGTCTGGTTCAGCCACTATATGATCGCCCAGCAATATATGGATTTGAAGAAATATGAGGAGGCGGAAATGTGGGTCTTGAAGGGACAGGCCTTTAATAACTATCGTGCGGAGGCCCTGTATATGCTCGTGAAGCACTTTCGTATTGTGGGACAGCAGTGGAAGGCGATGCACTATTACTATGAGGCCAAGAAGATCAGGAAGCCCGATGTGGCCCTGTTCTCGGAATCAGAGGTCTATGATCACTTATTAGACTACGAATACACGGTGCTGCAGTATTATGTGAATGCTGCAGATCGCCGAGAGGGCCTGCGATCCTGTGTGAAGTATTTGCAGCACCCGATGAGCCACGGATACTTGGAGAACGTCTTCTCCAATATTGAGTTCTATGTGCAGCCCCTTCTGACAAACAGCCACCCTCTAGTCACCCTCCCTCTTCCCAAACAGGGCGACTACGCACCCTCTTCGTGTTCTATGACAAAGCACAATGGTCAACTGGTAATGAATGCACGCTATGTGAACTATGCAACCTCCGAACAGGGTGCCTACACTGTTAGAACTGCGGATGGAATTGTGAGAACCCAGAATGCCTTTCTGCCGGCGATTCCTAGCGCCTATCCACCCATTGAGTCCTTGCCCTATGTGCAGGAGGATAATGCACTTGTGGAGTTCCAGACGAATATAATGGGCCTGGAGGATATTCGCATCTGCAGTCATAAGGGCAAGCTGTTCTATACGGCGACCTCAAAGTCCTGCAACATTGATAAGAAGTATAGGATTGTTCTGGGGTCCTATGGATCTAAGTTGACGGATTCTAGGGTTCTGGAGTCTCCGTCCAATGCTGAGTGTGAGAAGAACTGGCTGGCTATTCCTGACTTGGATCTGAACAGTGACTTTCCTCTCTTTATTCACAAGTGGCACCCCTTTGAAGTGGGAACCGTGGAGGACAACAAGCTACGCATCACCACCAAGTTCCAGACGAGCCCCTATTTTACCAAGATGCGTGGCTCGGCCAATGCAGTCAAATACAAGGACGAATATTACTGTTTAACTCACGTAGTCAAGTATGCTAGTCCGCGTAAGTATTATCACCATATTGTGGTTCTGGATGGTTCTACACTACGACCTCTTCGTCTCTCAATGCCGTTCTATTTCAAGACACACGGGATTGAATACTGCTTGGGGTTCCACGTGGACCAGGATCAGGCCCAGTTTCTCTATTCCACCTTTGATGCGAGCCCGAGATCCACGACGGTTCCTTTGTCCCAGTTTGAGTTCTTGACCTTGTAAGGAGGGAAGCGACCCCACATCTCTCTATATAATAGTCTCCTAGGATTTGAACACCAGCGCCTATACACTCTTCGTGCTCTCCAACGTCGCTGTAACTGCACAATCCTGTCCGTCAAGTTCTTGGAAGGTAATGGATAGAAGCGTATGATATTATATTTAGATAGATCAGGAATATTTATAACAGAGATGCCTTGGGCGAAGCAAGTAAAGTGGTGTTCATAGTATCGCACTAAAAAATACACAGGGTTTTGGTTCATCCCTATTCGTTAATCTAAATAAGTGAAACCTATTTAGATTATACGATGACCAAGACTGATAAATCCAAAGAGGATCGCCTCAAAGAGGGCATCAGCCTTCTAAAACAGATGTTGAATCTCATAAAAGATAATGAGCATCCAGGATATCTAGAACTCAAAGCAGTGATTACGACCTGGATAAACGACGGAAAGGCCTATGATGGAAAAATAGAGTTCTATGATCATCAGCGCTATGCGGAAATCAGTCTTCCAAGAACAGCCAATAAGGCGGCCACGGTGGCATTTAAAGCGATTAAGCAGCGAAATTCTGAGCTCTATGAGGAGTAATTACAATGTTCCGTTGCATCAATACAAGCAAGAGGCGCTCACAGAGATCTGAGACAGTCATAACCTGTTCTACCTGTGCATAGATATACAGTGGTAATACGATCATTGCTAGAATAGCAGTTGGATAGAAGAATAGGTGTAGGGAGAGAAAGAAGACGCCAAAGAAGATGAACCTTTGTAGAATTTCTTCTGTTTGCATTCTACTACATCTAACATCACCCCTATTCGTCAAATTTAGAAATGTTTAGTATGCGAACATAATACCAGCGCGTCCACCATAGACCCGCAAAATATTATAGGTTGCTGCATAAACATAGACAGTATAACTCGGAAAGAAGCGAATGTCGTTGCAGCCGCGCGGTGGCAAGAACTCCAGAAGCAGTTCCCTATTCGTGATCTTATCCAGGTTTGCCTCACCTTTCGGCCGAGACCAGGGAGTATAGCCATTATAGAGGCCAAAGGACCAATTGTAATAGTAGCGATTGACCCAGGGGCTCTTTTTCTGCTCCCAGGACGGCAGAATGGATCGGAAAATGGCAGGCGTCTGGGTTCTTATGCGCACGAGAGATCCCTGATACATTAGGGCAACTGCACTCAAAGGTTCAGAATCAGACAGGGCAAATGCAGGTTGTAGAAAGCCAGGCTCTGTGGAGGACAGGCCGATTGCATTGGGCCACCAAATGGACGAAGAGGGGTCTGTGACGCCATAGAGATCGCGGGTGGACAAGAAATGTGCATTGTAGCTGGGGGCTTCCAGGCGTTGCACCATCCAGAAGAGGTCACGGCAGGGATTGGGGACATCAATCGGAATACGTGCTCTCGGCAAACCATTTGTCGGCCACGGTTGAATCGTATAGTGTTGCACAATGGGCACTTGCAGATCGGCGAGTCGGAAGCGATTGGCCTCGGGCTGATCCAGGTAGACATATTCGGCCATAATGTAGGTGTCCCCAGGCAAATACAGCCCAGGCATCTTTATACCACCAGGCACTGGAACCGCCAGTTCTCCTGTGCCCAGTCCAGGAATCACTTGGCCACTTGGATCTGCCTGATAGAAGGGACTGCTGATCATAGGCCACAGATTGGCGCCGTCTGTTCCTTGAATCCCTGGCATAGGATTCCTACTGTTCGTATAATAAAGACCATTAATGCCGCGAAAGGTCACACCGACGCGCACATCATCCTGTAAAATGGCGTCAATGGGAAAGGCGCAGCCCGAGTCGCCCCGACTAAACCAAAAGGGGAGCGGTGTGGTCGCGACGGTCGGTTGTCCCGTGTTTCCGAAGCTAGTCTGGGTGAAACCGTTGTCCAGTCGTTTCAGAAGCCGATTGGCGACCGTTGTTTTCTCAAGGGGGATCGTGTATTCATCCAGTATTTCCATTAGTCTAGAATCCAGGGTCTCAATCTCCGTGTTGCCGATACTGAGCGTGGTGGAGGCCACCAGGGCGTGCCCGAGGCTATTTGTCCAACCGAAGCGAGGGCCTAAGAATGCAGCACCCGATGCATCCGCCTGGGCAATTGCGGCTGCCTGGGCCGTGTATATATCGGGCATTGTAGTGACAAGAAATAGTCGCGTAATGAGGTGGCCTTTTCGAACCAGACGAAAAAAAGCTGTGCCGCCGAAGGTGGGGGTCGAGTCAAAGTCCAAGCGGATCATCTGGGTTGTAAAGCGGCTCGTAGTCTTCCAGAGTCGCACAAAGGGTGCAAAGCTGGGTTTAAAATAAATGCGGGCATCCTGAATACCTGTGGTCAAGGGTTTCAGAAGGGATGCGACCATTACCTGTAGTATGGGAAGGTATTTAGGCTATGCGATTAGCAGGAAACGTATTACGACTAAGTGCATCCCAAGACCAGGGAAGATAGAGGAGTTTACCAATAGCCTCTAGTGATAAGTTAAGATTGGCGCTCATATACTCCCAGTTCCAGGGAATTCCTGGATGCATCAGATCCTGCAAAGTGATCTCTAAGCGTTGGGACAAGGTAGACCACGACCAGTCCACATCCAGATTCTCCTGCACCTCTTTTAGTGTTATAGAGGTATTGTAGCTGAGTTTCGTCCAGTCCCACGGTATACTTGTAGTTCTTCGTAGTTCTTGGATATTAGTCCATTTACCCAGATGCATCAAATTGCTCCAATCCCAGGGCTTCTCAGGATGACTAAGCACATATTCAATAGTCAAATTCGGATTCTCACTGATCTTGCTCCAGTTCCAACCTCTATCAGGATGTGCCTCAATCATTGCCATTGTAACACTGGGATTTCCTCCTAGGAGTCCATAGTGCCACTTGTCGGTTAGAACAGGATTCTCAAGATCTTTGGCTTCAACAGGCAAGTGACAGCTCAAATATGCCCATTCCCACGGCAGAGTAGGATACAACCTCACATCCTCAATCGTATAGGCATTCTTATTATAATTGAGGCTGAACCAGTTCCAGGGAACTTCGGGATGGTCTAGAACATCCTTCATTCGGAGATTTGGATTGCGGCTGAGCAGGGGCAAGCTCCAGGGTCTCTCGGGATGTAATCGAACGTCTTCGACAGTGATTCCAGGATTGTAGGTAAGAACATCCCAGTCCCAGGGCAGATCCGAGAAGTTGGCCACATAGTCATAATACAACCTCGGATTCATAGAGACCGTTGTCCAGTTCCAGGGTTTTGTTCTATTGCCCAGAATGAAATCGGGATGAATGGACGGATTCCCACTGAGCGCATTCCAGTTCCACGGAAAGTCAGGATAGTCCAGAACATCTTGTTCCGATATAGCTGGATTGGCAGAAAGAGCCGCCCAGTCCCACGGCTTCTCAAAGGATTCAATGACAAGGTTGATAAGTCTTGCAGATGTTATTGCTAGATTTGCCATTGTATTGCTAAATATGGATATAGTTGCTGCACAATAATAACGCACCCCAGCTATCAAATTTACCTGGAAGAAAAATTGAAGATCACAGGAGCACTTAAAGAGAGTGCCCCCAGCGCCACAATATACTATATCTATCCATATTATACTGCTAAAATGACTGATACTAACTCAAGCGTATCTAATTCTAACGAATCCGTGTGTGATTGCAAGGCAACCATACACGATGCATTCCAGATCCTTCTTGCCATTGAAAAGAAGGATAAAAGTGCAAAGGGACAAGCCAAGACGAGAGCCTATCAGGCAGCATTAGATAAACTTGCGCTCATCGAGTCCGTGACAAAACGCGAAGATCTTGCACCCTTCTGGGGGTCCGACAAAAAGAAGCCGTCATCTCTATATGAACGCGCTCTTGAGATCCTGACCACAGGCACGTGCGATGTTCTGGAGGAGGCTGATGCAGCCGACAATAAGGAAATCTGGGCTGCCTACGATGTCTTTATGGAACTGCACGGGGTCGGACCATCTATGGCCTATGAGTTGGCTGCCGATGGGCTCCGAACAATTGAGGACTTAAAGAAGGCAGTCGCGGATGGCACGATCACTCTTAATCGGACCCAGACCATTGGCCTAAAATATCACGACAACATCACAGAGCGCATTCCGCGCGAGGAAATGGAGGAGCACGAGGCCATTCTCAAGAAAGTCGCTGCGGATGCCGGTTGTCCCCAGTGTGATATTGTGGGCTCTTATCGCCGAGGCCGACCTGACTCGGGGGATATTGATATGCTCCTTTGCACCACAGACTCAAAAATGCTGGACAAAATGGTGGAAACACTCACGAAGGGCTATTATATCCGTGAAAAGCTTGCACACGGTGCACACAAGTTTATGGGGATCTGCCGTTTAGGCAAGCTGCCCTTCAGACGCCTGGATATTCTGCTGACACCACCAGAGGAATACGGATATGCACTGCTCTACTTCACTGGGTCACAGAAGTTCAACATTCTGGTGCGTCAGCACGCGCTCACACTCGGCTATTCCCTGAATGAGCATCGGCTTATGGCCATTGATGGCCATAAGCCTCTGCACACCCTATCCGTTCTGCCAAAGAAAGAAAAGAAAAGTAAAAAGGGTAAGAAAAGTAAAGAGGAAGATGAGGAGGATGAGGATGAGGAAGAGACCAGACCCAAACCTATTCCAGTTCTGAGAACGGAGGCAGAGATTTTGGCATTCTTGGGAATTAAGTTTGTGGAGCCGAAGGATCGCGAGTCTATCAAGAGTCTAGAACTAGTTGCATAAAAATACTCATATTTCTATTCGAAATTATGGCCTCTACTTTTTCTTTTTATCCTTAGGGGGAGGAGTAATAGTAGGTGTAACAGCAGCTATTCGTGCCTCCACAATACGCACGTGTCGGGAGGAAAGGCCCCCTGTCAACTCCTTGTTCTTCTTGGCCTTGTCACTCTTCTTATTGCGACCGACTTTGGGATCAGAATCAGACATTTTGCAAATTTAAATATGGATAATAGCGATGTCTTTCAACATTCCTATTCGTCCTCTTGATCTTCAATTTTTTCTAACACGAATCCGCACCGACAACAGCACCTGTAAGTGCCGTTGCGAGCGTGGAATCGTGGAAACAGAACGCTGAGCCACCACGTTGAAACTGGGTTGTCATTCGATTAATATCAGAGGCACAGACCAAGTCGCCGCCGACAGCCCACTTGCTGTGATCATTGTATTCTGTGAAGGCCAGGCCAAACGGATAGGAGAGATTCTGGACGTCCAGAACTGTCACGGAGCCGCAAGACGGCCCCTCGGCAGAGCCGCGGATCCACGATTCCACCAGGAGGTCTTGGCCTAAACTCGGTGCAATACAGGCCGCATAGAGCTCGTTGTTCCATTGGCTGCTCTTGGCGTAATATGTGATGGCGAGGCCACCCGTTGTGGTCACGGTGGTGTGATTGCAGATGGGCTCGGTGCTTACAGTGCCTGCAGCCAGCCTCTGCAGAGCATCGGGACTCGTCGCTGAGATTCTGGAATCGTAAATGTCGGGCACAGTGAGCATCGCCTGTTCGGCTAATACCGCCAGATCCGCCACAGAGAACGAAAAGCAGGCTAGATGCTGTCCGTACATCCACGCATTGCCTCCTAGCCCCTTATAGCTCGCCGTCTGACTCGGCCCTAAAGGAAAGAGGGGCACAGAATGCTGTAGCACAATAGCCGCATTTTGGGCTACATTCCAGGCCCAGATGCCCTTGGTATGACCCACCGAGAAGTTATAGGCAGCGGAAGAGCCGGCCGGTTCATCATTGAAAATGATGTAATCTGTGGTCTTCTCGGACCAGATCTGGCCCAACGTGGCCGCTAAGGCCCCCGACTTGGTGTTATTGAGATCGTGTGCAGGCTGCACGAAGCCCCCCGTTGTCCCGTCATAATACAGGGAGTCCGTGCCCCGCGGCCCCTTCACCTGAAACCAGGTGTCCACCGTCGCTCCTGTGTCACTTTTACACACAGGAAATCCAAGAATCCCCGTTAAAAGAGTCGCACAGGTGATCAAGGCGAGCATCGTGTTTCTAATTTAGCCGCCGGTCACTTTTAAATTTGATTACAGAGGGGACTTAAAGAAATGTCATCACTCACAACGTTATTCTAATATCCAGATTATCCACAATGATCCAACTACGTGTCCGCGAAATTATCAAGGGGCTTTCAACCGATCAAAGGAAGGACTTAAAGAAACTTCTGCCCAAGTCCTCCCTGACACCCCCAGATCTTCCAACTGCTAAATATCCTGCGGCACTTCTCAGCATCTTTCCCAAGGATGAATGCTATTCGCTCCTTGGTTGTGTGGCCGAGGAGCTCTTAAAAGTGACACCCGTGAATCTCACATCCCTATCCGTATCTATTCGGACCTGGTTCCCAGCCTATACGGGAGAAATGGAAAAGAAGCTCGCTGACTCCAAGACTACTGAACCCTTCTTGGCCAATATTCGTAATACTCAGGAACTAATGAGTGCCAAAGTAAAAGGGAAACTCTCTTATGACACTGTTGTGGCCTACGAACAGGTGCAGGGTCATCCTGATGCCGAGACGCCGACCCAGATCTTTGAAATAAAACTTACAGGTCAGTTGGAGAAGAACTGGCTGGACTTCCTGTTCCAAGTCTATGCCTATGCTGCGCTCCAGCCTATAGCAACTGATATATATCTCGTCTTGCCTTTACAACAGGCAGTTTGGCACGCTGATGTGACAAAGTGGACCGACAAAACCAGGTTCCGTGACTTCCTCAACATTGTGTCCGTTGAACGGCAGATCGCAGAAGCCACCCCCTTACCAGGTCAGCTTCTGAAGGACAGTCACAGGATTGGCCACCACCTAGAAAAGGGGAATCTCGTGACCACCGTCCAAGGACTTAAAGAAAGTAAGATTCCCATCCAGATCTTCCTGGGCCCTCCGATCAGCACTCGACTTGCTATTAGTGACGAAAAGGTAGAAGCAGCGGCCGCAGCGATGCTGGAGGTCAAGGACTGTAATGCCTATGTTCACGCGGCCTACATTATTAATCTGGCGATGGAACCTGGCTCTAAAGATGATTACGGAGTTGCGCTCCTTATCAAAACCCTAGGCTATGCGACACGTATTGGCTTCAAGGGGGTCGTGGTGCACGTGGGCAAATCCGTTAAAAGAGCGAAGCCAGAGGCCATTGAGAATATGAGGGCGAATCTGCTAAAAGCCATTCCGCACGCCACTAAGACCTGCCCGATTCTCTTGGAGACACCCGCGGGTCAGGGAACAGAACTCCTTACAGAGTATGACGACTTCCTAGAGTTTGTAGAATCCTTCAAGGATGAGAGACTGAGAGTCTGCATTGACACCTGTCACGTCTATGCAACCGGCTACTGTCCCTATGAGTATCTAAAGGGCGCTACAGATGACTATCTGCCTCTTGTTCGCCTTGTGCACTTCAATGACAGTCACGGCGCCTGTAATTCCTGTGTGGATCGCCACGCCTTTATTGGCACGGGGGAGATTGGTTTAGAGGTGATGACAAAGGTGGCAGATCTGTGTAAAGAACATAGGATTGATATGGTGGTTGAATAAACATTGAAAATTTTGATGCACTTATTTTTGTTAGTGCGATTATCACAAACATAAAATGCAAACCTGTCCCAAGCGCCCTAAGGAGAGTCCCGAGTTCTGGCGAAAGTGGAAGGATCTCATTGATCGTATCATAAGTCTGGAAGCAACCTCAAAAGATGTAGAGGATGCAGCCGCTGAATTTGCGACCCTCAGCCTTGCTCATATGGCCTATCTGTATCCTGAAGCAGGCACCTATTATGAACTCCGTGATGATGATGGAAACTACATAGACTCAGAGGAGCTGCTTTATTGGAAGAAGCTGACGATCCACGTGGATCCCAAGAAGCTAGAAGAGGCCAAGGAATGGGCCTATTATCTGGAGGATCAACGAGAAGCAAATCGTGAAGCCTTTAGTAACTGGATGGATCGCCACTAAAATGTAGTGGCGATCTAGCTGCTTGAGCGCCCCGCTAAAATTTGATAGAATTCTCTATTTTTTACAGAAGTAACAAATGGAGAAGAGAACCCGTGCTGAACTTCTGGCCCTCTGCAAGGAGCAGGGGATCCGAGGATATAGTGGCAAAAAGAAGGAAGAACTGCAGCAGCTCCTTACACAAAATACGATTGTCCATCCTGCCTCTTCAGAGATTCAAATCCCCCCCTCTATGAAAATAGAGAATACAGGCAGTATTGCAAAGAATACTTACACTGTTGGTGATAATGTAACACTCCTAACAACACTTCCAAATGAAAGCGTTGATATGATCTATATGGATCCACCCTATAACACAGGACGAAACTTCTATTACTTTCAGGATAAGTTTGCTGACTTTCCTAAGTTTATGGAAGAGCGACTTGTTGAGTGTCATCGTGTGCTAAAGAAGGACGGAAATATCATCATCCACGTTGAACCTCGCATATCACACCATATTCGTGTGATATGTGATAAACTATTTGGC
>Ga0214917_10004669_pt1 | contig 15072 bp, 16 predicted proteins | sample LL_1208_BB_MetaG_FD_177983 | JGI IMG/M metagenome (GOLD analysis project Ga0214917, IMG submission 177983) | Freshwater microbial communities from Lake Lanier, Atlanta, Georgia, United States - LL_1208_BB | ecosystem: Environmental > Aquatic > Freshwater > Lake | place: USA: Georgia | collected... | reverse complement strand
TTTGTGGGTGCGCCGCGTGTATCCACGCCTATCCATGACCACAACGTCTGGGGCTTGATGGGTATGTTACGTGGCTCTGAGTTTTGCCAACCCTATAGCCGCATGTCCGATGGACGTTGGGCACCCGCAGGTTTTCAAATCGATATGCTACCTGGCGACATTGAAGCCGTCTCGCCTCGCATCGGGGACGTGCATAAAGTTTGGAATGCATTGGCTGATCAAGTTTCTGTCAGCATCCATGTATACGGGGGCAATATCGGTCAGATGGAATGCAACAGTTACCGAGAAGATGGCTCACGCAGCAAATTTGTGTCTGGCTACGCCAATATCTCCACTACGTCTGAAGCGCCCTTGCATCCACCACCAGTTGCTGCACCTCCTGCGTCTTTAATGCCACCAGTTGCTATTGCAACCCCAGACCTTAGCCCTACGGTTGCACCTTCTGTGGTTGTAACCGAGCCAGTAAGTGAAGCGACTTTGCACACCAGCCCATCCCCAAGTACCGACACCCCGACACAAGCAGTTGTGACTGAGGCCCCGCACCCCTACGCAGTGACCAGTTACGCACACATCAAGGCAGCGCTGTTAGCCAAGGAAGAAATCGCGCTTGTGGATGTTCGCGAAGAAGGTCCTTATGCCCAAAGTCATCCACTGTTTGCCATCAACCTTCCCTATGGGCGCATTGAAGTGGAGGCCTACAGGCGTATCCCAAGACGTGACACACCTATAGTGGTTTACGACAATGGTGAAGGCTTAGCTTTGCAGGCTATTCCCGTGTTTCAACGCTTGGGTTACAGCCAGTTAAGCGTCCTTCAAAACGGCTTGTCTGGCTGGGCTGCGGCAGGTGGTGAATTGTTTCGCGATGTCAATGTGCCTAGCAAATCATTCGGCGAACTGGTGGAGGCGCAGCGCAAAACCCCCTCCTTTTCTGCACACGAAGTCAAAGCCTTGATCGACAGAGGTTCCGATATGGTGCTGTTGGATGCACGCCGTTTTGATGAATACCAAACGATGAGCATTCCAGGTGCGATCAACGTCCCAGGCGGTGAGTTGGTGCTGAGGGCTCGCTCACTTGCGCCTAGTCCCACCACCCGCATCGTTGTCAACTGTGCGGGGCGCACCCGCAGCATCATCGGTGCGCAGTCGCTGATCAACTCTGGCATCCCCAACCCCGTGTGCGCCTTGCGCAATGGCACCATAGGGTGGACGCTGGCAGGATTGGATTTGGTCAAGGGAGCCACCCAGCGCTTTGGGGACATCTCCGACAACGATCGCAGCAAAGCCGCCGCCTCTGCCTTGGCCCTGTTGTTCCGCGCGGGTGTGCCTAGGGTTGAACAGTCCACGGTGAAGCAATGGCTAAGTGAAACCGATCGCAATACCTATGTGTTTGATGTTCGTACCCCAGAAGAATATGCCCAAGGTCATTGGCCAGGCGCTATCAGTGCGCCTGGGGGGCAGTTGGTGCAAGAAACCGATCACTTCATTGGCGTGCGAGGTTCGCGTGTGGTGGTCTACGATGACGACGGAGTACGTGCCAGCATGACGGCCTCGTGGTTGGCTCAAATGGGTTGGCAAGTCGCTGTCATCAAAGACATCACAAGCCAAGATCTGCAAAGCAAAACCGCAGTTTCCGAAGATGAATTACCGCTCACGCTTGCGCCCTTGACTGTTGTTGATCCCCCTACCCTCAAAACATGGCTGGCCAACCGCAGCAACCTGAGCATGGTCATTGATGTCGGCGACAGTGCCACTTATGTCAAACGCCATATCCCAGGCGCTTGGTGGTTGCTGCGCTCTCAGTTAGCCCAAGACTTCACCCGCGTACACAAAGCCAACCGCTATGTTTTAACCTGTGGTGATGGCCGTATTTCACGCTATGCCGTGGCAGAGTTGCAACCCTTGCTACGCCCTGGTGTGGAGGTTCTTTGGTTGCCTGGCGGCAATGCTGCATGGCAAGCTGCAGGCTTTAGCACCCAACAGGGTGAGTCTTATTTGGCCAGTCCGCGTATTGACCGCTACCGCCGACCTTATGAAGGTACCGATAACCCAGCCCTTGCCATGCAAGCCTATCTGGATTGGGAATCTGGTTTGGTCGAACAACTCAAACGTGACGGCACACACCACTTTAAGGTGATTTAACTCCCTATGGATACCGCTTGGGTTGCGCTTGCACTCACCCTGAAAGTCGCAGGTTGGGCCACTGCCATCAATTTACTGCTGGGTGTTGCTGTGGGCTATGCCTTGTCGCGTTGGCGTATCAAAGGTCGCGATGTCATTGACGCTGTACTGACTTTGCCCATGGTCTTGCCCCCCACAGTGCTGGGCTACTACTTGCTTGTTTTATTGGGTCGCCGTGGTGCGATGGGTCAGTGGTTGCAACAAAACCTTGGTATTGAGTTGATCTTTACTTGGCAAGGTGCGGTTATTGCGGCCAGTGTGGTGGCCTTTCCATTGGTATTCAAAGCCGCAAGAGCAGCTTTTGAAAATGTTGAGCCCACGCTAGAGCAAGCAGCTCGGGTACTGGGCCTGAGTGAAGTGGCCGTCTTTTTCCGTGTCACTTTGCCTTTGGCTTGGCGAGGCATTTTGTCGGGCACCCTCTTGGCCTTTGCACGCGCAACCGGCGAATTTGGCGCCACACTGATGGTGGCTGGCAGCATCGTCGGTGAAACGCAAACCCTGTCTATCGCTGTGTATGAAGCAGTGCAAGCGGGGCAAGACCAAACTGCCAACTTTTTGGTGCTGGTGACCTCGGTCAGTTGCTTGGCCATACTGTTGGGTGCAGGTTATTTGGCACCAGGTCGTATTGCAGGCCAAGCACAAAGAGGTGAACGATCATGTGGCAAGTAGAGCTACGCAGTCGCTTAGGGAATCAAGCCTCTGCTTTCGAGCTTGACATTGCTTTCACCAGCGATGCGCAACGACTGGTGCTGTTTGGGCCGTCAGGTGCTGGCAAGTCACAAACATTGATGATGATGGCGGGTTTGAACGCACCCCAGCAAGGCAAAGTGGTCTACAAAGACAAGGTCTTGTTCGACAGTCACAGTGGTATTCATCTACCTGCTCGCCAACGCGGCCTTGGCTATGTATTTCAAGACTATGCGTTGTTTCCGCATTTGACGGTTCGTCAAAACATTGGGTTTGCTTTGGCACAAGGTTGGAGTAACCCTTCCCCTACCCACCAAGACCCCGCTATTGAGCATTGGACAGCGGTGTTTCAGCTGCAAGCAGTTGCTGACCTTTACCCCGAACAACTCTCTGGTGGTCAGCGCCAACGCACCGCCTTGGCCAGAGCGTTGGTTGCCAATCCACGCGCCTTATTGCTCGATGAGCCTTTCGCGGCCATGGACCGCCCATTGCGACAGCGTTTGCGCAGCGAACTGTTGCAACTGCAAGCAGAGTTATCTTTACCCATGGTGCTCATCACCCATGACGAGGAAGATGTACAGGCCTTTGCCCAAGAGGTGATTCAAGTGGACAAAGGCCAGGTTCTTAGCGACTCCAACCCATCCGACTGAGCAAACCATCGCGTTTGACCCACTGGTGCCAAATAGCAGCCGATATATGCAAGATGATGATGATCATCATGATAAAAGCTGAGACCTCATGGATTTCGCTGAAAAGCTCTTTGCCCTCAGGCGAGGGCTCCCACAGTTTGGGCAAAGGTAGGCCAAAGAATTTGACGGGGTATGGAGAAAAACTCGATCCCATGAAACCCGAGACAGGCAACACGACCATGCACACATACAAAGCCCGATGGGCCCATTGGCTCAACTTGTTTTGAAAGTCGGTATTGCCAATGGGCGGTGCGGGTACAGAATGGGTGACACGCCAACCTAAGCGCCACAAAATCAAAAAGCCTAAGCAAATACCGATGGACTTATGCAGATTGAACCACCCGGCGCGGACACCGGGTGGATCTTTGGGAATGTCTTCCATCCACAAACCCAAGCCGAGTTGATAAAAAAGACCGATGGCCAAGACCCAATGCAGTACCACCAACATGCGGTCGTATTGAAGAGGCAAATTGGCTTCGCTGAGAGGTTCGACATTAGAAGAATCAGTACTCATGAGGGCTTTCGGTTAATTGACAAAGACATGGTAACTAGTGTGTAACCACGCCCCAAGGCAGTTTGCCTGTTGGAATTTCTTTGACCATCTTGCGGCTGGCAATATCCACCACGCTGACAGAACCGCTGCGGCCTGAAGCGATGTAGAGCTTTTGACCATCGGGTGCAAAACCCATATTCCAAGGACGTTGACCGATGGCGATGTTCTCCACCACCTTGAAGGTGGCAGTATCTACCATGGACACATTAGCGTCACCTCCATTGGTTGCAAACACATAAGCACCGTCAGGCGAGACCGCAACGCCTGCTGTGCGTTTGCCCACAGACTGTTTGCCCACTACTTTTCGTTCGGTCATATCAATGGCTACCAACAAACTGGCAGCCTCTACAGCAACATAGGCTTTTTTGCCGTCAGGACTGAAGGCGATACCGCGTGGACGCTCGCCTACTTTGATAGAGCCGACTTGCTTGCGTTTTTCGATATCCAATACGTCGACTTGATCAGCTTCTTCTGCAGAGACCAGCATGAGCTTGCCATCAGGACTGAACACACCATGCTCTGGGTTTTTGCCATGAACGGGAATATCGAACTCAACTTTGAGTCGCTGGGTATGTATGAAGCTGATGCTGTTGGAACCCTCATTGGCAACGCCCAGCCACTCACCATTGGGGGAGCAGTAAACCGCCTCAGGAGATTCACCTAACGGCACCCGCTGCTCAATCACACCTTTGACAGCATCAATCACCCACAACTGCGCTTTGGTCTGTTCTGTGACATACAGTTTTTTGCTGCCCTTGCAAACAGCCATACCACGCGGTTTACCACCTGTATCCATGGAGGAGACAACTGTATCTGTGGCGATGTCAATGACAGAGATGGTGCCTGCACCCTCATTCGTGGCATAAGCACGGGACTGTGCAAAAGCTGGGTTGAGAGACAACAACAACAAAGCGGAAAAAGAGAAGCAGTGGATGCGTTTCATTGCAAAGACTTTCAAGTCATAAAAATAAATTGTGAAACTATCTTAATTGAATTGAATGACCCTTAAGTTGTCAAGAATACTCAGCTATATTTCAGCATGGACTCAGTTAAATCCTCTGACGCAGAAGGCGCAAAAACAAGGAAAATCAAACGCATTCTTCCATTGATTGTGGGCGTGTCTTTGTTCATGGACCAGCTGGACGCCACCATAGTCAATACCGCGATTCCTGCAATGTCTGTCAGTCTGGGGGTGACTCCTCTGAGCCTCAAGGCGGTCATGACAAGCTACTTACTGAGCTTGGCAGTCTGCATCACGCTGAGTGGTTGGATGGCCGATCGATTTGGCTCTCGCCGAGTTTTTGGCAGCGCAGTGGCTTTATTTACCGTCGCATCTTTCTTCTGTGGCATATCCAATTCGCTTGAGATGTTGATTGTCTCGCGGGTATTGCAAGGGGTTGCTGCTGCACTCATGATGCCTGTGGGTCGTCTTTTGATCCTGCGAACCTTTGACAAATCAGAACTGCTCAAAGCAATGAATTTTGTGATCATTCCCGCTTTGATGGGCCCTTTGCTGGGTCCCACGATTGGCGGTTTGATCATTCATTGGTTTTCTTGGCAGATGATTTTTTTCATCAACATCCCCATTGGGATTGCTATGTTGTATTTGGTCAAAGACTATGTGCCGCAATACCAAAGTGAGGAGAAGAAGTCATTTGATTTTTGGGGCTTCTTGCTGTTTGGATCAGGCTTTGGACTTCTGACATGGATGCTGGATCTGGTTGGCAACAACCACCCAAATTTCGACTTGATCATCCCTGGAGGAATCATCTCGCTGCTCATGATTGGCGGCTATGTTTTGTATTCTCAAAGGGTCACCTCACCCTTGCTGAATTTAAAGTTGTTCGACATTCGAACATTTCGAATTTCTGTGCTTGGTGGTTTTTTAGCCGCTTGGGGCTGGGGGCCTTGCCTTTCCTTCTGCCGTTTTTTTACCAAATCGGCTTGGGGTTTCCTGCATGGAAAGCCGGATTACTGACCATTCCGACCGCCCTTGCAGCCATCAGCATGAAGGTTTTTTCATCCAAAGTGTTGGCGACCTTGGGTTACAAAAAGGTGTTGATTTTGAACACGGCTTTGATCGCAATGACATTCAGTGTTTATGCATTCATTGACGCACAAACTTCGGTGGGATTCATTTTGTTGGTCAACCTGTGCATGGGCTTGTTCAGTTCACTGCAAATGGCCAGTATCAATTCAATGGCTTTTGCAGACATTTCTAAACACAGCGCCAGCATGGCAAGCACCATCAGTAGCTCAATGCAACAAATGACCATGAATTTTGGCTTAGCCAGTGGCGCTTTGATCACTGGGTTTTTTCTGCAAAATATGGAAAACAGCACCCCCGAAGAAACCATCGTCGCCGTTCAGCACTCTTTTTTAGCGCTCGGGCTTATGACTATCGCTTCAGTAATCTGGTTTTTGTACCTGCGCAAAGAAGATGGTGCGCAAATCACTGGGCGCCCATAAACAGTTCTTGCCGAGCGCTGCCATGGCCCCCAGGTCTGTTGTGCTTATTCCACCTTGCTCAATTTTTTCGAATTGATTGCGTCGCGGAAAATCAAAGGCTTGACCTCTATGCGCTTTTCATTGGGCAATTGAGCCAACGCGACAGCATCCAGAACCACTTGGTGATGCGGTGATTTGTCACACACAGGATCTGCATTTTCAGCCTCTCCTGTCAACATCAATGCCTGACAACGACAACCGCCAAGGTCTTTGGTTTTTTCCGGGCAGCTGCTGCAAGGCTCTTTCATCCAAGCATCGCCTCTGTAGAAGTTAAATGGCTTGGAGTCATACCAAATCTCTTTGACCGAGGTATTTTTGACGTTAGGGAATTCCAAATGTTTGATCATCTTGGCGGTATGGCATGGCAAGGCTGTTCCATCTGGCGTGATAGTCAAGAAGATGTTTCCCCATCCATTCATACATTTTTTGGGTCGGGTTTCGTAGTAATCAGGCACCACGAAAAAGATTTTCAACTTATCGCCTAATTTTTCTCTGTACTCGTTTGTGATGCGTTCGGCACGAATCAACTGTTCGCGGCTTGGCATCAGGCCATCGCGGTTGAGTTGGGCCCAAGAGTAATACTGGCTGTTGGCCAATTCAAGGTATTCAGCGCCTAAATCGACAGCCAACTCGATGATCTTGTCGATGTAATCGATATTGAGACGATGCACCACACAGTTTAAAACCATGGGCCATCCATTTGACTGGATCAACTCGGCCGCTTTTTTCTTCAAGGCAAACGTTTTGGTGTGGGACAAAAAATCATTCAACTCTCTGGTGGAGTCTTGGAATGACAATTGAACATGGTCCAAACCAGCCTGCTTCAGGGCCTTGGCTCGCTCGGGCGTAAAGCCAATACCAGAAGTGAGTAAATTGGTATAGAAACCCAGCTTATGCGCTTCGGCGACCAATTCCTCAAGGTCATCGCGAACCAATGGTTCACCGCCCGAAAATCCACATTGAACGCTGCCAGCTGCACGTGCATCTCGCAAAACACGAATCCACTCTTGGGTTGTGAGCTCTGAACCGTGCTGTGCAAAGTCAACAGGGTTGTAGCAAAACACACAGTGCAAAGGACAATCGTAGGTGACCTCAGCCAAAAGCCACAGGGGCGGTCCAACCGCTTGATCTGCAATCACAGTCGTTGATGTCATAGTTTTACCCACCCTTGCTTCATGGCGATGTCTAAAAACCCCAGCACCTCTTTTTGTAAGCCAGTGGCTTCAAATGCAGTTTCCAGCTCTGTAATGAGTGCTTGCATGGTCTTTTCGCCATCGAGTCGCTTCAGGATTTCGCCGGCACTGGTGTTGAGCTTGACCATGCCTTCTGGATACAGCAGGACCCAAGATTGCTGAACTTCCTCCCACTGAAGTCGAAACATGGCGGCAACAGAAGGCTTACTGATTAACAAGTCGTCATCGGACATCATTTTTTGGGACCTGTAATTTGAACTTCGCACTGATCCAGCATGATGGCGTCTGCCAAAGACCACAACACATCCAATTTGAACTGCAAAATTTCTAACGCACGTTCTTGCAATGCACGGGTCTGACTGAAGTAGTTCAAGGTAAAGCTCAAACCATGAGCAACATCGCGGCGGGCCTGGGTTAATCGATTTTTAAAGTATTTCAAGGCAACCGCATCCACCCAAGGATATTGCTCTGGCCATGTGTCAATTCGCTGCTGGTGTATGTGGGGCGCAAAAAGCTCGGTCAAACTGGAAGCAACCGCTTCTTGCCAAGAGTGTCGCCTTGCAAAATTCACATAGGCATCCACGGCAAAACGGCTCGCAGGCGCAACGTAGCGCAGAGACACCACATCATCACGGCTCAAACCTACAGCTTGGCCTAACTGTATCCATGCCTCAATACCACCCTCGTCCTTGATGCCGTTCAATTCAAAGCCATCGTGGTCAAGGATTCGCAATATCCACTCTCGCCGGATTTCCCGGTCGTTGCAGTTAGACAAAATCGCAGCGTCTTTGATGGGGATAGAAATTTGATAGTAAAACCGATTGGCAACCCAGCCCCGCAATTGCTCTGCAGAAAGCTTTCCCTCTGCCATCATGACGTGAAAAGGATGGTGGATGTGGTAGCTGGTGCTTTTACCTCTGAGCAAGGATTCAAACTCTTCTTTGCTCCAAGGTTCACGCGTGTCGTTGAAGACCTCGATTGATACGTTTCTCATAGCGTAATTTCCATCCCGTCAAAAGCCACCTCAATGCCATGCTCAGTCAGGGTTTTACGCTCAGGACTGCTTTCATTCAGGATGGGGTTGGTGTTGTTGATGTGAATCAAAATTTTTCTCACATGGCTGGGCAATTTATCGAGCCATTCAATCATTCCGTCGGGTCCTGTTTGCGGCATGTGTCCCATGCCACGTGAGGTTTTCTTTGAAGCACCCAAATCGATCATTTCGGTGTCAGTCCACAAAGTACCGTCTACCAAAACACAATCGGCTTTTTGCATGGCAGACCAAACATGGGACTCCATTTGGCCAAGTCCTGGTGCATAAAACAAAGTTTTCCCAGTGTCTTCATCTGTCACAGTGAGTCCAACGTTGTCGCCCGGTTGTGGTTGATCGCGATGCGGTGAGTAAGGTGGCGCATTGCTGATCAAGGGGATTGCCTCGAACTTCAAATGGCTTAATTTGGGGATACTGAACGATGTCTCAAGTGCCAAGGGATGCAAGTCAACACCACAATAATATTCAAGCACATGGAACAAGGGATTGCCGGTCGTCAAATCCTCTTTCACCAAGGGGTGACACCACAAAGGTAATCGCCCCTTGTGTTCGCGCAACATCAACAGACCTGTCGTATGGTCAATTTGGGCATCCATGAGCATGACCGCAGCAATTCCCGAGTCACGCAACGCACGGGCAGGTTGCAACTGAGGAAATGCTTTTATTTGCTGAAGAATGTCCGGCGATGCGTTAACCAGCAGCCAATCTTGTGTGTTCGAAGAAATGGCAATGGAAGACTGGGTTCTGGCGCGGTGGTGGGTGCTGCCTGCTCGAACAGCACTGCACTGGGGGCAATTGCAATTCCATTGTGGGAAGCCACCACCAGCGGCAGATCCAAGGACTTGTATTTTCAAAATAGTTTCGCCTAAAAAAAAACCGCGTCAAGCGCGGAAATCATCGAAGAATTTGAAAGGTCTGTTGAGTTGCCTCAACAGACCACCGTCAAATTAACGGTTTGCAATGTACATGGTAATTTCGAAACCGAAACGCATGTCGCTTGCTGCTGGGGTTTGCCATTTCATGTGGATTCTCCAAGTAAAAGCCGTAAATTACGGTAAATCGTGAACAGAGTCATTCCGAACACAAGTACGTATTATGCAAGGCGCAGGTGTTTTCAAACTCCATATTTCAAGGAATTTGACCTCGTGAATTTCATGAGTCGCACCTAGGGAAATCCCTAGGCGTCACCTACTATGGTCTTCCAAACTTTACTTGCGCCTATATTCTGAGCATGTTGAATCAAACCCCCACGGACTTATTTCCACCCATCACACCTTTTCATCATGGGCTGCTTCCAGAGGAGGACGGACACAAGGTGTATTTTGAAGAGTGTGGAAATCCCGAAGGGGTTCCCGTGATTTTTCTGCATGGCGGGCCTGGCAGTGGCTGCAGTCCAAAACACCGCCAATTTTTTGATCCCAAAAGTTGCAGAGCCGTCCTTTTCGATCAACGAGGCTGCGGTCGCAGCGGTGCTGAGAATCTTTTATTCAAAAACGACACCGCGCATTTGATTCATGACATGGAGCGTTTGCGCAAGAATTTGAATATTGACAAATGGTTGGTGATAGGGGGTTCATGGGGAGGGGGACTTGCCTTAGCTTATGCCTGCCAGCACCCCGAGGCGATCAGTGCAGCCGTACTGAGAAATACCTTTCTTTGTAGACACAGGGACTTGAAATGGTTTTTCCAAGATGCCAAACAATTCATGCCTGATGCTTGGGAAAAACTGGTTGAACATATTCCCGAGACATTTCACGACAATATTTACCAGTACCTTTGCTCTCATATTTTGGAGTCCGACAAGGAAACCGCACTTAAGTTGGCACAGTCTTGGAACATCTGGGAAAACGCCTTATTGCAACGCAGTTTTGCAGGCTCATCCGCCACGCAATTAAGCACACAAGATGCAGAGAAGTTAATAAAGAAATACAAAATTCAAAGTCATTACCTTCAAAATCTTTGCTTTTTTCCTGAAGATGGTTTGTTGCCTCATCTGAGCAAAATCACACATCCAAAGATTGAGCTTTTGCAGGGTCGACTGGACTGGGTCTGCAGACCGCAATCCAGTTGGGATATTCACCATCAAATACCCCACAGTCGGCTGCAATGGATCGAGCAAGCTGGGCACGGTATTTTTGAAGCGCCAATGGTTCACAGCATGGTCAGCACCATCCATTCCAGTGTCGCCTTGCTGCAAAAACGCAAGCTCAATTGATTGTTATTGCAAATGGCTACGCTTAATTTGATGCTGGTTGACGACCAATTGCTGGTGCGAACGGGGTTTAAACGTTTGCTTATGACGTTTGACAATATTGCTGTGGTTGCCGAAGCATCTAGCGGTGAAGAAGCTTTGAATTTGTACAAACTTCATCAACCCGATATTGTTATCTTAGAGATTGATATCCCAGGCATGGGAGGCATTGAAACGATCAAGCGGTTTTTGGACAAATACCCCAAGGCCAAAATCATCGTCCTCACAGCACATGAAGAATTCATCTATCTCAAACGTGCATTGGCTTTTGGTGCATTGGGCTATTTATCCAAAAAATCGGCACACCAGACTTTGCATGAAGCGGTCAAAACCGTAGCTCAGAAAAAACGTTTTGTTGAACCCGATTTATCGCAAAAGTTATTTCTCAGTGAACTTGATGGCGGCATTGATCCGCTAGAGGATCTTTCTGCCAGAGAGTTTGGTGTTTTCTTGCAATTTGCAAAAGGACTGACCTTGCCAGATGTTGCCAAAAGACTCAATTTATCTGAATCCACAGTTTCCACGCATTTGTATAGCATCAAGCAAAAGCTTCAACTTGGTAACCATTCGGAACTTATTTTGCTGGCCCGTCGCCTTGGCTTAATTCACGCCAGTGAAACTTGACTTTGCATTCCCCGCTCTTGTAGTTGCCCTAGTCCGTTATCATGCGCCCTCTTATCACACGGCAATTCCAATTGAAGTCTTTTTTACAGCGCCTGAAAAATAAAAACCCGCATTGGGAAGTTGAGCCATTGTGGTTTGAGTGGTTGGTCTTGGTCGGTTTGTTTGTATTCGCCACTTGGTTGCTGGGCATTCAAGGTGTTTGGCATTTACTTCTTAGCTCTGACCCCACAGGCATTACCTTGGTCATCATCATTGTTTTCAGTGTCGCCACTTTGTGGTGTGGTGTGCGGTCGCGTGAATTGGCACACCAAAGAGATTTGCTGTCCTTGGCAAGCGCTTCCGGTGTGGAGTTCATGGTGCAAGCTGAGGGCTGGGCTGGCGAATACTGGAATGCTTTGGCATTAAACCCCCAAGACAGCGGCGCTCCTCTAGACCTATTGATGGAGCACACCCACGGCTCCCATTCCACAGCTTGGTGGGTCAATGGCGTTCAACTCAAGCTGGGCTTGCTTGGCAAAGTGATTGGTTTTTCAGTGCTGGCCATGCAAATTGGTCAAATTCAAAGCTTTGATCCTTCGCAAGCCCAAGATCTCCTTCGCAACCTCACCTCCGGTTTGGGGGTGGCGCTGCTGACCACCATGGTGGGCTTGGTTGGCAATATCTTGCTGGGGCTTCAACTCACCCGCATGGACCGCTTTGCCGACGATTTGGTGGCGCAAGCTCAGCGCCATGGTATGCGTATAACGCGCTAAGAACAGCAGTTTTTATGCGCAAGCTCCGACACTCTCGCGAACCCGAGGTTGACCCTTTCTACGACATGTTGTTCAACATGCTCATCGCGTTTGTGTTTTGCTTCATCATCGCTTTGTTGGCCATGAATCCCAAGGCTTTGAAGTCGGGTGACATACCCGCCAAAGCCGAATTCATCATCACGCTGTCTTGGCCTGACTTGAACCCCAATGATTTGGATTTATGGGTCCAAGGTCCCTCGGGAGAGAGCGTCTGGTTTCGTAACCGCGAGGCTGACCTGATGCACCTAGACCGCGACGACCGAGGTAACTCCAACAACACCATCATGATCAATGGGAATAAAGTGATCAACCCTTTGCGCCAAGAAGTGGTGACGATTCGAAGCATCGTGCCGGGCGAGTATGTGGTCAATGCCCACTACTACGAAACCAAGGAAATTGACCGCAATGACCCCCAAACCGGTCAACCAGTTGAAGCCACTTTGTCGGTGATCAAGGTCAACCCCAAAGCCGAGGTTGTTTACTATGGTCAAGCCACGCTGGAGAGCCGTGGCAAAGAGGTCACCATCACACGCTTTACAGTCACGCCCAATGGCGGTGTCGATAACGTCAACACCATCCCCAAAATTCTTGTGAAGTCCTTTTAATATGTCGCTTACCTTTATCCTTGTCTTCGTTATCTTTGCTTTTCTTCTGGCATTGGCTTTGGTTTATTCCCACTGGCCACGTTGGCTCAAAGGCTTGCTGGCCATTGGCGTGACAGGGTTTTATTTCTTTGGTTTTGCCAGTGTGCATTCCTTATTGGGTTTGCCCAGCACAGATGCTTTACCCCCACGCTTTGTGATGATTGCCGCCATTGTGGATGAGCCGCGTGGCAAATTTCCTGGCGCTTTGTACATGTGGGTCACCCCCATCGAAGAAGGTAAAAGCGTGATGCACCCGAGGGCCTACCAACTCCCCTACACCCGCGTCCTCCACGAGCAAATTGCTGACGGCATGAAAAAAGGACGTGAAGGTGTGCCGCAAATGGGCACAGCTGAGGCTAAAGCCGGTAATGGCAAAGGTCCTACCTGGCTGAACCCTGGGACCGATGAACAAGAGGTGAAAATTTTAGATTTGCCCACGCCTCAAGTGCCTGAGAAATAACCATGCGCTGCTTCCTCCTTGCTGCTTGCAGCCTGCTTTTTCTCACGGCTTGTGACAAGCCTGCCAATGACAACCCCTTGTTTCCACTGGGTGCAGGCAAGCGCTGGACCTATGAAGTTGAAACGGTGTATGACAACCCTGAGGGCAAAACGGTCAAGCAAAAAATGGAATTCCATAACTTGGGCAGTGCTTCTTTGGCTGACGGTACTACCGCTTGGCTTAGGCGAAGCAGCAATGGCCACGAGTACTGGTTTCTAGTCACTGACAAAGGTGTGGGTCGAGTTGCCATGAAGTCACCGCTGCAAGAGCAAGCGGTGATGGATGAAGACCCCCGGCAAGTTCTGCCCAGTACCCTGGCTGTGGGTACCCAATGGAAGCACAACACCCTGCCTTATTTTTTACGCCGACGCAATGAAACGCCTGCAGAATTTCGCTATGTCGATAAATTCAAAAACGTACCCATGATCTACACCTTGGCTGCGCTGGATGAATCACTGGAAACACCAGCTGGCCGCTTCGAACATTGCGTTCGTGTAGACGGACAAATGGAATTGATACTTTGGCATGAAGATACCCGTACTTATAAGCCAACCCCGCTGCTGACAAGGGAGTGGTATTGCCCGGGCGTGGGCTTGGCGCAATTCGAACGCGATGAACCCACCACAGCCCAATTTTTCCAGGGCGGGCATTTGCGTATGCGATTGCTTGATTTCACCCCTTAACTTAGCCAAAACTTACTCGTAGCTGTGGGCTAACTTACATCTTTATGTCAGGTGTGTTTCTTTTTGAGAAATTCCTTGGGTCGAATACCCCAACTAGGGTTTATACCAGGATGGGTCTTATACAAGTCTTGCAAAATGATCGAGTTAGTGTTTTTTTCCCGTTGTTCTTTATTTAACCCTGAAGGAACCTGTATGAAACTGTCAGTGAAATCAGTCGCGTTGGCTGCCGCCTTGGGCGCAGCGACGCTTGCCAGCGCGCAAAGCTGGCCCACCTATGGTGGTGACACCGGCAACACACGTTATAGCCAAGGTACACAAGTTACCCCAGCCAACGTGAACAAGCTGTCTGTCAAATGGGCGCTGCAACTTGGCTCCAACCGTTCACAAGAATCATCCCCCATTTTGGTTGGTGATACTTTGTATGTGACATCTTCCTTCGGCCCCAAAAACGTTTTTGCTGTGAATGCAAAAACAGGTGAAGTTCGCTGGAAATACTCTCCCGAGATGCCCAAAGCGATTGACCAATACGCTTGCTGTGACGTGAACAGCCGCGGCGTGGCATACAACGACGGCAAAATCTTCATTGGCCGCCTTGACGCACAAGTTACAGCCTTGGACTCCAAAACTGGTAAAGAGTTGTGGACATCCAAAGTAGTTGACTACACCCAAGGTTCTGTCATCACTTCTCCTCCCACCATTGCTAAAAACCTGGTCATCACCG
>Ga0214917_10004668_pt1 | contig 15072 bp, 15 predicted proteins | sample LL_1208_BB_MetaG_FD_177983 | JGI IMG/M metagenome (GOLD analysis project Ga0214917, IMG submission 177983) | Freshwater microbial communities from Lake Lanier, Atlanta, Georgia, United States - LL_1208_BB | ecosystem: Environmental > Aquatic > Freshwater > Lake | place: USA: Georgia | collected... | reverse complement strand
GCCCAATGGCCATTGCTTCACCGACTGATTTCATGGTCGTCGTTAAACGGGGGTCAGCATCGGCGAACTTTTCGAAGGCGAATCTCGGTGCTTTAACAACTACATAATCGAGAGTTGGCTCGAATGAAGCTGGCGTTACCTTAGTAATGTCATTTTGAATTTCATCGAGTGAGTAACCAATAGCTAACTTGGTGGCGATCTTGGCGATTGGGAAACCAGTTGCTTTAGAGGCGAGCGCACTTGAACGTGAAACTCGCGGGTTCATCTCAATCACAATTATGCGACCGTCGACTGGATTAACCGCGAACTGAATATTGCAACCACCAGTTGCAACGCCTACTTCACGTATGATATCGATTGAAAGATTGCGCAGACGTTGGTACTCGACATCAGTCAAAGTCATTGCGGGGGCTACGGTTATTGAATCTCCAGTATGAACGCCCATAGGATCGACGTTTTCGATCGTACAAACAATGACGACATTGTCTTTATGATCGCGCATTACCTCAAGCTCGTATTCTTTCCAACCAATGATCGACTCTTCGATTAAAACTTCAGTGGTTGGACTATGAGTTAAACCAGCCCCCGCAATCTGTCGTAGCGTTGGTTCATCGAATGCGATTCCTGAACCTAAACCGCCCATTGTAAAAGACGGGCGTACCACGACTGGATAATTCAAAACTACTGCGGCAGCTAGAACTTCATCAATAGTGTGGCAGATAATCGACTTGGAAGATTCTCCCCCGACTTTCTCAACAATTGCTCTGAAGAGTTCACGATTCTCGCCACGATTAATTGCTGGAATGTCGGCACCAATCAACTTCACATTGAACTTCGCTAACGTGCCTCTCTCACTAAGAGCTATTGCGGCGTTCAGCGCAGTCTGACCACCCAGTGTGGCCAAAATTGCATCTGGTCGTTCAATCTCAATAATCTTTTCAATGTATTCAGCTGTAATCGGTTCAATATATGTAGCATCTGCGAATTCAGGGTCGGTCATGATGGTGGCTGGATTTGAGTTAACCAGGATCACGCGGATACCTTCGGCACGCAAAACGCGACAAGCTTGAGTACCCGAATAATCAAACTCGCAGGCCTGCCCAATTACGATCGGCCCACTGCCGATAACTAGAACGCTCTTTATTGAAATATCTCTAGGCATTTACTGCTCCAATTGGATTGGCAGCCATTAAGTCAACGAAACGATCAAACAAATAGTTTGCATCGTGCGGACCAGCAGCAGCCTCAGGGTGATACTGCACGCTAAACGCTGGCTGTTCTAAGAGAGCTAAACCTTCAACCACATCGTCATTTAGATTCACGTGCGTGACATGGCCAGGCCCGAAAACAGTTGTAAAAGTTCCAGTCGTTGGCGCTTTGATCGCAAACCCATGATTGTGCGCAGTAATTTCAACTTTCTCGGTAACTTTATCAATCACCGGTTGATTAATTCCGCGGTGCCCAAATTGAAGTTTGTAAGATTCAAAACCGAGCGCTCGACCAAGAATCTGATGGCCGAAACAGATACCGAAGATCGGAATCTTTGCGGATAAGACTTCACGAACCAATTCAACTGTCTCATTCATAGTCGACGGATCACCAGGACCATTGGAGATAAACACACCATCTGGATTAAGTTTGAGGATTTCTTCGAAATTAGTATTGGCTGGCAATACGTGAACTTCGATGCCACGCGCTGCCATCGATCTAGGTGTCGCTGCCTTAATCCCCAGATCAAGGGCTGCCACCGTGAACTTGTTTTCACCGATAGCTGGCACAACATATGGCTTATCGGTAGAAACATCTTGAGCTAAATAGGCACCTGACATCGCACCGCTTGAGCGAACTTGCGTAACCATTTCTTCAATCGAAAGATCCGTGCCGGAGAAAATTCCAACTTTCATGGCTCCGCGATCACGCAAATGCCTAGTAAGTGCTCGGGTATCTACAGCGCGAATACCGACAACGTTTTGTGCAATCAAATCATCCTCGAGTGAACGTTCGCTTCGCCAATTACTAACCATTGACGAAGGATTGCGCACTACAAAACCACTTACCCAGATCTTGGTAGATTCTTCATCAGGTGAGTTCATGCCGGTGTTACCAATATGCGGCGCTGTCATGATAACTACTTGCTTGTGATAACTCGGATCGGTCAGAGTCTCTTGGTAGCCAGTCATGCCAGTTGAGAAGACCGCTTCGCCAAAAGTGATTCCGGTAGCCGCCCATGAACTGCCCGTAAAGATGCGGCCATCTTCTAAAACCAAGAGAGCCTTACTCACCAAAGACCAACTTTCCGTTAAAGAAGGTGTGCGTTACGACGCCCGGTAGTTCAAAACCATGGAACGGCGTGTTCTTTGATCTAGTAGACATCAAATCGCGGTCAACTACCCACTTTGCCGCGGTGTCCACGACGGTGAGATTGGCGACGCTTCCAACTTCTAGCGCCTGTCCGTGATTTTCATAACGTGCAATGCGAGCTGGCGCTATAGAAAGTCTTTGCGCAACATCTTCGTAGTTCATCGCACCTGTTTCGACCATTGTCTTGATCACAATCGAAAGCGCGGTTTCTAGACCTACCATTCCGAAACTAGCTACCGACCATTCGCAATCCTTGCTTTCAGAACTATGTGGTGCGTGATCGGTTGCGACGATATCGATAGTGCCATCGGCCAAGCCTGCACGTAGCGCTAAGACATCGCTCTCTAGGCGCAGCGGTGGATTAACTTTGAAGATGGGATCATAAGTTTTTGCGTAATCATCCGTAAGTAGTAGATGGTGTGGAGTTACTTCTGCAGTTACTTGAATACCACGCGCTTTTGCCCAACGAATAATTTCAACGCCACCAGCTGTTGTTAGATGGCAGATGTGTAGTCGAGATTTCGTGTGTTCGGCTAATAAAACGTCGCGCGCAATAACGGCTTCTTCGGCAACTGCCGGCCAACCTTTGAGACCAAGTTGGGCCGACATTACGCCTTCATTCATCTGCGCATCTTGAGTAAGAGTTGGTTCTTGCGCGTGCTGAGCGATAACTCCATCAAACTTTTTTACATACTCCAAGGCACGTCGCATGATCAGCGGATCAGATACACATTTTCCATCATCGCTAAAAACTCGAACTCGCGCGGCCGAGTCAGCCATCGCCCCGATCTCAGAAAGTGTCTGACCATTAAGTCCTTGAGTTACCGCGCCAATTGGAAACACATCACAAAGTCCAGCAGCTTGACCCAGGCGATAAACCTGCTCAACAACTCCGGCAGTATCGGCAACTGGTGAAGTATTTGCCATCGCGCTAATTGCCGTGAATCCACCTCGAACAGCAGAGAGCGATCCGGTTCCAACAGTTTCAGATTCTTCGAAACCAGGTTCGCGTAGATGGGTATGAAGATCGACCAGACCTGGCAATACCTGCTTACCGCCCAAATCAATAATCTGATGTTCCTTAACTAGTGAAGCGGCGGGTACGAAGTGTCCATCTTGAATTGCTAAATCGGCCTTGGTGCCATTAGGCAAGGTTGCATTCTTCAATAAGTAGCTCATCAGTTGATCCCGCCTTCGATTGGTGCTCCCCCAAGTAATAGATAAAGAATCGCCATTCGCACGCTAACGCCATTGCTGACCTGTTCGACGATAACCGATCTAGCACTGTCAGCAGCATCCGCGGTGATCTCGAGTCCTCGATTCATTGGTCCTGGGTGCATCACGAGGGCTTTAGGATTTAGTGCGTTAACACGGTCGCGATTAAGTCCGAAATATCTGGAATATTCACGAGCGCTGGGAAAGAAAATTTCCTGCATTCGTTCCTGTTGAATTCGCAACATCATAATTGCGTCGACTTGTGGAATTACCGAATCTAAATTGTAGGAAACTGTCACGGGCCAACTATCAACACCAAAAGGCAACAACGTTGGCGGGGCGACTAGCGTTACCTGAGCACCCAACTTGGTCAGCAACAATACATTCGAGCGGGCAACTCGAGAATGCAGAATGTCGCCAACTATTGCTACCCGCAGGCCAGCTAGATCTTTTGCGCCTAGTCCCAGGTGTTTGCGAATAGTGTAAGCATCAAGCAAGGCTTGGCTGGGATGCTCATGTGTTCCGTCGCCGGCATTAATTACCGCACCACTCATCCATTGATTATCCGCTAATCGAAAAGGTGCTCCAGATGCTGGATGACGAATCACAACTGCATCAGCACCCATCGCTTGCAAAGTTTGCGCAGTATCTTTAAGAGATTCGCCCTTGCTTAGGCTTGATCCTTTGGCAGAAAAATTGATGACATCTGCCGATAGTCGTTTCGCTGCTGCTTCAAAAGAGATTCTGGTGCGCGTTGAATCTTCGGCAAACAAATTTACAATCGTGCGACCACGAAGCGTTGGTAGTTTCTTCATCGGTCCATCTGAAATTCTGGCCAATTCAGCCGCGGTATCAAGAATTAGAATTGCTTCATCGCGTGAGAGATCATTGATGCTAAGCAAATGTTTCACTTAACTCCCCCTTCAGCGATAGTGACCTCATCTACTCCATCAACTTCGACTAAATTCACTTTGATAATTTCACTGCGAGAGGTTGGAATGTTCTTTCCGACAAAGTCCGCCTTAATTGGCAGCTCGCGATGACCACGATCTACGAGAACTGCTAGCGAAACACTGGTGGGCCGGCCAATTTCTCCGAGGGCATCAAGAGCGGCACGAATCGTGCGACCAGAGAAGAGAACGTCATCGACTAGAACAACGTGTCTACCTTCAACACCGGCAGCCGGAATAAGAGTTGGCAGAAGAGCTTTGGGTGAACGAGTTCGCAGGTCATCGCGATGCATCGTGGTGTCTAGAGTTCCAACCGCGACCTGTCCGCCTTCAATGGCATTTATCGCCGTTGCAATGCGAGCCGCCAAGTGAGCTCCACGGGTGGGAATTCCTAAAAGAGTGATTGAGTCAGCACCGTCATAGCGCTCGAGGATTTCATGAGCTATGCGGACAATTGCACGCGAAATATCGGGTGCAGGCAGAACTGTTTTCATATAAATCTCCTTCCCCACCTCGCAGGATGGGTCTTAAAGGATGCGGCGCAAGAATAGCAGTAGGTGCACTAAACCTGTGGATGGGCCAAGTCACTAGTTTTCTGATCAGACTAACTTGGGCCTCATGAATACAAATCCGCAGCCCGATGCCTTTATTCGCCCATTTCCCAGCAACATAGAGATCGGTCGCCGGATGCGCACGGCGCGTAAAAACCGAGGCTGGACAATCGCTGAGATGGCCGCGGTCGGCAAGATTAAGGCTGTGGTGATTGGTTCCTATGAACGCGGTTCACGAAATATGCCAATTTCTCGTTTGGGTGAGATCGCCAGAATTCTCAGGGTTGATGTTGCGTACTTGCTCGGACAACCCTTAGCTCGCCAGGAATCCACCTCAATTCTGACTCTGGATCTGCGAGCCATCAGCCGCCCTAGTTTTTCCAACCCAGCCAGACTCACTGTAGTGGTTAGTTATTGCGCCGGTATCGTGAAGAAGCGCAGTGATTGGAATGGTGAAGTTTTATCGATTCGTGAATCTGACTTACTCAACCTGAGCTTTGCTTTAGGAATCGAACAAGCTGACTTATTGCAATGGCTGATTGCCGAAAACTATCTGCTTACAAAGATAGATCACTCTTGATCGAAGTTATTTTTGCTAAAACTCCATGAATGTAGCCTGCGGATTCCTCGGTTGAAAGATCTTTGGCAAGTATCAACGCTTCATCAATAGCAACCGGATCAGGAATCTCAGTAGCCCAGAGGATTTCGAAAATCGCTATCCGCAGAATGTTGCGGTCTACCGCAGCAAGTCGATCTAAATTCCAGCCTTGTATATAGGTTGCGATCAGCTCATCAATTTTACGTTTATGTTCAGAAACACCGGCTACTAACTCTTTGGTGTAATCACGAACTGGTGACAACTCTGCATCATCGCTGATACTAAGGCGAGTTTCAATAATTGCTAGCGGGTCGCTCTTACGAATATCTGCCTCGTAGAGAATATCCAGAGAGTGTTTTCGAGCCTTACTTCGTGCAGACACTAGTTAGCGCGACCTTGATACGATCCATCTCTAGTATCAACCATGATCTTCTCATCTTGCTTGATGAAGAGTGGCACCTGGATTTGAATTCCAGTCTCAACGGTTGCTGGCTTGGTACCACCTGAAGAGCGATCACCCTGCAAACCTGGCTCGGTATAAGTCACAGTCAATTGAACTGAAGCTGGTAACTCAATGTAAAGTGGATTATTCTCATGAATTGCCACAATTGCTTCAGTATTTTCCAGCATGTAATTGGCGGCATCGCCAACAGTTGCCGCAGAGATATTCATTTGATCGTAAGTCTTGTTATCCATGAATACGAAATCTTCGCCCTCTTTGTAAAGGAACTGCATCTCACGCTTTTCTAGAATAGCAATATCGATTTTGACGCCAGCATTTAGGGTCTTTTCTACCACTTTGCCAGTTAGAACTTGACGCATCTTGGTGCGCACGAACGCTGGACCTTTGCCAGGTTTAACATGTTGGAATTCAATTACCGTCCAAAGTGAACCTTCAATATCAAGACACATGCCATTTTTAAGATCACTCGTGGTTGCCACTTGGAAACTCCCCTTATTGCGAAACTGTACGCAAACTGTTAGCCACCGCAGTTCGGTGGGCTCGAATAGGTGATCAGGATACCCAATATTCGTACGAATACTTAAATCCGCACCTGCTTAATCAATTTGTTAATGATTACTGAATTAGGCCCTTAAGCGCTGAGATCGCCAAAGCATATGAATTTGGCCCAAAACCGCCGATTGTCCCGTTTGCGACACCAGAAATAACTGAGGTGTGACGAAACTCTTCGCGGGCCAAGGGATTAGATAAGTGCACTTCAATTAGTGGTGACTTAACTAATTCAGCCGCGTCACGAATCGCATATGAATAATGTGTAAATGCAGCTGGGTTGATGATTACTGGCGTTGAATTATCGGCAGCTTCATGTAACCAAGAAATGATGGTCGCCTCATCATCGCTTTGTCGAACATCTGCTGCAAAACCCTGGCTTTTGGCAGACTCTTCAATGAAAGACTTAAGTTGCGGGTAATTGAAATCCCCATAAATGCTCGAGTCGCGAATATCTAACCGGGCCAGGTTCGGACCATTAATCACCAAAATTTTCATGAGCCAAGCCTCTCATATGCTGCGAGTAAGTCGCTTTCACTTGGCGCTTCAATTCGTAGCGTCTCGCCAATTTCGCTGATTGCTACAAATCGCAATGTGCCAGATCGTGATTTCTTGTCGATGGCCATATTTGCCCGCAGCTCTGACCAATGACGACTCTCATATGAGGTAGGCAATCCAAGATTACTTAGAATCTCCCGGTGTAAATCAGTTTCCTGATCGGCGAGGATGCCGCACTGATTCGCCAGATTTGCGGCGAATACCAGTCCAATCGAAACGCATTCGCCATGTCGCAACGTGTACTTACTATGCAATTCGATGGCGTGACCTAGCGTGTGACCGTAGTTCAAGATTTCACGATCAAAGCTTTCTTTAAAATCGCCACTAACGACTTTTGCCTTAACCGTAATTGAACGGGTTATAAGTTCTAGCGTCAAACCACGATCACTACGAACTTCAAACAAATTTTTCTCTTTAAGAAGTTCAACAATCTTGGCATCTACAATAAAACCACACTTAATTACCTCGGCTAAACCAGCGGCGAAGTCGCGATCACTCAAGGAATCGAGCCAGGCAAGATCTACTAATACTGCAATCGGTGAATAAAAGGAACCAATTAAATTCTTGCCGTACTCACTATTGATTCCGGTCTTTCCGCCAACTGCCGCATCAACCATCGCTGCCAGTGTCGTCGGAACGGCCACCCAATCAATGCCACGTAACCAACTGCTGGCGACAAAACCAGATAAATCTGTAACAGCTCCGCCGCCTACCGCCACAATCAAGTCGTTCCGTGTGAAACCAGCAGCCCCTAACCAATCCAGTACTTTTTGGTAGGTACTAAAAGACTTACCCGCTTCAGAATCTGGCACTGTGAAAATGTGTATCTGCGCATCTGTAACTGGCAGATTTACAATGCGATCGCGCATAGTCTCCGAAACAATTACGGCTACTTGACCGCGATTTGCTAAATATGGCTCGATCGCTTTCTGCCAGTCAATATCAATAACAACTTCATAATTACGATCAGCCGTAATTGAAATCCTATTCATTAGGCCACCGCGAAAATGTCAGCACAGATTTCATTAACAGTACGATCATCAACTGGCACTACTGCGGTTGCGAGACTCTCATAAATTGGACGTCTCGAACTCATCAGTTCGTTCCATTGGGCCCGTGGATTTCCCAACAAAAGCGGACGATCACGATTGAAACCAACGCGAGCGGCAGCTTTTCCGAGCGAAATATCCAGAAAAATTATGGTCGCGCCACTGTTACGTAGCAATTCTTGAGCTTGCGGTGAGATAGGAGCACCTCCCCCGAGTGAGACAACGCCATTATCTGATTGCAAAACTTCGGATAACACAATCAATTCCTCGCTACGGAAAACTGGTTCGCCCAAATCAACAAATATGTCGGAGATTTTCTTACCCAATTTAGCTTCGATCAGGGAATCAGTATCAGCGAATTTAACTTTCAATTTCTTTGCTAACGAATGGCCAATAGTGCTCTTTCCGGCACCCGGTGGGCCAATCAGAATAATCTGGTTGCTCATTTTATCGATAGGTGCGCGATGTAGCTTTCGAAATTGCGCTTAGTCTCACCAACACTGTCGCCCCCGAATTTTTCGAGCACTGCTTCAGCGAGTACAAGTGCAACCATCGCTTCGGCTACAACTCCAGCAGCTGGCACGGCGCAAACATCAGAGCGCTGGTTAATCGCCTTTGCTGCCTCACCAGTCTTAACATCAATAGTGTCTAACGCTTTTGGAACTGTGGAAATAGGTTTCATTGCAGCCCGCACGCGCAAGATTTCCCCATTAGACATGCCGCCTTCAGTGCCACCTGCTCGGTCAGTACGACGACGGATGGCACCGTCTGGACCGCGCTCAATTTCATCATGTGCTACTGAACCACGACGAGTTGCCGTGGTAAATCCATCGCCAACTTCGACACCTTTAATCGCTTGAATACCCATCATGGCCGCAGCTAATCGCGCATCTAGTCGACGATCCCAATGCACATGTGAACCTAGCCCCGGGGGCAAGTTGTAAGCGAGTACTTCAACTACGCCACCTAGCGTGTCACCATCGGAATGAGCCGATTCTATTTCGGTAATCATCGCTGCACTTGTAGTTGCATCGGCACAACGAACCGGATCTTCATCAATTCGTTTCATATCGCCTTGACTTGGTAGCGGCGTGTTTTCAGGGACTCGTACTGATCCGATCGATAAGACATGACTTAGAACTGTGATGTCACATGTTTGTTGTAAAAACGCACGAGCTACTGCGCCAAGTGCAACACGGGCCGCAGTTTCGCGAGCACTGGCACGTTCTAAAATCGCGCGAGCATCATCAAAGTCATACTTTTGCATTCCAACTAAATCTGCGTGCCCTGGTCGCGGGCGACTGAGCGGTGCATTGCGACCTAAACCTTTGATCTCGTCTTCTGGCACGGGATCAGCTGACATAACTTTTTCCCATTTTGGCCACTCTGAGTTTGCGACTTGAATAGAAATAGGTCCACCTTGAGTTAAGCCCAATCTAATTCCACCGAGAATAGTGACTTTATCGGCCTCGAAATTCTGTCGAGCACCACGACCAACACCTAAACGACGGCGGGCCAAGTGGTAATCAATATCGGCAGTTGTTATCTGAACTGAAGCCGGAATTCCCTCAATGATCGCACTTAGAGCTTGGCCATGAGACTCACCCGCAGTTAACCAACGCATGGGCTAATTCTCGCAGATGAATCGCTTTTATGTCGCCATATTAAGTGCCACCGCCGCCAAGATGGCTGGGGCAAATGCAATTCGTTGCGGGAAACTTCGCTTGATTACTAGTCCAGCCATTAACTGCATCCATGAAAGAGCAACAAGAAGAATTAGTGATTCTGCTACATTCTCATAATTCAACCAAGGAGCTGCAAAAAGAAGCAATTTCACATCACCCATTCCGACCCACGAAGCCAACCCAGCAGCCAAAACCAAAAAAGTGAATACCAGCACGTGTAGTGAAAGATTGAAGGATTTCCCAATCAGGTAGAGCGCGGGCCAAACTAAAAGTACGCCGATCAGAAGAGCAAAATTATAGATTCGAAATGTAATCAAATCTAAGGTGGCAATGATTGCCGCCCAAAGAATGCAAACTGTAAGGGCTAATGAATCCAAGGTCATGCCAGGCAAACTAGCCATGAATTCAGCGATAGTCCTCACAAAAAGAAATTGCTGTGTAGAAGTTTCCTAGAGTCGTTTCAACGCAGCTTCTCGCATCAGAGGTGCTAACTGTGAGCGTTTAACTGAAGTACCCGAAAAGATGGAAATTTGCGAAATGGCTTGATGGACCAAAAGATCTAAGCCATCAATACTCTCCAGACCGACATTGCGCCAGAAACCCATCAGCGCAGTTGGCCAAGGATTATAAAGTGATTCGAAAAGAAGAGCGCTCGCACCCGCAATTTTTCCTACCAGTTGATCGGCTGCCCCAGCGGGAGACGTATTGATAATCAAATCGTATTTTGACCAGTTGATCTGATCATCAAAGCCAATTACTGACACCGGTGCAAAGAGCGCTGACTTAATCAAACTTTCACTGCGATGTGCACTGCGACTCGCTACATCAATACAAACGCCCACACTATCGAAGGCGGCAATTGCTGCTCGAGCAGTTGCTCCACCACCTAAAATCAATAGGTTTTGAAATGTGGCATTTGTTTTTGCGGCCACACTTTGTTGGAAACCGACCACATCAGTACTATCAACTTTCCAGTTATCACCGACTTTAATCAATGTGTTAGCGCTTCGAATGCGCTTTGCTAACTCCGAAGTTGGAAAGCCTAAATCAACCAGCTCTTCTTTCAGTGGCATAGTCAAAGAGAAACTGTTTAACTCTGGTGGCGTGGCTTCCAAATATTTAGCAAGAGTTCCACCTTTAACTTCAACTGCAGTGTATTTTGCTGAGATTTCTAAGCACTCATAAGCTATCTGGTGAATAACTGGTGAAAGGGAGTATGAAATCGGCGAGCCAAGGACTGCGCCATTAAAGGTCCTCAATCGAATGCACCCGCCTTTCGGTTCTTTTGATAGAGCGACTTCCAATTACTAAATTCGGAAAATGATTTAGTAAAGCGCGTATCGCCTGGAGCTACCGTAATAAAGAATAGCCAGTCTCCTTCAGCTGGAGCGATGGCAGCTTTCAGGGCTGCCAGACCAGGATTTCCAATCGGCGCTGGCGGCAACCCATAGTTTTGATAGGTGTTGTACGGCGATTTCAATTTGGTGGAATTGTTGCTCAGGAAAATTTCTCCTCGGGTGTTCTTTAAATAGTGAACTGTGGAATCGAGTTGTAGTGGCATTCTGATCGCCAGGCGATTTCGTATCACCCGCGAAATTTGGGCAAAGTCTTTAAGGTCTCCTTCGGCTTGAACCAGGGAAGCCACGGTAACTAGTTGTTGCTTAGTTAACTTTCGCTCTGGATCTACAAAATCTAACTTCGAAATCGCCTGTTCGAATCGTGTGATCATGCTCTGAAGAGCGTCGACTTGGCTGGTTCCTTCAGCGAAACTATATTGCGCAGGGAATAAAACGCCTTCAAGCGCTGTAATGCCTTTGGGAAGAACAACTAACTTCGCCGATTGAGCAGGATCCTCGGCCCATGTCTGGGTCGCAACCAATTCTGTAAAAACTTCAGAGTTCCATGCACCTTCGGTGATCTTTATTAAGTCGGCTATTCGCTTTGGATCTAACAGTTGTTCAAGTGCGGCTTTGCCACTGATTTTCATAGAAAGTAAATGTGTACCGGGTGCGATAGACCCCGCTTCTGGGTTAGCTACTGCGGCTCTAAAGAAACTCTCCGCAGATGCGACCACACCTGCTTCTGCAAGAAGTCTTGCGATCTCAGCACCGGTTGCCCCAGTTGGGATGGAAATGGAAATGTTCTTTTCGTTTGCAGAAATAACTCGATCTGGAAAGTTCGGGTATCCCGAACCTGACTGATTGATTTCCCGTAACCCCAAAGTTAAAGCCAGGATGAATATTCCTGCGATAGAGAGGCGTTTTAGTGTTTGGCTATTAAGCATCTTTAGCCTTTTCAATCGCAAGTCCTTGTTCCAGGATTGCTACCGCAGCTGCCATATCAATTTTGCCACGTGCATCCTTTGCATTGACACCGCTTTGTCGCATCGAAGATGTTGCCGATACCGTTGAAAGGCGCTCATCGATCATGCTCACAGGAAGCTTGAATTCCGATCGCAGTTTCTCCGCGAACGCCGTCGCTTTCTGCGCTGAAGTACTTGTTTGTCCAGAGAGATTAAGTGGTTCTCCTACATAAATTGCAATAGGTTCGTGCTCAGTTAAAATTTTCGATATCTGTGCAAATAGTTTTGGATCACCGCTAGCCAGTGTCGTTAGAGGTGATGCCAAAATAGAATCCGGATCTGAAATAGCAACACCAATTCGCACATCACCATAATCAAAAGCGATCCGGCGACCTCTTTCCATCAGCGTTATAGGGCTGCCACTGCGGCGGTTATTGCCACTAGTGCTTCGCCTGCCTTGCTGGCTTCAGTGCCGCCGCCTTGTGCGAAATCATCTTTACCGCCACCGCCACCACCAAGTACAGCTGAACCAATTTTCACTAGAGCGCCTGACTTAGCACCAAGTGCGCGTGCCGAGTCAGAGGCGGCAACAACCAGTACTGACTTTCCGGCTGCCGAACTGATTAACGCAATAACCGAGGTTGCGAAGCGATTGCGCAGATCTAGGGAAATTGTGCGTAAATCATCGCCAGAGATTCCGTCAGGTAACACTGCAGTGATTAAATCAACCTGACCAACTTTGGTAACTGATTCCGCAATAGCCGAGACAGTTCCTAAAGCTTGGGCAGAACGAACTGCGGCTAATTCTTTTTCAATCTCTTTGATTTTCTCCAACAGATCATTAATGCGCTCAGGCAATTCATCAACCCGAGCACCCTTGATGATTTGGGTTAAAGAGTTCAAAAGTAAATGCTCTCGGGCTAAAAATTTATAAGCATCGACGCCAACCAAAGCCTCAACGCGTCGGACGCCAGCACCGATTGAAGACTCACTAAGTAGTTTCACAACGCCTAACTGACCAGAACGTGCAACGTGTGTGCCGCCGCATAGTTCGCGTGCCCAATCTCCAACGCTGACTACACGGACAGTGTCGCCATACTTTTCGCCGAACAAAGCCATCGCTCCAATAGCTTTTGCTTCAGCTTGCGACATGCTCTGCGCAGTTACTTCCAGGTTATCTAGCAATAAAGTATTTACGCGTGACTCAACTTCATCTAGTGCTGCATCTGATACTGCGCCAGTTGCTGGGAAGTCAAAGCGGAAACGACCTGGTGAGTTTTCCGAACCTGCTTGCGTAGCAGTTTCGCCTAGAACTTCGCGGAAAGCTTTGTGCACCATGTGCGTCGCGGTATGTGCTCGCGAAATTGCAGCTCGACGCTCTTGGTCAATAGTGGCAAGCGCGCTTTGGCCAACTGAAACTTCACCAGTTAATACTCGCCCACGGTGAACCGACAAACCGTTAACTGGTGCTTGCACATCTTCGATTTCAATAATTGCACCATTTGCCAGTTTGATAATTCCGGCGTCAGCCAATTGTCCGCCGCCTTCGGCGTAGAACGGCGTGCGATCAAGAACTACTTCAACTTCATCGCCACCTTTTGCACCTTGGGCAATTACGCCATCAACTAATAAACCATTGATATTGCTTTCAGCTTCAGTATGCGTATAGCCAAGAAAGGTTGATAGGCCAGATCCATCAGCGATCTGCTTGTACTGAGATAAATCTGTATGGCCAGATTTTTTCGCACGAGCATCTGCTTTAGCGCGGTCTTTTTGCTCTTTCATTAACCGTTGGAACCCATCGGTATCAATTTGCAGGCCAACTTCTTGCGCCATTTCAAGCGTTAAGTCATATGGGAAACCGTAAGTATCGTGCAACTTAAATACTTCTTCGCCACCTAAAGTTGAAACTTTCTTCTCCTTCAGAGATGTGGCAGCTAGATCGAAAATCTGGGTTCCACTCTTAAGAGTTTGCAAGAAACTTTCTTCTTCAGCAACTGAGACTGCCAAAATACGTTCTTGGGCAGCTACTAGTTCCGGATACTGGGGACCCATCGCACCAATTGCTGCCTTTGTTAACTCAGAGATAATCGGATCGTGCGAGCCAAGCAAACGCATGTTGCGAATTGTGCGACGCATCATTCGGCGTAATACGTAGCCACGTCCTTCGTTTCCAGGTGTTACACCATCGCCAATCAGCATTGCTGAGGTTCTGGCGTGATCGGCAATAACGCGCAAGGAAATATCTGATTTCTCGGAACTGCCGTAATTAATGCCGGTTAAGGAGCTCGCCATCTTGAGAATTTGCATCGTGGTATCAATCTCATAAATGTTCTCAACACTTTGAAGCAGGGCTGCTGTGCGTTCTAGACCTAAACCAGTGTCAATGCTCTTGGCCGGCAACTCGCCTAGAATTGGATAATCATCTTTGCCAGTGCCAGCGCCACGCTCATTCTGCATGAACACTAAGTTCCAGATTTCTAAGTAACGATTTTCATCGGCGATTGGGCCACCTTCGGCACCATAAGCTGGACCTCGGTCGTAATAAATTTCAGAACATGGACCGCATGGGCCTGGAACTCCCATAGACCAGAAGTTATCCGCCATACCACGACGTTGAATACGTTCTTTCGGAATACCCATCTTGTGATGCCAAATATCAGCCGCTTCATCATCGGTATGGAAAACAGTTACCCATAACTTATCCTCTGGAAAACCATAACCACCTTGGGCGACAGGTTTAGTTAGCAATTCCCAAGCAAGGGCGATTGCACCCTCTTTGAAATAATCA
>Ga0214917_10004667_pt1 | contig 15075 bp, 14 predicted proteins | sample LL_1208_BB_MetaG_FD_177983 | JGI IMG/M metagenome (GOLD analysis project Ga0214917, IMG submission 177983) | Freshwater microbial communities from Lake Lanier, Atlanta, Georgia, United States - LL_1208_BB | ecosystem: Environmental > Aquatic > Freshwater > Lake | place: USA: Georgia | collected... | reverse complement strand
CCGGCACCGCCTCCAGCTCCGCCAGCAGGCGCACGAAGGCCATGGCCACCGCTTCACCGTCGTAGGCCGCCTGGCCGATGTCGTCGCAGAGGGCCAGGCGCAGGGCCGCCAGCTGGTCGTCGAGCCGGGGCGGCAGCACCCCCGGGGCATCGAGCAGGTCGAGGTCCTGCCCCAGCCGCACCCAGCGCAGGCTGCGGGTCACGCCGGCGCGGCGGGCGCTGTCCACCACCTTCTGGCGCACCAGGCGGTTGATCAGGGCTGATTTGCCCACGTTGGGGAAGCCCAGCATCAGGGCCCGCACGGGCCTGGGTTTCATGCCGCGGGAGCGGCGCCGTTCATTGAGGGCATCGCCGGCGCGGATGGCCGCCTGCTGCAGCTGCTTCACGCCCGTGCCGGCCTTGGCATCGCTCCACCAGGGGGTCTGGCCCTGGCCGCGGAACCAGGCATCCCAGGCCTCCCGCGCGGCGCTGGGGATCATGTCGCGGCGGTTGAGCACCAGCAGGTGCTGCTTGCCCTGGATCCAGCGCTGCAGCCGCGGGTGGCCGGTGGCGGTGGGGATGCGGGCATCGCGCACCTCAATCACCAGGTCCACCTTGGCCAGGTTGTCCGTGAGGGCCCGCTCGGCCTTGGCGATGTGGCCGGGGTACCACTGGATCGCGGGGGCGGCGGCGCTGAGCAACTCGCTCACGGCACCACCATCACCGGGCAAGGCGCCAGCTGGATCACCCGCGAGGCGGTGCTGGGGGCCTCCTCCGCCTCCAGGGTGAGGCCACGGGTGCCCATCACGATCACATCGGCGTTGATCTCATCCGCCACATCGCAGATCACAAAGGCGGGCTTGCCCTCCCGTTCGATCACCTCGCAGCTCACCCCCTGCTCCTGAAAGCGGCTGCGGGCCTGCTCCAGCAGCTCCGCCACCGCCACCGGGTCGTCCTGGCCGGGCTCCACCACCGAGAGCACCACCAGCCGGCTGCCGTGCTGCTGGGAGAGCTTGAGGGCCCAGCCGGCGGTTTCAGCGGCCTGGCGGCTGCGGTCGATGGGGAACAGAACGGTCTCGAACATGGCCACTGGGCCGGTGCCCCCTTGGTCTAGCGCCCAATCCCGCGAGATCCAGCCGTGGGCGGCGAACAGGCCCCAAGAGGCCCCTTGACCCGCCCGCTAAATTCTCCCGACTCCTCCCATGCCCTGAGATCAATGGCGAAGCGTTCCCTGGCCAGCCTGTCCGCTGATGAACTGCGCGGCAAGCGCGTGCTGGTTCGGGTCGACTTCAACGTGCCCCTCAACGACGCCGGTGCCATCACCGATGACACCCGCATCCGCGCGGCACTGCCCACCATCAACGACCTCATCGGCAAGGGAGCCCGCGTGATCCTCGCGGCCCACTTCGGCCGCCCCAAGGGCCAGGTCAATGAGGCCATGCGCCTCACCCCCGTGGCCGCCCGTCTGGGCGAGCTGCTGGGCAAGGGCGTGGTGAAGACCGACAGCTGCATCGGCCCCGATGCCGAAGCCAAGGTGGCCGCCATGGCCGATGGCGATGTGGTGCTGCTGGAGAACGTGCGCTTCTTCGCCCAGGAAGAGAAGAACGAGGGCGACTTCGCCAAGCAGCTGGCCAGCCTGGCCGATGTGTACGTGAACGACGCCTTCGGTGCCGCCCACCGCGCCCATGCCTCCACCGAGGGCGTGACCCAGTACCTGAGCCCCAGCGTGGCCGGCTACCTGATGGAGAAGGAACTGCAGTACCTGCAGGGCGCCATCGATGAGCCCAAGCGCCCCCTGGCCGCCATCGTGGGCGGCTCCAAGGTGAGCTCCAAGATCGGCGTGCTCGAGGCCCTGCTCGACAAGTGCGACAAGATCCTCGTGGGCGGCGGCATGATCTTCACCTTCTACAAGGCCCGCGGCCTGGCGGTGGGCAAGAGCCTGGTGGAGGAGGACAAGCTGGAGCTGGCCAAGGAGCTGGAGGCCAAGGCCGCCGCCAAGGGCGTGCAGTTCCTGCTGCCCACCGATGTGGTGCTGGCCGACAACTTCGCCCCTGACGCCAACAGCCAGATCGCCACGGTGGATGCCATCCCCGACGGCTGGATGGGCCTCGACATCGGCCCCGACTCGGTGAAGGTGTTCCAGGACGCCCTGGCCGACTGCAAGACCGTGATCTGGAACGGCCCGATGGGCGTGTTCGAATTCGACGCCTTCGCCGCCGGCACCAACGCCATCGCCACCACCCTGGCGGACCTCAGCGGCACGGGCTGCTGCACCATCATCGGCGGCGGCGACTCCGTGGCCGCCGTGGAGAAGGCCGGCCTGGCCGAGCGCATGTCGCACATCTCCACAGGTGGCGGCGCCAGCCTGGAGCTGCTGGAGGGCAAGGTGCTCCCCGGCGTGGCCGCCCTCGACGAAGCCTGATCACTGCGGATCAAGCCTGAACGCAGCACCTCCCGCCGTTGGTTGCCTTGGCCTGGGGGCCCTCGGGACCCCCATGGCCTTCAACCTGCTGCAGGCGGGGTTTCGCCTCACCGTTCACAACCGCCATCGTGAACGGACGGCGCCATTGCGGGAGGCGGGGGCTGCTGTGGCCGACACGCCGGCGGAAGCGGCCGCGGCGGCCGATCTGCTGCTGGTGTGCGTCAGCGACGACGACGCCGTGGAGGCGGTGCTGCTGGAGCAGCCCGGGGCCGCCATCCACGGCCTGCGGGCCGGGGCGCTGGTGATCGACTGCTCCACCATCAGCCCGGCCACCAGCCGGCGCCTGGCGGACGCGCTAGCCAGCCGGGGCATCGGCTACCTCGACGCCCCCGTGACCGGCGGCACCGAAGGGGCCCGGGCCGGCAGTCTCTCCGTGCTGGTGGGGGGCGAACTGGTGGCGTTGGAGCGGGCTCGCCCTGTGCTGGAGGTGATCGGCGGCCGCATCACCCACTTCGGCGCGGTGGGGGCGGGCCAGGAGGCCAAAGCCGTCAACCAGGTGCTGGTGGCGGGCAGCTACGCGGCGGTGGCGGAGGCCCTGGCCCTGGCGGAGCGGCTGGGGCTCGACCGCCCCCAGGTGGTGGAGGCCCTCAAGGGGGGCGCCGCCGGCTCCTGGGCCCTGGAGCACCGCAGCGCCGGGATGATCGCCGACCACTACCCCCTGGGCTTCAAGCTGGCGCTGCACCGCAAGGACCTGGCCATTGCCCTGGCGGCCGCGGCTGACGCCGACCTGACCCTGCCGATCACCGCCCAGGTGGCGGCCCTGGAGGAAGTGCTGATCAGCGCCGGCGAGGGGGAGCAGGATGTGTCGGTGCTGGCCCGCTGGTTCCGGGTCAGAGGTTGAGGCCGGCCTTGTCGGCCACGACCCGCACCTGTTTGCTGCCGGCCACGATGCCCTTGGGGTGCACCAGCAACACCGCCCAGGTTTGGCTGCCCGGCTCGTAGGGGGCTTGCACGGTTTTGAACAGGCCGCCGCCGGCGAGGGCCTCCAGGGGCAGGTCGGGGGTCTGCAGCCGCAGCAGCTCCCCGGCGGTTACTGGCCGGATCGAGCCGGCCACCACCCCCCCATCCAGGGGGTCATCAAACAGCACATCAAGGTCGTAGCGCTGCCCGGTGAGCACGGCATCGGGGATCTGCAGGGTCACCTTGAGGTTGTCGTCGCCGCTGCGCAGCAGGGAGTGCTCGCGGATCACCTCTTGGCGGTTGAAGCGGTTGGCGGAGGCCCCGAGCACCAGTTGCTGGTAGGCCACAAACCGAAAGGCAAACGGGCCCTGCTGGCGGCTGCCGGTGACGGTGAGCTCCGTGGTGAGCCGGCCATCCCGCAGGGGGGTGCCGGCCTTCACGGTCCAGGTGGCATCGGGGAACTGCTGGCGCAGGAGCTGCCGCTGGCGCTCCACCTGCTGCGGATCGAGCCCCTCTCCGGGCTCCAGCACGGCGTTCAGGGCGTTGGCGTCGCTGCTGTTGAGGGCATCCTGCAGGGCCTGGAGGCTGGGGGCGGCCCGCAGGGGGTTGGCGCCTGTGATGAGCCCGGTGGCGGCGACGGCGGCGATGGCGACGGCCTGCAGCAGGGGGCGCAACAACACAGGGGCGGCAATGGACTTGGCCCTTAAGTTAGGCGCGCTTCCCGGCCGCCACCATGACCCGCCTGTTGATCGCAGCCAGCGGCACCGGCGGCCATCTGTTTCCGGCCCTGGCGGTGGCCCAGGCGCTCCCCCCCGATTGGACCATGCACTGGCTGGGGGTGCCCGACCGGCTGGAAACCCAGCTGGTGCCCAGGGCCATTCCGCTGCACACCGTGCGGGCCGGCGGACTGCAGGGTCGCGGGCTCAAGAAACTGGCCAATCTGCTGCGGCTGCTCGGGTCGACCGTGGAGGTGCGCCGCCTGATCCGGCGCGAACGCATCCGGGTGGTGTTCAGCAGCGGCGGCTACATCGCCGCGCCGGCGATCCTGGCGGCGCGCTGGTGCGGCATCCCGGTGGTGCTGCACGAATCCAATGGCGTCCCCGGGCGGGTCACGCGGCTGCTGGGGCGGCTGTGCACCCGGGTGGCGGTGGGGCTCCCCCAGGCGGCCGAGCGGCTGCCCCACTGCCGGCCAACGGTGACCGGCACCCCCGTGCGCCGCGCCTTCCTGGAGCCGGCAGCCCTGCCGGCCTGGGTGCCCCAGGGCCCGGGGCCGCTGCTGCTGGTGATGGGCGGCAGCCAGGGGGCGGTGGGACTCAACCGCATGCTGCGGCCGCTGCTGCCACAGCTGTTGGCGGCGGGCTGCCGGGTGGTGCACCTCAGCGGCAGCAACGACCCCGACAGCGGAGCGCTGCAGCATCCCGCCTACGTGGAGCGCCCCTTCAGCGATGAGGTGCCGGGCCTGCTGCAACACGCCAACCTGGTGATCAGCCGCGCCGGCGCCGGCAGCCTCAGCGAGCTGGCGGTGTGCGGCAGCCCGGCGATCCTGGTGCCCTTCCCCCAGGCGGCCGACCGCCACCAGGACGCCAACGCCGGCGCCGCAGCGGCCCTGGGGGCGGCGGTGATCGTGTGGCAACACCCGCCCGAACACCCCGCCCTGGGCCAGGCGATCTGGCGGCTGCTGGGGCCGCGCCTGCGGGGTTGCGATCCAGCCATCGACCCGCTGCTGAGGCTGCGGGCAGGCATGGAGCGGCTGGCGGTGCGCGACGCCGATCAGCTGCTGGCGCAGGTGCTGGCGGAGCTCACGGGCTGAGCCACTGGCGCTCGAGGGCCGAGACGATGCGGCGGTTACGGCGACGGCTCTGGTAGCCGATGCGAAGCCACCGCTCATCGAGCCCCTCAAAGGAGCGGCAATCCCGCAACAGGATGCGGTGGCGCCGCTCCAAGGCCTCGCGCAGGGGCACCAGCGAGCGCTCCCCACGCAGCAGCAGAAAATTGGCAGCGGAGGGCATCGGCGTCAGGCCGGGCAAAGCGGCCAGCTGCCGCTGCAGCCAGGCCCCCTCGGCGGCGGTCCAGCACTGCACGCGGCGGCACCAGGCGCGATGGTGCTGGGGATCACGCAGCAGCGCCTGGGCCACCGCCGCCGCCACCGCATTGATGGGCCAGGGGTCGCGCCAGGCGGCCCAGCGCTGCAGCCGCTCCGGCTGGGCCACCGCATAGCCGATGCGCAGGCCGGCGATGCCGTAGAGCTTGGTGAGGCTGCGGATCACCACCAGGTTGGCGTGCTCCGCCACCAGGGGGATCAGGCTCTGGCGCTCGCCATCGGGCACCAGGGGCAGAAAGGCCTCATCGCAGATCACCAACCGGTGGCGCCGCAGGAGAGGCTCCAGCGCAGCGCGGCTCCAGAGCTGGCCGGTGGGGTTGTGGGGGTTGGTGATCCACAGCACCGGCGCCGGAGGGAGCTCCGGCAGCGGGCCGGGGGCAGCGCTGGCCCACTGCAGCGGCAACGGTGCCGTCTGCACCGCCCCATCCCAGCAGCGCAGGGCCCGGCCGTAATCGGCGAAGCCCGGCTGGGGCAGCAGCGACGGCCCCAGCGCGGCGGCATCACGGGCCGCCCAGGTGAACAACTCCGCGGCGCCATTTCCCGGCAGCACCATGGCGGCATCCAGGCCGTGCAGCGCCGCGATCAAACTGCGCAGGGGCAGGGCGGTGCGGTCGGGGTAGGGCTGCAGGGGTGCCCGCCAGGCGGCCCAACGGGCCAGCCAGGGCAAGGCCAGGGGCGCCAAGGAGGCACTGGCATCCAACAGCCGATGGGGCGCGCAGCCCAGGCGACGGGCCGTGGCCTCCAGATTGCCGCCGTGGGTTTCGGGCACGGTGCCTTGCCGGCTCAAGCGCCCAGCCTGATCGACGGAGCCGCCCACCGCCGGTAAAACACGCGCACTGCCCCCTGCAGCCATGCCCCGCTCCCCCCGCAGCCGGCGCTGGCCGGGCCCTGCAACGGCGCTCCCGGCCGCATTGATGGCAGCGAGCGTGCAGGGCCCAGCCCTGGCGCTGACCCCGGAGGCCCTGGTGCGCACCCTGGAGCAACGCCGGTGTGAACGCTGCCAGCTTCAGGATGCCGACCTGGTGCAGGCCGATCTGCGCGAAGCCAGGCTGCGGGGCGCCCAACTGCAGCGGGCCAACCTGAGCGGCGCCCGGCTCGATGGCGCCGATCTGCGCGGCGCCAACCTGAGCCACACCAGCCTGGTGGGGGCATCCCTGCGGGGGGCCGACCTGCGCGGCAGTCTGCTGATCGGCACCGACCTGCGCGACTGCGACCTAAGCGAAGCCCAACTCGATGCGGCGGCTTTAAACCGCAGCCACTGGCAGCAGGCCCGGGGCGTGACCACCGGCTCCCAGGGCTACGCCGAACTGCACAACGCCGGCGTCCATGCCGCCCAGGCGGGACGCCACGCGGAGGCGGAGCGCTGGTTCAGCGGCGCCATCCAACAACTCCCCAACGCCGCCATCAGCTGGGTGGCCCGGGGCATGAGCCGCGCCGAACAGGGCCAGTTCAGCCTCGCCGCCCAGGACCTGCGCTATGCCGGTCGGCTCTACGGAGCCATGGGCGACCAGGAGCAGGCGAAGGCCCTTGATCAGGCCGCAACGCTGCTCGTGGCCCCCAACGCCCGCAGCAAGGGGGGCAACGGCCTGGGCTCCCAGCTGCTCGGTGGTGCCATGGCGGCGTTCAAGGTGATTGCCCCGCTGGCGGCCAAGGCGATGCTGCCGGCGCCGCTCTAGAAGCCCGGGTTGCCGGTGCCCATGAACTGGCGTGCCTCGCGGGTCACCGCTTGGTAGCCGTAGCCGTAGGTGCCGCCCTCGCCGTCGTTGATCACCCGCGGCGTCACCAGAATCACCAACTCACGCTTGCTGCGGGCGTTGTTGGAGCTGCGGAAGAACTGACCCACGAAGGGGAGGTCCCCGACGATGGGCCACTTGGTCACCGCCTGGTTGTCGGCGTCGGAGATCACACCGGTGAGGATGAGGGTCTGGCCATCCCGCACCCGCACCGTGCCGGTGTCGAGGCGCCGCACCTGCAGGATGTTGATGCGCCCGCAACCGGCCACCTGCTCCACCGAGTTGGCCCCGGCCCGGGCGGAGATGGAGGGCGACAGCGCGAACGACACAAAGCCGTTGTCGTCGATCTTGAGCACCCGGGCACCGAAGGTGAGCCCTTCCGTGCCGAACTGGGGCTGGCAGGTGTTGGGGGCTCCGTTCTGTCCCGCCTGCACGATGTAGTCGGTGATCACCTGGGAGCCCACCGTCACAAACGCCTCGTTGGAGTAGGGGCGTCCGATGCTGGCGGTGTTGAGCACGGTGTTGGACCCGGCCGCGGCGGCGGAGGCCGCGAGGGCCACCTCCTTGCCCCCCTGGATCGGGTCGTCGTTCTCGCTGAGGATCAAGGTGGGGCTGGCCAGCACCTTGGTGCTGCTGGAGACGATCGCCGCCCGCACCAGGTCGTAGAAGTTGTTGTTGGCGTAGGCGGTGCCGGGGTTGAGGGGCGCCGGTGTGGCACTCGCCGCGATGTCAACCGTGGTTTGCGATGTCGAACCGCTGTTGCTGGTGGTGGTGTTAGCCAACTGCTGCTGCAACTTGGCCGTTTGGGAGCCACCGCTGATGGTGTCAAAGCCACCGTTGGGCGAAGGGGGCAAGCGGTTGTTGAACGCACCGATCAGCCGCCCTTCGTCGTTGACGATGAAATTGTTGCCGTAGCGGAAGGCAAAGCTGTTCTTCACGGCCGCTTCGTTCTCCAGCGCCACATCGAGGATCTTCACGGACAGGGCCACCTGCCGCTCCCGCAGGTCGATCTGGCGCAGGTAGTTCTCCGCCACCGCCACCACCTGGGGATCCCCCACCAGGGTCACGGACTGCAGGCGGGAATCGGTGGTACCGCTGAGGCCCCGCAGGGGGCCAGCCGCGGCGCCGTAGGTCTCGGTGGTGGTGATCGTCTCGCGTTTGGTCTGCTGCTGCGCCTCGCCGCCCGCCACCTGATTGGCCTGCGACTGGCCCTGGGTGACGGTGTTGGTGATCAGGTTGACCTTGGTCATGCGGGCCCCGAGGCTGGCCAGGTAATCGGCCGCCGAGGCGGCCGACGCCTGGTTCAACCGGTACACCTTGGAGAGCTGGGCGCCGAAGGTCTTCGATTGCACCGAGGGCCCCACCATCAGCATGCGGCCCTCCTGCTTGGCCTGCAGACCCGAGGCCAGCAGCACCGCGTTGATGGCCCGTGCGTAGCTTTCACCGCGGAACGCCAACGACACCGTCGGCGATGGCGCCGCCGCAGGGGCCGCGGCCACCGCGGTGGTGCCCATGGGCTCGTCGCCCACGTAAACAAAGCCATAGCCCCCCATCTGGGCGAGGGCCATCAGGGCATCCCGCGCCGGTGCGTTGCGCAGGGTCATGGTGACCGGCGGGCCGCTGAGGTTGAGGTAGCTGCGGTTGCGCAGCACCATCGTTCCCACGGCCATGTCCCCCAGGGGTGGCGCCACGGCACGGGGCTGAAGCGGTGGGGCATAACTGGCCTGGGGCAAGGCGCCGGGTTGCCGCAGGTTGAACTGCCCGGTTTGGGCGGGTGGGGTGACGACCCCCGTGAAGCTCAGGATGAGATCGCGGCCGTCGGCACTCACCATGGGGCGCCTCAGGGGCACGCCGGGCAGGGGCGTTACGGCAATGCGGTAGCTGCTGCCGGCACCGTCGATGCTCACCTGCCGCAACCCCGCCTCGGGAAACGCCATGGTCTGCGGACCCAGTCGCAGGGCGCTGGGGCTGGCCAGCTGCAACTCCCCTTGCCAGCCGCCGGCACCCTGGCTCTGGCGCAACACCGGCCCCGGCCCAGCACCCTGAATCACCACCTCCACGCCATCGGCGCTGCGGCGCACCTGCAGCAGCAGCGCGCCGCCATTGGGGGCGGGCTGGGCCGGCTGCAGGTGCTGCACCGACTGGGGAGGCCGGGCCGGGGCCTGAGCGTGGGCGTCCACCCCAGCCACCAGGGTGGCCATCGCGGCGGCGGCGGCCCTGGCCGCAAACAAACCGCGATGGATCATCAATGGCCCGGGGCAGCGTTGGCCGGATGGTATCGACGGCGGGGCCGTGCCACCAGGGTGAGGGGTTGCGGCCGTTATGGCGACGGCCGGGCGTCGTAGTAGCTGAGGTTGAGACGCAGTTCAGCGGGGGTGCCCGCCTTCACCGCCAAATCGCTCTGCACCATCAGGGGCGAGAGGCGCTCCAGCCGCCGCAGGAATTGCACCAGCTGCGGGCCGCCACCGCGGGCGGTGAGCAACACACTGGTTTTGTCCCAGCCCGGAGCCAACAGGGGATCCGCCGGTGGCTTGGCGGGCTTGGCGCTGGGCTTGGCGGTGTGACCAGCGGTTGGCGCAGGGGTGGTGGGTGATGGCACCGGTTCGTAGCGATCCAGCACCACCCCGGCGGCGGCGGCTTCAGCGCTCAACATCGCCAACAGCGTGGAGACATCCCCACTGCCGGCAATCAGGGTGCTGATCTGCCGGTTGCTGGCCTCAGCCCGCTGCAGACGCTGCTCGAGGTCAGCGAGTTGCCGGCGCAACAGCGGCAGCCGCTGGCGCCCCTCCTCCAACTGCCCCCAACGCTGCCGCTCCAGCTGCAATCCCTGCCATTGCGGACCCACCACCAGGGCCCCGATGGCCAGGGCCAGCAGGCCGCCGAGCAACACCGGCCCCGCCACCAACACCCGCTGGCGGTGCCGCTCCGTCAGCCCCGGCCACGCACTCATCGCAACACCCCCGCCCGCTGCAGCAGCTGCAGACGTCTGGCCAGGCCATCGGCCTGGAGGCTCGCCAACACCGACGCCTGCTGTTGCGGCTGCAGGCTGGCAAAGCGGGCGGTGAGCTCCCATCCCAACGGTTCCGTTGGCTTGTCGCGGCTGAGTTTCACCACGGTCACCCCATCGGGCTGAACCAACGGGGAGCGGGCGAGCAGCAGCTGCAGGCCATTCACCCGCCGAAAGGCCTCCGGATCGGCCGCCACCCCCTTGAGCTGCAGCTGCTCCCCCTGCACCTGCAACGCGGTGACCTGCACCCCAGCCGGCGTCACCCGCAACACATCGGTGAGCAACGCCGATCCGGATTGCACCGCCACGATCCCCCGCGCCAACCCCTCGGTGCTCCGCTCCAGCTGCCGCACGCGCCGTCGCGCCTGCTGAACGCGGGTCTCCAGGGCCTGGCGTTGAACCGGCACCCCCTGCAAGGCATCGGCCTGGGCGGCCAGCTGCCAGCGGTGCACCTGCAGGGCCACGCCCAGGGCTGACACCGCCACAACGGGCAGCAGCCCCAGGGCCAGGCCCCGGCGCAGCAACGGTGCGGCAGGGGCAGGCGGTGGCACCGCCGCAGGCAAGCCCCGCTGCAGACGGCGCTGGCGCAACAGATCCAGTGGTGGCAAGCGGTCCAGGCGACTCATGGCTCCAACTCCGGCAGGGCCAGACCCCACAGCAGCCCCATGGCACCGCCGCCCAGGGGGTCCAGGGGCTCGACGCCGGCGGGCAGCACCGCATGCAACTCCGCCAACAGGGGGTCGAGCTCCGGGCAGCCACCGGCGGTGGCCACCAGGGCAAGCGGGGTCTCGAGGGCCGTCGCATCCAGCCGCCGCACGTACCCGCAGCAAGCCGCCAGGGCTTCAGCCAAGGCGGAGGCCCGCTGGCCCCCCGGCAGGGGCCATTGCCAGCGGGGGGCGCCTTTGCGCAGCAGCAGCAACCAACACTGCTCAGCTTCGGCGTGTAGCAGCCAGCGGGCCTGGGCGGCCGCGGCCGCCCGCAGGCAGCAGAGCCCAGCCGCTTCCAAGCCATCCAGTTCCAGGCCCGCCTGCGCGCACACCGCCAGCCAGGCCTCCAGCAGATCGGCCCGCGCGCCATAGAGCAGGGCTTCCCCTCCGCCGGCCAGGGGATGCAGATTCAGATCCAACTGCTCCAACGGGACGCCGAAGGCCTCTGGCCCCAGCTCCGCCGGCAGCAGGTCGACCAGGGGGCGGTCAGGGGCTGAAGCCGACCACTGCAGCAGGCGCCATCCACTGGCCCGCCAGGGCAACACCGCCCGCAGCCGCGCCCCCGCGTAGCCGCGCTCGATCAGCCAGTCGCCGAGGAGATCGCCAAGGGCCTCGCCCTCTTGGGGATGGCCACCCTGCAGCACCCCCTCCGGCAGGGGCAGGGTTTCACTCCAGGCCACGGCACCTCCATCGAGGGCCAAGGCGGTGAGGGCCCGGTCTTGAATCTCCAGGTACACCCGCCGTGGAAACAACCAGGAGGTCCAGGGTGAGAGCACCGGGGCGAGCGTGGGTGCCAGCCATGGCGCCAGGCGCTCCTGAACCCCTGAGAGCACCACCGGCCGCCCTGCGCTGCCCGAACGGTATCGAGGATTCCCCCGCCGGGCAGCCCTCAGCGCCAGGGGGCGCCGCTGCCCACCGCCTCGCCAAGGCTGCGGAAGCCATGGCGGTCGAGCTGTTGGCTGAGGCCCTCAAGGATGGCCGGCACCAGCTCGGGGCCCTCATAAATCCAACCCGTGTAGAGCTGAATCAGGGCGGCGCCGGCGGTGATGCGCTCCCAGGCCGCCTCGGGCGAATCGATGCCGCCCACCCCAATCAACGGCAGCCCCGGGCCCGCCACGGCCCGCAGGCGCCGCAGCACCTCCAGGGCCCGGCCCCGCAGGGGCGCACCGCTGAGCCCCCCCGCCTCCTCCGCCAGGGTGCGGCCGGTTTGGGGGATGCGGCGCTGCTCCAGGCCCAGGCGGTTGAGGCTGGTGTTCACGGCGATCACCCCCGCCAGCCCCTCCTCGTAGGCCATGCGGGCGATGGCATCGATGGCCTCGTCGTCGAGGTCCGGCGCAATCTTCACCAGCAGCGGCGGGCAGCCCTGCAGGCGCCGCAGCCGCTCCACCAGCCGGCGCAACTGCACCTCCTCCTGCAGCTCCCGCAGCCCGGGGGTGTTGGGGGAGCTCACGTTGATCACGGCGTAGTCCGCCAGGGGAGCCAACAGCTCCAGGGAGGAGGCGTAATCGTCGGGGGCCAGCTCCAGCGGGGTCACCTTCGACTTGCCCAGGTTGATCCCCAGCACCGCCGGCCGCTGACCCGCCGGCGGCAGCTGTTGGCGCTCCAGGGTGCGCAGGGCCGCCTGGGCCCCCACGTTGTTGAACCCCATGCGGTTCAGGGCCGCCCGCTCCGCCGCCAGGCGGAACAACCGCGGCTTGGGATTGCCCGGCTGGGCATGCCACGTGATCGTGCCCAGCTCGGCGAAGCCAAAACCAAACAGGTGCCAGATCCCCGCGGCCACGGCGTTCTTGTCGAACCCCGCCGCCAGCCCCACGGGGTTCTGGAAGCGGCAGCCAAACAGGGTCTGCTCGAGGCGCAGATCCGGGCGCTGCAGCTCCGCCGCCAGCCCCGCCAGGGTGGTGTTCACCAGGGGCCACTGGCGCCGCAACGACACCTGGGCCAGGGCCTGCAGGGTCAGCTGGCTGAGCTGCTCCGCATCGGCCCCCGCATCGCGGCTGAGCAGTGGGCCCACCAGGCGGCGGTAGAGGCCGCCCGTGCCGACATCAGCCATCGCCCCCACCCTCGCGCTGCTCCGATCCTGACGCCTCACGCTCCAAGCGCCAGCGGCCCTCGGCGGCGGGCACCACCCGCCAATCGCGCCAGGGCCAGGGGCCGGAGCGCTGCTCCAGGGTGGCCAGCGGCAGCTCCACCAGCTGGGCCAGCTCGATCAGGCTGAGGCCGTAACCCCCCACCGCCAAGCGATCCGCCAGCTCCAGGCGGCTGAGCAGCTGCAGCAGCGGCTTGGGGGCAGGCTCTGGGGCCGGAGCGGCGGCGCCATCCGCGGGCACCTCCCCCTGGGCCAAGGGCGGCCGCTGCCCCTTGGAGAAGGCCACCGCTATCGCATCGCAGCGGTCGTTGTCGCGGTCGCCGCTGTGGCCCTTCACGTACACCAGCGGCAGCTGGGGGATGCGGGCCCCATCGAGGGCCTCCCACAGGTCGCGGTTGAGCACCGGCGAGCCGGAGGCGGTGCGCCAGCCCTTGCGTTTCCAGCCGTTGATCCAGCGGCTGAAGCCATCAATCAGGTATTTGGAATCGGTGCGGATCGCCAGGTCGGGGTGGCGGGGCAGCGTTTGCAGCTGCTGCAGCAGGGTGAGGGCCGCGGTGAGCTCCATGCGGTTGTTGGTGGTGTCGGGCTCCGCCCCACCCCACTCGCGCACGCTGCCGTCGGCGAAGCGCAGCAGGCAGCCCCAGCCCCCCGGGCCCGGATTGCCGCTGCAGGCCCCATCGCAGGCGGCCGCCACCACCACTGGTCCGTCAGGCACTGGGCTGCCCCCGGCGGATCCGGTACAACACGCGTCTGACGGGCAGCGCAGGGGTGATCGGCATGCAGCGAACCTACCTCCCACGGTTGGGGGCCGGCCTGGCCCTGGCCCTCGCGGGGGCATCGGGCTGGGTGGGCCTGGGCGGCAGCCAGGCCGCCAGCCTGTTCAACAGCCTCCCGCTCGAGCAGAGCCGCTTCGCGGTGTTGGCCCAACCGGTGGGCCGCAACGACTGGAAACTGCTGGTGCTGGAGCAGATCCGCCCGGAACCCCGCTGCTGGCAGGCCCGGCCCGATGGCCTGATCGATCCAACCCTCAACCGCTTTGATTTCACGGGCATCTGCAGCCGCTACATCGACAGCAACGGCTATTCCCTGCGGGTGGGCGGCAGCGACCTGGGCAGCAGCCACCGGCTGCGGCTCAAGCAGGAGGGCAACCGCATCGCCCTGGTGGCCATCAGCCCCAGCGATGCCACGGAGCTGCCGGTGGGCCAGGGGCTGCTGCGCCAGCGGGACCGCGACGGCTTTGTGTTGATCCAGCTGGAGCCCGACTGGCGGCTGCAGCGGCGCGCCTTCGGCAGCCAGACCCTCAGCCATGTGTACCTGGCCAACGAGGCGCCCCTGGCGCAACTGATCGCCCGGGCGAACACCACCGGCGCAGGCCGCACCCCCCCCCAGGGCCAGGGCCTGCCTGAGCCGGCCCTGGCCCTCAACCCACCGCCCACACTGGCGGCGGGCCAGGGCCCGGTGAGCCTGCCGGTGGTGCCATACCGCCCCTAAGGGGACAACCGGCGCAGTGGACCACACCCCCCTTGCCGACCTTTTTCCTCTGGCCGTATGTTGCACTCGTGTGAGGAGTGCGGAACACCACTTCTGGGGTCGAAACGAGGACAGACTCCCAAAAGCGTTCCGGCTCAAAGCCCTGCCTTCGGCGGGGCTTTTTTCTTGGCACGTTTTGGAGTGCCGGCTGCGGCTGGATCTGCCGGTGGCGGGCCAACAAAAAGCCGGCCCCCACAGGGGCCGGCTTGGGAAAAGCACGTGTCAGGCGCCGCAGCGGCTGACCGCAGCGATCACTTGAGGGTGACCTTGCCGCCGGCCTCTTCGATGGCCTTCTTCATGGTCTCGGCGTCAGCCTTGGAGACACCTTCCTTGACGGCGCAAGGGGCGCTCTCCACCAGGGCCTTGGCTTCGCCCAGGCCGAGGCCAGTGGCTTCGCGGACGGCCTTGAGGACCTTGATCTTGGCGGCGGCATCGAAGCCGTCGAGCATGACGTCGAATTCGGTCTTCTCTTCGGCGGCTTCAGCAGCACCGCCGCCGGCGGCGGGGGCGGCCATCACGACGCCAGCGGAAGCGGCGGCGGACACACCGAA
>Ga0214917_10004666_pt1 | contig 15077 bp, 11 predicted proteins | sample LL_1208_BB_MetaG_FD_177983 | JGI IMG/M metagenome (GOLD analysis project Ga0214917, IMG submission 177983) | Freshwater microbial communities from Lake Lanier, Atlanta, Georgia, United States - LL_1208_BB | ecosystem: Environmental > Aquatic > Freshwater > Lake | place: USA: Georgia | collected... | reverse complement strand
TTCCGAAAAAAATCAAGGTGCATGGGGACAAGACGATGGAGGTGCCATTTGTGAGCGGGTCGGCTCCGTTTCAGGCGATGGTGATTGCGCCCTGCTCGATGGGGACCTTGGGAAGGATCGCGCACGGGTATAGTGACAGCACGATCACTCGGGCAGCGGACGTTTTTCTGAAAGAACGGCGGAAGCTGATTGTCGTGCCGCGGGAAACCCCGTGGAACCTGGTCCAGGCGCGGAATGTGGTGACCCTATTGGAGGCCGGGGCGACGGTGATCCCGGCGATTCCTTCCTACTACGGAAAACCCAAGACGGTCGAGCAGGTGGCGGACACGGTGGTGGCGAGGATTTTGGATCACCTCGGGATTCGCAATGATTTGGTGCGGAGGTGGAAAACGCCGATGGCCGAGGATTAAGGAAAAACTTCCCGCTTAAACTTCAACTTAAACTGGGCATCCTTACCGAATGCCTTTCGCCCAAGTGGAAACGATGGCCGGGGTGCCGGTGGCGTTCCGGGTGGGGACGGATGCGCCCGGAGTGGCGGTGGGACTTTTTTACGCGGCGGGGTCCCGCTGGGAACAGAAAGAGGAGCACGGGGCGGCCCATTTTGTGGAGCACCTTCTCTTCAAGGGGACGAAGAAGAGAAGCTGCAAGGAGTTGAGCCGCGAAGTCGAAGGGCGCGGGGGCGACCTGAACGCCTACACCAGTGAGGAGACGATGTGCCTCCATGGAAGGGTGCCGGCGACACACGGATCCCAGTTGGTTTCCTTGCTGGCCGAGATGGCGCTGGAGTCGGTGTTTCCCCCGGACGAGGTGGAGCGGGAGCGAGGGGTGATCACGGAGGAAATCCGGATGATGGAGGATCAGCCGGCGGCGGTGGCGGGGGAGGCCCTGAATGCGATTCTTTGGCCGGGACAGGGAATTGGTCGCCCGATTGCGGGCACGATGGAGTCGGTGGGATCGATTCCGCGGCAGGGGTTGATGGATTTTTGGAAGCGAAGGGTGAAGGGGCTGCGTCCGGTCCTGGTGATGGCGGGGGGTATGCCGGAGAAGGAGGCGCGGGCTACCGCCGCCAAAGTTTTGCGGGGATCGGGAAAAGTTGCGCCGAAAAAACCGGTTTCGGCCAAGCGGGTGAACGTCCGGGAACTGCGGGTGAAGGCGGTGGCCAAGCCGGTGCAGCAAGTCAACCTGGCGGTGGGAATGTATGCCTTCGGGCGCATCGATCCAAGGCGACACGCCTTGCGGATCTACAGTGTGATCCTGGGGGAAGCGATGAGCTCGCGCCTTTTCCAGCGACTGCGGGAGGAGGAGGGGCTGGTCTATTCGGTTTCCAGCGGTGCGCACCTGCAGGCGGATGACGGAGCTTTCTATATTTCGGCGGGGCTGGAGCCGGGGAATGTGGGCAAGGCCCTAGGGATCATCGCCGGGGAGATGCGGGAACTGGCCACGAAAGGGCCGGGGGCGGCGGAGCTGAAGCGGGCGAAGGATTACGCCACGGGCCAGTTTGCCCTTGGGCTGGAGGGGACGACCCAGCAGATGTTCTGGATGGGGGATTCCCTTTTCAACCGGGGGCGGGTGGTGGAGCCATCGGAGACCCTGGAGAAATACAAGGCGGTGGATGCCAAGGCGGTGCAGGCGGTGGCGCGGGAGATTTTTCAGCCCGGGAAAATCTGCGTGGCGGCGGCCGGTCCGGAACTGCGGACGGAGATGCTGACGGCGGCGGCCCAACCCTTGGGGACGGTATGAGTTCCCTGGACCGGTTGGCGGCGGGAATCCCCAAAGCGGAGTTGCACCTGCATCTGGAGGGAACGCTGGAACCGGAAATGGTATTCGCCTTGGCCAAAAAACACGGGGCAAAGCTGAAGTTTCCCGATGCCGAGGGGTTGCGACGGGCATACCAGTTCAAGGATCTGCAGTCGTTTCTTGATCTTTACTACGAGGGGGCGGGGGTGTTGCGGGATGAGGAGGATTTTCGCTCCCTGACTTCCGCTTATCTGGACAAGGCCCGGCGGGACGGCCTCTGGCATGTGGAGCCGTTTTTTGATCCCCAGACCCACACGGCCCGCGGCATTTCCGTGAAGACCGTGGTGGACGGGATTGTCGGGGCGTTGCGGGATTCGGAAAAAAAGCACGGAATCTCCTGGAGACTGATTCCATGTTTCCTCCGGCACCTGAGCGAGGAGGATGCCCTCAAGACCTGGGAGGAGTTAAAACCGTTTCAGAAGCTCTTCACCGCGGTGGGTCTGGACTCGTCCGAAAAGGGCAACCCGCCTTCCAAATTTTCCCGGGTGTTCGCCAAGGTGCGGGAGGCCGGATTGAAGGTGGTGGCTCATGCGGGTGAGGAGGGGCCCCCGGCTTATATCCGTGAGGCATTGGAGCTGCTGGAGGCTGTGCGGATCGACCATGGGGTGCGCTGCACCGAGGATCCGGCTCTGGTCGAGGAGTTGGCCCAAAAGCGGATCCCGCTGACCACCTGTCCTCTCTCCAACGTCAGGCTCTGCGTTTACAAAAAACTGGAGGAACATCCTCTGAAGAAACTGCTGGATGCCGGGGTGAGCGTGACGGCCAACGCCGACGATCCCCCTTACTTCGGGGGCTACCTGCTAAAAAACTGGACCGAGTGCATCCGGGCGCTGGCTTTGGAGGCGAGGCATGTGGCCCAGCTGGCCAAAAATTCCTTTGAGGGGAGTTTTCTCTCCGAACCGGAAAAGAAAAAGTGGATCGGGGAGGTGGAGAAGTTTGCCGCCAAGTCGGCAGCTTAGAGGCAAATGAGTTTTCGGGAGCCGATCGCCGCGGTGGTGCGGGGAGACTACGGAGGCGGGGTCGTTTATCTGGGGCAGGAACCGGAGTTGATCCTATCCGGGGTTGCCGGCGAAACCGCGCCATTGGAGAGAGCCTTGGCGGAGCGAAGCTTTGGAGAGTCGAGATGGGATCAACCACATCCGCCCGGGGCGGCCATCGGGGCGTTCGATTTCGAGGGTAACTGGCATTTCACTTTCTTTCGGGTCCTGGAAGTCCGTCCGGCTTCCGACCTTTGGCCGGAAGGCGGACCGGCGGCGGAACCAGACGCCGGGGAGGAAGGCTGGACATGCCGGACCGATGGGCAGGGATATGCGGCCATGGTTAGGGCGGCCCAAGAAAAAATCCGCGCAGGGGAGATTTACCAGGTCAACCTGGCGAGGTTTCTGCACCGGGAAGTTCAAGGCATGGCTCCGTGGGAATTTTTCCGATGGCTGTGGCGGATCGGACAGGCCCCGCGGAGTTTTTTTTACCGGGCAGGAAGCAAAACCCTGGCGGGGGCTTCGATGGAGCTGTTTTTGGGAATCGAAGGAAGCCGAATCGTGACCCAGCCGATCAAGGGAACGCGGGGGCGGGAAGCGAGCCGGGAGGGGGATGAACGAGTGGCCTTGGAGCTGGGGACAAATCCCAAGGAGGTGGCCGAGCTCATCATGATCACCGACCTTCTACGGAACGACCTCGGAGCGGTGTGTGAGTACGGTAGTGTCCAGGCGCGGGATTTGGTACGCAGAAGGAGCTACTCGCATGTGCATCACCTCTATTCCACGGTGGAGGGCAAACTCCGGTCGGGGGTGGGCCCGGTGCAGGCCGTGCGGGAATGTTTGCCGGGCGGGTCGGTGACCGGGGCCCCCAAGCGAAGGGCGGTTGAGATTTTACGGAAGCTGGAGGAGGAGCCGCGGGGACATTACACCGGAGCCGTCGGATATTTCGGGTACGATGGGACCGCACGGTTTTCCATGGGAATCCGGATGGCGGAGATCGAGGGCAACCACGTCCGTTGCGGGGTGGGGAGCGGGATCACGGCGGCCTCCGATCCCGAAGGGGAGTATGAGGAGACGAGAATCAAGGCGCGGGTGCTCACGGAGGCGATGGCGGCTTATTTGGCGACCCGGGCGGTGCGGGTGTGAGTGGTACGGCCACAGTGCCGATTTCCGATGCCGGCTTCCGGCACGGGGTCGGGGTGTTTGAGTCGGTGCGAGTGAAGGGAGGCAGGGCCCGCTGGCGGGATTGGCATCTGGATTCGATCCGGGAAGCCGCCCATGCGCTGGGATTGAAGGTGCAAGAGAAAGAGTTGGTCACGATTCCGGCGGGAGATGGGATTTGGCGGTGGTTTGTGACGGAGACGGGAACGCGGACCTGGTGGAGAGAGGGTTGGGAGTTGCCGCCCGCCTCCTATGCCTTGGATGTGGCCATCACCGGGGTTTGGTCGAGCTCGTGGGAGGCGCGTTTCAAGACGTTGAGCTACCTCAACCGGATCCAAGCGAAAAGAGAGGGGGGTAAGGCCAATGAGGAGAAGCTCATGCTGAATGAAAAGGGTGAGATGGCTTCGGCTTCCATGGCAAATCTGTTCTGGGTGAGGGAAGGAACATTAAGAACTCCGGCGCGGGAGTGTGGGTGTCGGGCGGGGACGGTGCGAAGGTGGGTCTTGGAACAAAGCGGCCAGAAAGTGGAGAAAGGAAAATGGAAGCCCTCCGAATTGGATCAAGCCGAGGAGATTTTTCTGACCAACGCGCGGATCGGGATCCAGCCGGTGCATTCCTGGCGGGGGCGGCAGGTGGCGGACTCCCGTCTTGCCCGGAATCTGGCTGCAGCGTTTTGGCGGGATTCGGATCAGGTCGGGGATTGAGATAGAACCCGCATTTCCTTAGCGTGTGGGTGCCATGCGTTGGACCCAAGCCCTCCTCAACACCCTGCGGGAAGCACCGGCCGAGGCGGAGATCGCCAGTCATCGGCTGATGTTGCGGGCCGGTCTGATCCGCAAGTTGGGTGCTGGGCTGTACACCTTCCTGCCGCTGGGACTCCGGGCTTTGAGGAAGGTCGAGAAGATCGTCCGCGAGGAGATGGACCGGGCGGGGGCGCTGGAGGTACTGATGCCCGGGCTGCAACCACCGGAACTTTGGGAGAAAAGCGGACGGATCACGGCGGCGGCGGATGTGCTCTTCCATGTGAAAGATCACCAAGACAGGCGCTGGGTGCTGGGGCCGACCCATGAGGAGGTGGTGACGGATCTGATGGCGGGGGAAGTGCAGAGCTACCGGCAGTTGCCGCGGACGCTTTACCAGATCCAGACGAAGTACCGAGACGAGATCCGGCCGCGGTTCGGGTTGATGCGCGCGAAGGAGTTCCTGATGAAGGACGCCTACAGCTTTGATGCGGATGAGGCCGGAGCAAAAAAAAGTTACGAGGCGATGGTGGGAGCCTACCGGAAAATTTTCGAGAGGGCAGGGTTGAAGGCGTTGCAGGTGGAGGCGGACACGGGGGTGATGGGCGGGGCGAGTTCGCACGAGTTCAATGTGCCGGCCGAGATCGGGGAGGGCGAAGTGGTGACGGAAGAGGGAGGGGTTTACGCGGCGGCGATTGAGAAAGCCGAGGGGAAGCCGGTCGCCCGCCAAGGTGGTGCGGGAAAGCTGGAAAAGTTTCCGACTCCCGGGATCCGAACGATTGCGGATCTGGAGAAGAAACACGGAGTGGCGGCGAGAGATCAGGTGAAGACGCTGGTTTTCACCAACGGGAAAGAGACGGCGTTGGTTTTGGTGCGGGGGGATGACGAGGCGCAGGAAGCCAAGGTGGCGCGGGCCCTGGGGGCAGGCTATCGGGCGGCGGCGGACGCGGAGATCAAAGAGGCCTTGGGGGCATCCCCGGGAAGTCTCGGGGCGGTGGCCAGCACGCTGGCCGGAAAGAAAGTGACGGTAGTGGCGGATTTGACGCTGAAAGGGCAGACAGGGATGACGACGGGGGCCAACGAGAACGGATTTCACTTCAAGGGATTGGAGGTGGAGAAGGATCTCAAAATCGACAAGTGGGCGGATGTGCGGACGGTGCGGGAGGGAGATCTCTCCGCGGGGGGCAAAAAGTTGAAGGTGAGCCGCGGGATTGAGGTGGGCCACGCGTTTTTACTTGGAACAAAGTACAGCACGGCCTTGGGGGCAAAGTTTCTGGATCCGCACGGGAAGGAACAACCTGCGGTGATGGGCTGTTACGGGATCGGGGTGACGCGGACGCTACAGGCGGTGATCGAGGTGCATCACGACAAGGACGGGATTCGTTGGCCTGCCGCGGTGGCACCCTACACGGTGATGGTGGTGACGCTGGATCTGGCGGATGCGGCGGTGAAGAAGGCGGCTGACGAGGTGATGGCCTCGCTGGAAAAAGCGGGAATCGACTATTTGTGGGACGATCGGGATGAGCGGCCGGGGGTGAAGTTCAAGGATGCCGACCTGCTGGGTTTTCCATGGCGAATCACCCTAGGGGCGAAATCGCTCGCGGCGGGCGGGGTGGAGATCAAAAGCAGAGAGAACGGTGCCGTGGAAGTCGTGCCGCCGGTGCAGGCAGGCAGTTGGATTGAAAATAAACTGAAGGGTTAAACCGCGGCGGGAGAGCGATTACTCCGCGCGTTTGCGCTTGGTGTGATCGAGAATCTTTTTGCGGAACCGGAGATTCTTGGGCGTGACCTCGAGGTATTCGTCTTCAGCCAAATATTCCAGGCCCCGTTCCAGGCTGTGTTTCAGCGGGGGGCTCAGCTGGATCCCCTTGCCATCTCCCTGGGAGCGCATGTTGGTCAGATGTTTGGATTTGCAGGGGTTGACCACCATGTCGGCAGGGCGGGAATTTTCGCCCACCACCATACCGGCGTAGATCTCCTCCTGAGGGCCGACGAAAAGGGTTCCGCGCTCCTGCAGGCCATCGAGGGCGTAGGCGGTGGAGGTGCCGGGTTCCAGGGCGACGAGGACGCCGTTGATCCGGGCGGGAATCTCCCCGCGGAAAGGCCCGTATTCGCGGAACAGGTGGGAAATGACCCCCATGCCCTTGGTCAGATTCTGCAGGTCGGTCTCAAAGCCGATGAGGCCCCGGGTGGGGATGGCGGCCCGGATTGAAGTATTGTCCCCGTTGGGCTTCATGTCCTCGATTTCGGCTTTGCGGCCGGCGAGGTTGCCCATGATGTCGCCCAAGGCGAAGGAGGGGATTTCGGCGTAAAGGGTCTCGATCGGCTCGAGCACCGAGCCGTCCGCCGCTTTCTGGAAAATGACCTCCGGACGGGAGACGAGAACCTCGAAGCCCTCCCGGCGCATCTGCTCAAGAAGAATGGCGATCTGCATTTCCCCACGGGCCTTGATTTCAAAAGAGCCGGCGCTGGCGCCGTCGGTGAAGCGCAGGCTGACGTTGGTGCGAATCTCCTTTTCGAGCCGTTCCCGCAGGTGGCGGGCAGTCAGGAACTTGCCTTCCCGGCCGGCGAGGGGGGAGTCGTTGACAAGAAACTGCATGTGAATCGTGGGTGGATCGATGGCGACGTAGGGCAGCGGGGTGCGATCCGGTTTGTCCGCGATGGTCACGCTGATCTCGGGTGTGGCCAGGCCGGCCAAGCCGACGATGTCGCCGGCGGAGGCGCTCTCAATCTCGATGCGCTCCAGACCGCGATGGGAGAAAAGTTTGGTGACGCGCCCCGTTTCCGGTTTCCCCTCCGGATTGAGGGAAGCGACCGGATCGCCCATTTTGATGGTGCCGGAGACGATGCGGCCGATGGAAATACGGCCGACGAAATCGGAGTGGTCGAGGTTGGCGACGAGCATCGCGAAAGGGGCGTTCAGATCGCCGGGGGGCGGGGGCACCACCTGAAGGATGGTGTCGAAAAGAGGCTTCATGCCGGCGGCCTTGATTTCCGGGGTGACTTTGCCTTCCCATTTCAGCGTGGCGTAGCCCTCCTTGGCGGAGGCATACACGGCGGGGAAGTCGAGCTGGGCATCCGTGGCCTCGAGTTCCAGGAAGAGTTCAAAGACCTGGTCGAGAACCTTCTTGGGGTCGGCATTTTCCCGATCGATCTTGTTGAGAACCACGATGGGCTTGGCGCCGACGCCAAGGGCCTTGCGAAGAACGAACTTGGTCTGGGCCTGGGGACCCTCGGCGGCGTCGACGACCAGCAGAACCCCGTCGATCATGCGGAGGATCCGCTCGACCTCGCCGCCGAAATCGGCGTGACCCGGGGTATCAACAATATTGACCCGAGTCCCCTCGTACTCAAAAGCGGCGTTCTTGGCCCGGATGGTGATCCCGCGTTCCCGCTCCAGATCCATGGAGTCCATCATTCTTTCGGCGACCACCTGGTTGGAGCGAAAGGTGCCGGCCTGACGCAGGAGTTGGTCCACCAGGGTGGTTTTCCCGTGGTCCACGTGCGCGATGATCGCGATGTTCCTGAGTTTTAGGTTCGCCATAAAAATTTTAGACTAGCAGGTTCCGGGGCCGGGGCGAGGACGGAGTTCGGAGAAAATCCGCATTTCCCCGCCATGGGAAAAGCGTTCATAATCTTGGCCTATGAAATCGACCCGCTACCTGATCGCCTTGGTCGCCTTGGCCGCCGTGGCCGGCTTGATGTGGCTTTATAAGGGCAAGGATTGGCTCATCCGTGATGCCATCGTGAGCGCCACGGAGAAGGCAACCGGAGTTAGTGTTCACCTGGGAAGCATCCGGGTGGAGCTGACCAAGGGTGACGGGCTGCTCAAGGATTTCCGTCTGGGCAATCCCAAGGGATTTAGCCGGGAGGAGTTGTTGGCGATCGGTAACGGAACGGTGGATTTGGAGTTGAAGTCGATCACCAGTCCGGTGATCCGGGTCCAGAAAGTGAATTTAAACGACGTTTCCATTCTCTTTGAAGGAAGCGGCAAGAAGAACAACATGAATGCCCTCAAAGCCCAAGTGAACGAGCGATCCTCTCGTCCGGAGAAGGGAAAAACGGAGAACGAGAAAAAGTTGAAGATCGACTCTTTGGTCATGAACGATGTGAAGCTGGATGTGCGGACATCGGGAATCGTCAAGGTGGGCAAACTCAATCTGGGGACGATTCGAATGAGCAACCTGGGGGGATCCTCCGGTGCGCCCCCTTCGGAAATCGCCGCGGCTATTTCCAATGAGATCAGCTCCCGCGCCACCACGGCGGTCCTGCAGAACATGAAAGAGCTGGCCGGGCAAATGGGGCAGGATGTCACCAAGCTGGCGGAAGGTTTTGGCGTGCCTGTGCCGGGCGTGGTGGAAGAGGCGGCAGGATTTTTCCAGAATCTCTTCAAATAAAACTGTGGGGGTGAGTCCAACCCGGGATTCGCTCGGCTGGGCCTGTGTGCGGGGGTTGGCGCGTGGCCCGACCCGGTTGGTGCTGGTGGATGCGGGGATGGGCGGGAGAAGGATCCGGGCCGGGGTTCTTTTGGGGGCAGGGCTGGCTTTAGCCCGGCGGCTGAAACGGCAGGTTCCTGAGGCAAGAGTGGGAGTTCTGCTTCCGCCGGGTGCCGGGGGAACCATCGCCAACTTGGGCTGTGTGTTAGCGGGGAAAACCCCGGTCAACTTGAACTTCACTTCAGGCCGTGCGGCGGCCGAGTCGGCGGTTCGCCAGGCGGGTCTCAAAGCCGTCCTTACTGCCAAGGCCATGGAGGAGAAGGTGGGGGAACATTTTCCCCGAACGGAGCGGAAGCTGGACCTGGCGACCCTGCTGAAGGAGGAAAAAAAGTCTGCGGTATTTTGGTCTTTTCTGGCGCTGGTTCTGCCCGCCGCATGCCTGATGGCCCTGGCGGGGGTGCCGAGGGAGGGGGGGGACGACGAGGCGGGGCTGCTTTTCACGAGCGGAAGCACCGGGGAGCCCAAAGGTGTGGTGCTGACCCACCGCAACATTCTTTCCAACCTGGGCCAAATCGAAGGCGTTCTCGGCAATCTTAACATCGGATCGTTGCTCGGCTGTCTTCCTTTGTTTCACAGCTTCGGATTCACGGTGACCCTGTGGTGGCCGCTGACGGGCGGTCCGAGAGTGGTGACCTACCCCAGTCCGCTGGACCCGCATGCGTTGGGTGAGGTGATCTCCGGGCACGGGGTGGAACTGCTGGTGACGACGCCCACTTTCCTCCGGACGCTGATGCGGCGGGCGGGGAAAGAGAGGCTTGGTGGTTTAAGGATGGTGGTGACGGGCGCCGAAAAGTTGCCTCGATCGTTGCGGGAAGAGTTTGCCGAAAAAATCGGAGTGAAGGTGTATGAAGGCTACGGGATGACCGAAGCTTCGCCGGTGGTTTCGGTCAATGTGCCGGGAGCGGAGCGGGCAGGGTCGGTGGGCAAGCCGTTGGGCGGGATGGAGGTTCGGACTGTGGACGAAATCAGCCGGCAGGTCTTACCTGACGGCGAGGCGGGGATTCTGGAGTTCAAGGGCCCCAACGTTTTCCCAGGTTATCTCGGCCGGCCTGATCTTAGCGGAAAAGTGCTCCAAGACGGATGGTATCATTCCGCGGATTATGGGCGGATGGACGGCGATGGATTTCTTTTCATCGAGGGTCGGCGGGCAAGGTTTTCGAAAATCGGCGGGGAGATGGTGCCGCACGGAGTGGTGGAGGAGGAGCTGGCCAAGTGGTGCAAACAAAAAGGGCACGGGGCCGAAGGAGTGCTGGAGGTGATGGTGACGGCGGTGGAGGATGAAAAGAAGGGGGAATCCCTGGTGGTACTACACGCAGTGGATCTGGAGCCGGCGGAGGCGGAGAAGGCGCTGCGGGACGCGCAACTGCCCAACCTTTGGATCCCAAGGAAGTTCAAGCGGGTGGAAAAGATTCCCCTGTTGGCGAGCGGAAAGCTGGATCTGGCGGCGGCGCGGAAGATGGCGCAGAGTTAGGAAAGTCAGGCGCTGTTAGCTCAATCGGATAGAGCATCTGACTTCGGATCAGAAGGTTAGAGGTTCGAGTCCTCTACGGCGCAGTTTGATTTTGGATTCGAATGCTCAGCGGGTCTGACGGAAGAGGAGATGAGGGAGGGAGGGAAAAAGAAGCGAAAGATTCCAGGCGATGGGTTGGCCCAGGGGGTGGAGAACAGCTTGCTGGAGTCGGCGCGCCCAAGCGAGCCGGGAGGAAAAGGTCTGATCCAGCGATTGGGCAATTTTGCCTGTGCATTCCGACCAGGAAACTTTTCCGGCCGCCCAGGACGCCAAGGGCCCGACCGCCAAGAAGGCCCCCTCGATCGCCATGGACATGCCGTTGCCGGTGAGGGGGGGGATCATGGTTAGGGAATCTCCCACCCGGACCCCCGGCTGATCCGATGCGCGGCGAGGATGCAAAGAAAGAGCGGAAACACTCGAGAAGGAGGACTCATCCCAATTCGCGCCCCGGAGGCGTTCGTGCAGTGCCGAGCCGGGGGGCCCGCTCAACCAGTCGCGCCACTGGTGAATCAGATTCGGGACGGGTTCCCGGGTCCGAAACAAGCCACAGACATTGACCCGATTTTCTTCCACAGGGCAGAGGCCGACGTAGCCCCACGGAGTCAGATGCATTTCCAGTCCATCCGGGAGGCGCAAATCAAGGGCGTGGGCTTTCAAGCCCAACCAGCGCCAACCCACTTCCCGGATCGAGGGCTGCCGTCCGGTTGCGGTAACCCATCCTTCTTCCCGGAGGATCGGCTGGCGAGTCCGGGCATGGATCCGTCCGCCCACCCGGGAAAATGCATCCGCCAGCAACTTATCAAGGCGGTAGCGGGAAAGGCATAGAGCGGGTCGAGGAAGAGCCCGTTCGGTGAGCGAGGCCTTTCCCCGATAAATCCGTAACTGAAGGGAGGACCTGGCTCCAGCTTGGGACAAAGGTGTTTCTCCGAGAAGGGAAACCAGCAGATCCCGGCCCTGACCACTGAGATATTCCCCACAGACTCGGTGCCGCGGGTAGTGGCCGGCCTCAAAAAGTTCCACCGGAATCTCGAGCTGGCGAAGGCGGAGGCCGAGGGTCAGTCCCGCCAGGCCTCCCCCCACGATATAAACGCTCTTCATCCGGTTTTGGCCGCAAAAAAGAAGTGGGTGAATGGCCCGACCGATTTTTCCTGGAGATGCCACCCGCGTGCCGATGGCCAAAGGCCACGGATTTCATGGCCGGTGAAACCCGCTTCCACACTCACCCGGGCGTCATGACGTGTGACGGAATTACAGCGGAGGAGGAACAAGGCCATGGCTCCCCATCGGGCAAGAGCACCGCGCCTGGGTTCGGCAGCTGCGAAGGTATCGGTTTTTCCGGCCAAGCTGGAAAACAGCCGCCGGAGCGTGGGTTCATCCAAATGATGGAGAAATAAGTTTGCGATGACGGCGTTCAAAGGCGGGCCGTCCTCGATCCATTCCGGCGCGTCGGCCGAAATCACGGTCGGCAACCAGTTCCGTCGGCGAAGATGGGCGAGGGTGGACTCGGGGACCACGGGCTGGCGATCGACAAAAAAGATCCGGGCGCCGTGACCGCCTTGCGGATATGCGCGCAAGAGAACCGTGCCGAGAAGGGATCCGTCTCCCGCGCCAAGGTCTGCCAGGGAAGAGGGAGGACGAGCGGGAAAGTTTTCCGAAAACCATCGTGTCCAGAGTCCGATTTGACCGAGGAGAGGATGAAGACGCTGGAGATCCCGGCGGCTGGCGCGGGCGGCGGGGTCTTCGGGCGAAAGGCTATCAAGAAGTTCCGGGGAGAGACGGCGTGTCTTCAACGACGCACCTCGAGGAAGCTTCCATAGCTAGAGAAGCCGGCTCCAAAGGAGGCGAGCCACCAAAGCCCGTCCGGAACCCCGTTGCGAAGGGCGTGGTCGAGGGCAAAAAGGCAGGAGGGGCTGCTCATGTTGCCATGACGCAGAAGGACGGCGGAACTGGGTTCCGTCTGTTTTTCGGTGAGCTGGAATTCGCGGCGGAGGGCGCGGAGCACTTCACGGCCCCCGGCATGCCAGATCCAACCGGAAATTTCCTCCGGCCGGCGGCCATGGGTTGCGCAGGCCCGGTCGAAGACCGTCCGGGCGTGGCGGGCTGAAAGGGAGGGAACCTCCACGGAAAGAAGATTCCGGAGCAGGCCGCGTCGATGGTCGAAGCGGAGATGTTCCCGATGTTCCGGGGCCGAGTGTCTTGCGGATCCGGCGAAGCGGACCGAAGGGCCAGTCGAGGAGGGCTCACCACCGAGCAAGGCGGCCGCGGCCCCATCCCCAAAAAGGCAGGCGCTGATCAGAACCCCGGGATCGTCGTCCAGATAAGAGGCGGCGGAGCAGATTTCCACGCAGGCCACGAGGACATGGCGGGCGTGCCCGGCCTGAAGGAGAGCGGCGGCCTGATCGAGCGCAGGAAGGGCGGCCCCACAACCCTGTCCCACCAGATCCAGCAGAGTGGTGGAAACGGGCAGACCTAAAGATTCGGCTACGTAGCTGGAAAGGCCGGGGCAAAGGTAGCCGGTGCAGGTGGTGACCAGCAGGGCGTCAATTTTTTCCGGAGAGATCCCCGAGCGGTCGAGTGTCTGTCGGGCGGCTTGGGCGGCAAGCTCCGGGGCGTATCGGCGGAATCGCGCCATCATCGCGTCGGGATGAAAAACAAACGCCTCCCGGATTTCGTTTAGGGCAAGAAAACGGCGCTCAATGCCGTTTTTTCCCGAGAGGACCTTGCGAAGAAGATTGCGGGATCGATCCGTCAGTTGGGCGAACGTGGGGTCCTGTTCGAGCGTTTGAAGAACGTCCGACTGGGCAAAGGATCGGGATGGGACCGCAAGGCCAACGGATTGGAGATACATGAGTGGGTTTAAGGCAGGAGTTTTCGGTGAAAGAAAGATAATGAAGCAAGAAACGGTGCAGGCAAAAGGAACTCAGAGAAGTTTGCGGAGTTGGGGGAGGGTGCGGGTGTTGACCAGATCGGAGGCGCGGAGCCATCCCTTCCGAGCCACGGTGACACCGAGGTCGAGAAAACGGAGGTGCTGGGTCTGGTGCGCGTCCGGGTTGAGGCAGCAGAGAACGCCGAGGTCGCGGGCGCGGTGCCACCAGCGCCAATCAAGGTCGAGCCGCCAAGGGTTGCAGTTAAGCTCAATCCAGGTGCCGGTTTCTGCCGCGGCTTCCAACACTTTGGGAAGGTTCACCGGATACGGTTCCCTTTCGAGGAGAAGGCGGCCGGTAGGGTGGCCCAGGCAGGTGACGTAAGGATTTTCCATCGCCCGGAGGAGGCGGGCGGTGTTGTCCTTTTCGTCCGAGCTGAAACCGGCGTGGATGGAAGCGATGACATAATCCAGCTCGGCCAGCACGGAATCAGGGAAGTCCAATTTTCCCCCCTTAAGAATGTCGCATTCCGTTCCGGCCAGAAGGGTGCAGGCCGGTCTCTTTTTGTTGTAGGCGCGGATGGCTTCGATCTGGGCCAGAAGCCTTTTTTCATCCAGCCCGTGAGCCTGAAAGGAGGAGCGTGAGTGGTCGGCAATGCCCAACCACTCCAAGCCGAGGTCGGCACCTGCTTGGGCCATGGCTTCGAGTGTGTCCTGTCCGTCACTGGCGATGGTGTGGTTGTGGAGACATCCGCGGATTTCCCCACGGGTGACCAGTTCCGGTAGCTTTTTTTTCTCCGCGGCAGGAATTTCGCCCTGATCTTCGCGGATCTCGGGTGGCATGTATTCCAGTCCCAAGGCCCGGTGCAGATCCTTTTCCTCCTTCAGGGGGAGGGGTTTTTTGGAGCCTTGCCTGAAAAGGCCCCACTCGCTGAGGTGGAGGCCGCGGTCGATTGCGCGCTGGCGCATGGCGATGTTGTGCTCCTTGCAACCCGTGAAATGGGCGAGGGCAGTGGCCCAAGATTCGGCGGGGACGACGCGCAGGTCGCAGGAGAGACCGCCGAAAAGAAGGACGCTGGATTTGGTTTCTCCTTGGGAAACGACTTTTTCGACCTGCGGGGCGCTCGTGAAAGCTTTCATCACTTCTTCGGGGCGGGCGGAGGAGGCGATCAGGTCGAGGTCCTTGACCACTTCCTTGCCGCGCCGGAGGCTCCCTCCGATCTCGGCCTTTTCAACGGAGCGGCACTTTTTGAGCCGGGCCAGCAGCTCCTGGGCCACGGGAAGTGCATCCCCTAACCGGTGAAGTTTTCCGTAGGCAGTCCGGCGGGCGATCGCCTCCAGCAGGTTGGTGGCGGTCTTTTCCCCAAATCCTTCCAAAGAGGCAAGTCGACCGTCCCGACAGGCTCTTTCCAGGGCTTCGCGGGATTCGATCTTCAGTTTGTCCCGCAGCACTTTGAGTTTTTTTGGGCCAAGACCCGGGAGGTCGAGGAGGGATAGAAGCTCGGGGGGAATGGAGGCCCGCAGTTTTTCGAG
>Ga0214917_10004665_pt1 | contig 15079 bp, 20 predicted proteins | sample LL_1208_BB_MetaG_FD_177983 | JGI IMG/M metagenome (GOLD analysis project Ga0214917, IMG submission 177983) | Freshwater microbial communities from Lake Lanier, Atlanta, Georgia, United States - LL_1208_BB | ecosystem: Environmental > Aquatic > Freshwater > Lake | place: USA: Georgia | collected... | reverse complement strand
TGAGATTCTTGGTAATTTAAATAGATTAAAATATCTATTAACATTAGTATAATACTATGAATAAAAATAAACTCGTACTAGAATTTGATATCACAGAAACAGACGCTTATCAAAAAAGTTATAAAGGTAAAAAAAGAAGCGAATTAAAAGATAGTGATTTTCTTTTTCCAGAAACTCGCACCTTCCCAATTGTTACTCCTCAAGACATAAAAGACGCAATTAGTAATTTTGGTCGCATGAAAAGTAGTATGACTTATGATACTTTTATTAAAAAACTCTATAAAAAAGCCAAAAGCAAAGGTCCAGAGTTTGTAGCTGCAATTCCAGAATCCACAAAAAAAGAACACAAATTAAGTTAATATTTAATATTGACTTAAATTAATATTTATATTATTATATTGTACGGATACTTATGTCTAAATCGTACTATAATATATTAATTCTTGATTACAATAGACCAAAAGAAAGTGAATTATGTTTAAATAGCATCAAGAAATATGCTAAATTTAATCATAGGATAGTCTATTTATCAAATGGTGGAGAGCAAGATTATGCTATTAATTACTATAAAAATGGTTTAATAGATAAATTAATCCTAAGAAAAGATAATGGTGGTTGTGGTTTAGGCACAAGGGAATTATTTAATGATTTTGATTTAAGTTCAGATTTTGTTTTTTATGTACAATGTGATCAATTTATGATTCGTGAGGTCACAGAAAAAGAAGTTGAATACTATATCTCTAAAATCAAAGATAATATTCTATATATTGACCTAGCATCGAATCAAGGTCATGGAAGATACTCTGAACGAGCGCACTTCATAAATAAGCATATATACAATAAAATACCTAATACTATAGGTGGTCCCGGCCCATATGCAAACGAAAAGTGGACAGAAGCATCATTACAAGATTATATGCAACAAAATAATCTAATATTCTTATCCACGAATCCTCCAGTTTTTGCTGATAATGGAAAAGTTTCATATCGTCAATTTCCTTGTGGTGGAGAAACCATGCACTTTACAGATACAAAACAATTATGGATTTTAAAACCATTAAAAGAAAAATATAGTTCTTGGCCAAACATAGAATTAACAGATGAAGAATGGGATTTAGTTTTGACAAATAAATGGATAAATGGTACAATACCAGAAAGGTTAAAAAAACATAGTTTTAAACATTGGGAAAATATTTACAATAAGGAAAATACAATTATATGAAAATGCTACCATTTATATCTGATATAAATCTTGAATATGAAAAATTTGGAATTAAAATGCAGCAAAATAATTATGCTCTACCATTAATTAATGAACTTTTAATAAATACCAGACCAGATTTAATCATAGAGTTTGGTGCTAGAACTGGTGGACTATCTGTATTTTTAGGAATGTATTCATATTATAATAATATAGAATTTATTACTTATGAGCACGATAGCGCATCAAAACCATTAAAATATGCAGATATTTTAAATTTTTTAAAAGTAAATATAAAATATGAGGACATTTTCAATCAAGAAGTAATTAATTTTATTGAACATAAAATGGAAAATAAAAAAACAATTTTACTTTGTGATGCAGGCAAAACGTCTGAGTTTAATATTTATTCTAATTTTATGAAACGTGGAGATATAATCCTCGCTCATGATTATGTATATGATGATGCAGATTTTGAAGAAATAAAAAAACAAAATATTTGGTGGCATAAAGAAGTAGAATATAAAGATATAAAAGATGCAATTTTATTAAATAATTTAAAAGAAATAGATAGAGAATTATTTAAAGGTTCTGCTTGGGGCGTTTTCATGAAGATATAATATGAAAATTTATCTTTGTGGAATAACTCAAAATGAATACCAAAATATAGATGAATTGACATCAATTTACGAATATTTTGACGGGCTAATATTTGTTGATGGAGGCTCAACCGATGGGACAAAAGAACTTTTAGAATCAAGAAAAAAAGACGGAGCAGTAATATACAGAAAATGGACAAATGATCACGATTATCAAATGAATGAATTTTTACGTCAGGGACCAATAAAAATGGGCGATTGGTTTTTTATTAGAGATTCAAGTGAAAGATTTAATCCTCAATGGATTAAAAATATCAAAGAGATGATCAATCAATTCTCTAAGAATAAAATACGTTCTGTTTATAACTATGGTAAAGGATTTGCATTTGAATATTATGATGATATGTATTTTTCTGGAACGCCTCATTGGGGTCTTATTGGAGCAAGGCCAAATGCGATAGATTTAAGTGATATTTATAATGAAAAAAAGAAAGAACATACTTGGAGAGAAGCGGAGGGAGAAGGGAAAAGAGAGAAGCACCATTTTATTGATCATTTTGTAAAGTATTATTTTGTATATGGTAGATCTAATCATCTTCTTTTAGGTAAAGAAAATGATAGAGAAGGTTTTATTCAAGCTGAAACTAATAGACAAAACTTTAGATTGCATTGCGCAAGTTTAGGAATAGATTTTACTATAAATGCACTTAAAGAATACTTAAATACAGACGCATGGAAAAAAGATACCAAGTTTTTAACAATGTTTAATAACGAAGAAATTTTAAGGAATTTTTATCGTTGGCATATATTAAAAGATGATATAGAAAAAATTAAAGCGGAATCTAAAACTTGGAGATTAAATGTTTAAATATAGCATATATACTTCTTGTTTTAATATAGTAAAGAATGACTTTAATTATTGGAAAATTACTATAACAAAATGGTTGCAATTTATAGAATATGGGAATAAAGGTGAAATTGTTATAGCCGTAAATAAAAGTCAAGACGATACATTAAAAACTCTAAAAGAATACTTTGGTCAGCATGAATGTATTATAATTGTAGAATCAGATTTTGATTATAATGATTACTCATTTGATGGTAAAATAAAGAATTTTGCATTACAAAACACTAAAAATCAAATATGTCTTGGTTTGGATTTAGATGAATATCCTAGCCCAAACATACCCTCTTGGGAAAGTATTTCATCTCAATTTTTAAATTCAAATTATGAAGCAGTTTTTCTTCCAGTCGTTGATCTATGCAAATCAATGAATCATTATAAATCTATTGGATCAAAATGGTATATGCATAAGCAAGGACTGCATAGAGGAATATGGAGTAAAGCTAAACTAGAAAATGGCAAAATAGATATTAAAAAATCTGATACTTGCGAACTTTTAAATAAAGATGAAAATTTATGCGCGGCTACATCTATATTTACTGAGTTATCAGTAGATCAAATTAAAAAATATAACATGCCATTTATCATTCATCTTGGCTGGCTAGATTGGCAAGGAAGAAAAAATCAAAATCAAACTTGGCAACCAGTTTGGTCTAATAGAGCAGGATATGAAGTTGATGATATTATTCATAATCAAGAAAGTTATGATAATATAAAAATTTTTGAACATAATTTAAGTATATGAATGTAGCTTTATTCGGTGGAGAATGTTTTTATTGTCAATTACCTAGAATAAGAGAAGGTCTTTTATTTCTTGGGGAAACATTAGATAAACAAAATCCAGACCTTATTTATGCAAATGATCCTCAATATTTTGAGCAAGCTATTAAATTAAAAAAAGAAAAGGGCGGATTTCTTATTCTTAATATTCTAGATATTCCTTGGCATATTAAAGAATTTAATGAGGTAATAGATAAGTGGATAAAATTACTAAAAGAAGCAGACGCAATAACAACAATTAGTTTTACAGTTAAGATTGATCTAGAAAAAATAGTTGGCAGAAGAGTTCATGTTATATACAATCCAGCGAAAGATGTAGATTACAATGAAAAAATTAAAAAAGATAATTTATTTCTATATGTTGGTAGAGCAAATGATCCAAATAAAAGAATTATTCTAGTTTACGAAGCATTAAGCTATATCAAAAATGGAACCACATCTATTAAAATTTGCGGTTCTGAAAATCCTAATTTTGGTAATTATTTAGGTTTAGTTTCAGATGATGACTTGAATTATCTTTATAACGCTTCAAAATATACATTCTTAACATCCAAAAATGAAGGAATAGGTTTATCAATGATTGAAGCCATGATATGTGGCTCAATACCTATCACATGTAAAGACAATTTAACTGCCCGTGAATTTTCTCCACCAGAATTTATGGTTAAGCCAAATCCAAAATCTATTGTAGAAAAGATCCTCGAATTAAATTCAAATTATGATTACTATCAAAATATTGCTTTAAAATATGGTGAAAAATATAAAAAACAATTTAATAAAATTAATATTGCCCAAAATATACTAGAAGTATATAAATCATATAAAAATTGACAATTTTATAAATAATACTTAATATATTATACATGTCAAAAATAACTACGATTATATCTGCGGTAAACTATGATGATTTGTTAGATATAACATTATCTGAAAATAAAAAATCACTAGATCAAATCATTGTTATAACTAATGCCACAGACGAAAAGACCAGAAAACTCTGCAAAAAACATGATGTTATCTGTATGCAAACAGATATCTTTTATATAAATGGTTCTAAATTTAATAGAGGAATGGCTTATAATTTAGTTTTTGATAGTATAAAAGAACACTTAGGTTGGACACTTTTGATGGATGCAGATATAGTATTACCAAATAATTTTTCAGAAGAATTTTTTAAATTAAATCCAGATAAAGAATATTTTTATGGATGCAGAAGATATGGAGTTGATACATACAAAGAATGGATAGAAGTTAAAAATAATCCAGAGAACTTAAAAAAGCATACTTTATTCAGAGGAATTGGTTATGGCTACTTCCAATTATTTAATTTTAAATCTCAAATCATACAAAATTTTATAAAAAATAACGATAAATACATATATCCTCCATATCCAACAGTAGCAGAAGGAGATTGGGTTTTTAGAAATTATTGGGGAGATTTTAAATTTGATCCACAATTAAGCGATGACCCAAATTTACATTTTCTTCCAAATAAAGATGTAGGATTAGATTTATTAAAGGAACTACCATTTCATGTCATTCATTTAGGCCAAAGTGGAGTAAATGAATACGAAAGAAAAACAGAAAGGTTTGAATAATATGGGGAATATAAGAAATTTAGATATTAAATCAGTTATCAATAAATACAGAACGCAAGTATTTTTTGAAACAGGCACAGGATATGGTACAGGAGTATATAATGCTTTACAATATCCTTTTGGACTTATCGTATCAGTAGAAATAGATAAAGAACAATCTGATCTATTGACTAAGTTTTTCAGATTTGATGATAGAGTCAAAATTTTCAATACCCTAAGTAAGGACGCTTTGCTTAATATAATTCCACAATTACCACTTAATGTAAATATTTTTTTCTTTTTAGACGCTCATTTTCCCGGAGCAGATTTAGGAAAAAGTGGTTTTGATGATGAAAAAGATGAATCAATTAGAATGCCTCTATATGAAGAATTAAATGTTATTAAAAAACTAAGAACAGATAAAGGCGCGAAAGATGTTATATTAGTTGATGATATCATGCTTTACGATGATGAAAGATCATATGAAGCAGGGCATCAAAAAAGTAAAACTGAAGTTCTTCCAAAAGAACACAGAAATCAACTTAATAAGTTTATTGAAATTTTTAAAGATAGTCATAATCCAAGAATTCTAACTAGCGAACAAGGTTGGTTATTTTTAGAACCTAAAGAATGAGTCCTATAAATATAGTAAAAGACACAAACAGATTAAACTCCATACCAGTTGGAGACAATGAAACTATGTCTATAGTATGTTTCTATGGAGATGGAGGAAGAAATGACGAAGAAATCTCAAGACATCGCAAGGTTATGGAAATGCATAAAAAAGTTTTCGAGCATTATAATATTCCAATTAATTATATTTATCATAACTTTAACTATAGTGGATTAGGATCAATTTTAGATTATTATGTAGGTAAAATCTTATTACAACAAGTAGATTATGTAATTCATATTGATATTGATTGTATTCCATTAAGAGCAGACTTTCATAAAACAATATTTGAAAAAATAAAAGATAAGAAAACCATATTTGGTATGGCTCAACAATCAAATCATATTGTTGTAAATGGCCAAAAGAATCATGTATATTGTGGATCTTCTGGATTTGCAATCTCTTCTAAACTGTACAAGGAATTAGGATCACCTAGTTTTGAGTATACTGATAGAGGAGACATTTGCGAAGAGATTACTTGGCTTGTTGAAGAAAGAGGATATAACATGTGCATGGTTTATCCAAAGCATTTTTATGAAACAACAAAAGAGGAGCAAGAAAAGTTTGGAGTTTCACAATACTATGACTTAGGAGTTGGTCATAAGTGGGGATTAGGTGGAACATTTGGAGATCTTTATTTTCATGCAACAATGCAAAGTGTTCCAAGAAGTTCAGAGTTATTTATTGATAAATGTAAAGAAATTTTAAATAAATTAGATAAAGTTAATATTAAATTTTAATATAAATTATGAGTTTAGAAACATATTCAGATGCATATCAAGATATTTTTACATTAAAAATATTAGGAAATAATAAATATTATTTAGATATAGGATGTTCGGATGGTATAGCAAATAGTAATACTTTTCTTTTAGAAAAAAATGGATGGACTGGTATATTGATAGATATTAATCAATTAGATGCTTGTTTGAAAAATAGACCAAATAGTTTTATTGAGCATGCAGATATGCAAACTCCATTTTTATTAAAAAATATATTAAAAAAATATAATGCACCAAAAGTAATTGATTATATATCTTTAGATGTAGATAAAGCTAATTTAGATACATTAATTAATTTTCCTCTTGATGAATATAGATTTAAATTTTTAACTTTTGAACATGATATTTATGCTCAAGGCGAGCATGGCAGATGTGATCCTTGGGCTAGAAAACATTATGGAGAATTAATTTTATTAAAATATGGTTATATTAAATTAGTAGATAATATTATATGTAATAATCTTCCATATGAAGATTGGTACGTAGACCCTAATCAATTTAATATGGATGTATTTAAAAATTTATTAAATAAGTCTAATATAACATATCAAAATGCTTACAATTTAATTAATTCGTGAAAAAAGCTATAGGATTTAATCTAGGTCAAAGAGGAGATCTTATAGTTACAACTGTATGCGCTAAAGTATTTAAAAATATATATCCAGACTATCATTTAGTTTTAGGAGTTGGCCCTCAATATAAAGATATGTTGCCTTTGTTTTATCAGCATCCATATTTTGATAATTTTCATGTTTATGAAGCTTATGACAAATGGCCAAATCAAGAAGATATTAAATATCTTAATGAAGTTAAATATGATATGGTTTTTCATGGTATGCCACAACATAGAATACATAATTGGTGGGAATTTTATCATCTTTGTCAAGAAACTTGTGATATGCATGGATTACCAATACCAAAAGATTACGAATGTATTTTAACAAAATGGTTTAATCCTAATAGTGATTTTAAAAATTATATAGCTTTTGCGCCATTCGCGGCTTTCTATAATAAAGAAACTAATTTAAAGAAAATATCAATAGAAAAAGCTCAAAAACTTGTTGATTCAATTATAAAATTAGGATATAATGTTCTCCACGTAGGAGGAGATGACGAGCCAACGTTAAATAATACAATTAAATTAAAAACCTCATATTTTGAATCTGTAAAGAACTTACTAGGCTGTAAAGCATTTTTACATACAGACACAGGTTTAGCTTGGGTAGCTTCAGCGTATCAGTTTAATTGTTTAGGATTATATTCGTATTCTTATTATGGAGAAAAATTTGCTAAACAACTATATCCAGTAAATAAAAATGGCATATATCTTCAAGACTATAGTGCGGAAAATATAAATGATGAGTTAATTATTGATAAGTTAAAAACATTACTATGAATGATAATTACTATAAAACAATAGAAAAATATGGACACTTTAAAATTGCTTCAGAATATGGCAATTTATCAGATAATTTATTCCTAACGCCACTAACAAAAAAGATCAACAATATAGAAGTTGAGATGGTTAATGAAGAAGTTAATATTATAAGATCAAAAGTCTTTGATAATTTAATAAAGGTAACAATTAAAGAAAAATCAGAGATGATTCCACCAATACCAATTGTTAGAGGCAAAACTCATATATCTCAAGCAATTTTAGATTACTATGGAATTGATGATGTCAATTGCTTACCTGTAATGAAGCTTACAGAAGAAGAAATTAATTGGGCAAAAGACTTTTTGAAAGATTATCCAAATCCATTAGCAATTATGCCCACTAATAGTTGTTCTTGGGATACAACAAATTATCTTGCTCAATTAAAAACATTTGATAGGGATATGTGTTTATTCTTTATTGAAAATTTTGGTAAAAAATATACAATACTTCAATTTGGCGTAGATTCTGGTTATTATAAAACAATGAATGCCAAGTTTTACGAATTGCCAAATGTAGTTCATGTTAAAAATTTAAATGTTAGACAATTAGCGGCTTGTTATCATGTAATTGGAAAGATCATTAGTTGTGATACTGGAGATCCCTACTTGATGTTGGCTGTAGGTGGAAAAGTATTAGAAATGGTTCCAATGGATGTACCTCAAATGTATAAACATTGGGAATATACATATTCTGATGATAGTTTATGGAAAGGAGAAAAAATTAGAGCAAAATATTTTAATATGGAAGATTATAAAAAATCTTTGGATTATATAGACTTTAATTTTTAGCATTTAATATGAAGCAAAGAATATATGGCACAAGAATGGGTGGAAATGAAGTTCCATTTGAGGAATTATTTTCGAATTATGTTCAGAACTTGTCTAGTGATACAGATTTTGTATATGTAGAAATTGGAGTAGAAAGCGCAAATACATTTAAATCAATACATGATATTGTAACTGAAAAAAGACCAAATAATAATTACTTTGTAGGTATTGATATTACAGATACAAATCAAAACTTATGGATTAATCATTTTGGACAAATCAATAAAATCTTTGGAAGAAATATCAATCTTGTTAAATATCTACCTAATTTTGTTGTTGCCGAAGCTAATTTAATTTTAAAGAATTATTGGAGCAAAGAAATTGATATATGCTTTATTGATGGATGTCATGGATATGCATGTGCTATGTCTAATTTTCAAAATGTGGAAAAATTTATAAAAAAGAATGGATATATAATATTTCATGATGCAGGAATTCCAGAGCAAAATACTGACTATCAACCTCATTGTGCAGAAAATATAAATGTCAGACAAGCACTTATGGATCTTGGACTATTTGAAAATAAATATCCTAACTGGGAGTTTATTAAAGAAACACAAGGCACAAGGAAAATTGGTTCAGATGGTAATAGCTGTCTTATCATTAAGAAAATATGATTCAAGAGATAGTAATGGGATCGCAAGGTGGTGGTCTTGGAGATAATTTACAAATTACTCCAATTTTTAAATATTTTAAAAATTCTACCATCCAAGTTATAAATTCAGAATATGGCAAAGACATAGGCCAAGGAGTCTATAATGGTTTGGCGAAAGTAGAGTATCATGATGCGCCAATTAAACAAGAAAAAAGTTTTGAAATATATGGAAATATAAATTTATCTCATCCATTAAGAAACGGAGCCTTAAATTATTTAACAATTTTTGGTATAGAAAGATTTGTGTCTCCTATTCCAATTGTAACTTTAGATGAAAATACTTTAAACGCTACAAAAGAAAAACTAAAGAACTATTCTAATCCAATTGCGATTGTTACTTATGGAGGAGGATTCAAACATCCAGAAGTAAATCAAAAATACCCAAACCATAGAATGTTAGACTATGATAAATGGCAAATTCTAATAAATGAATTATCTAAAAACTATACAGTTTTACATTTCTTCAAAGGTGAGCCACTACTTAAATTTGAAAATTGTATTGAAATTAGCAATCTTTCTATTTACGAACTTAAACACTACTTTGCTATTATAAAAAAATACGTTGGAATTGATACAGGATCTTATCATCTTATGCTTGGTGCTGGCGGCTTTGCTCATGTTCTTGCACCGCAACTTTCTTGGGATCATCAATATTATCCCCCAAACTGGCAATATCCAGAAGAATTTTGGTGGGATGAAAAAATTCCAAGGGTAAAATATTATAATAAAGATACTGAATGGGATAAGATTTTAGATTTTATTTAAATTTTAATATAGAATATAAAATGGACATAAATCTAGTATCATTTGAAATTTTACAATTAAAATGATTATAACATCTTTATATAAAAATATTATTAGACCATTTAAGATAAATGGCGAGTATTTCCGATACGGGAAAAATTTTGATGGCGGATATATAATTAATAAAGATTATATAAAAAATATAACTAGATTATATGCCTATGGTTTAGCGGATGATATATCATTTGAAAATCAAATATTAAACGAAAATAAACATATTATTGGACATTTATATGATCATACTATTGAAAAACCAAATGACTTAGCGCAAAACGCACATTTTCATAAAGAAGGTCTATCTTTAATTAAAAATGATTTTTGTGATAATCTTTTTAAACATATAGAAAATAATAATGATATAAATGAAAAAATCTTATTAAAGATTGACGTAGAAGGTGCGGAATTAGACTATTTTAATTTTACGGACATGAAACTTTTCTCAAATGTGGTTCAGATGGTTGTAGAATTTCATTCTAATATAAACTTTCAGAAATATATAAAATCATTAATAAAAATAAATGAATATTTTTATTGTTGTCATCTACATGGGAATAATGGAGGAGGCGCGTTAAATATTGCCAATCAAATTTATCCAGATATAATAGAGTTCACATTTATAAATAAAAAATATATAAATTATCAACCAATATATAATAAGAGACAATACCCAATAGACAATCTAGACTTTCCAAATCTGAAAGATCAGAAAGATTTTTCGATACAATTTGATTATTTATGAAAATAGGAATCATATACTGCGCGTATAATTGTAAAGATTTTCTAGAGAAAAGCTCCTCTATCTTTATTGAAGCTAGAAAGGAAAAGATTATATCTAATATCTGCGCCGTATCTCTTCCATTTTTTGAATATCATGATATTACAGACCAAAATGATGGCACGACTGAAATGCTAATAGAGTTATACAAAGATAATAAGATTGATTATATATTTACTCATCCAAATTATATACAAGAGCATCTTGCTAGAGATTTATGTTTACAATATTTAAAAGTAATGGACATGGACTTTATTTGGCTTGTTGATGGAGATGAGTTTTATACTATTGAAGATATAAAGAATATTCTACGTTACATTAAAGAGAATAACTATATTTGGTATAGCATAAATTTTAAAAATTATATATTTGATGGAACAAAATGGATAGATGGATTTTGTCCACCAAGAATTTTCAAAGTAAAACAGGACTGTCTGGAAATAGATAAATTTTATTGGGATAACGATATTTTATATAAAAGTAATAATAAAAATATAAACTATAAAGATTTATATAATACTTCTATACCAAAATCTATAGCTCATATAAAACATATGACTTGGCTTCATTTAAATGGCAAGAAAAAATATGAATATCAAATGAAACACTTTGGTCATTGTGGATATTTTTGGAATCAAGATAAACAAGAGATTGAATTTAATAAAGAATTCTATATTAAAAATAATATTGATCAACCAATTGTTCATAAAGAAAATTAATCTTTACGAAATATATTGAAAAATGGTATAATAATAAAATGAACACAAACTTTAAAGAAACTTATTACAATAAAAAAATAGATACTGCAAATATTTTAAACATTGAAGACGCAAGCAAGTTAATTAATGGAAGAAAAACTGTAGTAATTACAGGGGTAACTGGGCAAGATGGAAGCCATATGGTTGATTTCCTTTTAAAAAATACAGATTATGTAATTTTTGGTGGAGTTAGAAGATTGAGCGTTTATAATCATGAAAATATTAGACACATTAACTCTGATAGATTTCATTTGATTAACTTTGATCTTACTGATGCTCATGCTATAGCTAGAACTATTGAAAAGCTACAGCCCGATTATTTTATTAATTTTGCGGCTCAAAGTTTTGTAGCAAGTAGTTGGGATTTTGCTAGGCAAACTTGGGCTACAAACTCTACTTCTGTATTAGATATATTAGAAGGTATTAGACTTTATAAACCATCTTGCAGGCTATATCAAGCAGGTTCTAGTGAAGAATTTGGAAATGTACTATACGCACCCCAAGATGAAAAACATCCCCTTAGACCAAGAAGCCCATATGGAGCAAGCAAAGCTGCTTCAAGACAACTAATTAAAGTTTATAGGGATTCATATAATTTATATGCAATTCAAGGATGGTTATTTAATCATGAAGGAACAAGAAGAGGCGAAGAATTTGTTACTAGAAAAATAACTAAAAATATAGCAAGAATAAATTATGCTATCAAAAATAATCAAGAATTTGCGCCATTAGAGCTTGGTAATATTGAAGCGAAAAGAGATTGGAGTGACGCAGAAGATTTCGTTGAAGGTGTTTGGATGATGTTAAATCAAGACAAGCATAATAAAAATTACGATGGGATACCTAAAGAATATGTATTTTCTTCAAATGAAACTCATACAATTAAAGAATTTGTAGAAAAAGCTTTTAAATCTGCTGGTATTGAAGGGGAGTGGATTGGCGAAGGTGAACACATAATGTATATATCAAGTGATAAAAAAACTCTTGTACAAATTAATCCTAAATTTTACAGACCAGCAGAAGTAGATTTACTACTTGGAGACTCTACGAAAGCTAGAAAAGAACTTAATTGGCTCCCAAAGATTTCATTTGACAAACTCATTGAAAAAATGGTAAAGTCAGATATTGAAAACTACAAACCATAAACTTTGTCAATTAATAGTTAAAAAATATATTAAAGGCAATATTAATTGGCCGAGAGAGATTAAAATAGCTCAAAAATTAGTTAAAAAATTTAATTCTTTTGATTTTTGGGATAATCTTCAAGAATTAGGAAGTCCGCCTCCATCGCTTGCTTGGTTTTTAAAAGCAGAAGGCAAAGCTTTCCTTTTAAAGGAATACGAAGCATTTAATTTAAATTTAAATCAAAATATAATTAAATTGCAAGAAAATAAAATAGAAGAAGATAAAAACATTTGCAAAAAACCTAAAACCTTGCTAGAATTTATAAAATATGGGAAGAAAACCTAAAGAAGAAATTGTTGAATCATCTGGTCCAAGTGCGTCAGATAGACTATTATCATTTTTAAAAGATAATAAAGAAGATCATTATAATTTTGAAGATGAAATTTATTATAAAGTTTCTACTGGTAGCTTGAATTTAGATATTGCTACTAGCGGTGGTCTTTGCCCCGGACTTCATAGATTTATTGGCATGAATGAAGGTGGAAAAACCTCAGAAGCATTAGAAGTAGCAAAGAACTTTTTAAAAACAGTAGAAAACTCTAGAGCTTTGCTTTTTAAAGCTGAAGGAAGATTGAGTAAAGAAATTAAAGAGCGATCTGGCATTAAGTTTGTAACAGATCCTAAAGAATGGGTTGATGGAACTTGTTTTGTATTTGAATGTAATATTTTTGAAACAGTCTCAGAATTAATGAAAGATCTTATTCAATCTAATGACGAAAATAAGAGATATATGTTTATTCTTGATTCAGTTGATGGACTTATTACCAAAGGCGATAAAGAGAAGACTTTAAGTGAAGCAACTAAAGTCGCAGGCGGAGCGGTCATCTCTTCAATGCTTATGAAGAAAATTTCTCTCGCGTTATCTAAACGCGGTCATATGGCAATTTTTATTAGTCAAGTGCGTTCTGATATTAAACTTGATCCATACGCAGCAAATAAAGAAGTAAGACAAACAACCGCTACTGGTGGTAATGCATTATTGCATTTTGCTAATTGGATTCTTGAATTTGAGCCTCGTTATAATAAAGATCTTATTCTTGAAAAACCAAATGAAAAATATGATGCAATTAAAAATAAAATTATTGGACATAATGTAAAAATTGCAATTAAAAAATCTACAAATGAATCAACTAATTCTAAAGTTCAATATCCTATTAAATATGGTAGAAAAGAAGGCTCATCTGTTTGGAAAGAATACGAAGTAATTGATCAAATTCTTTCTTGGGAATTTGCAACTGCAAAAGGTGCATGGGTTACTTTTTCTGATGAAATAATTGAAGAACTTAAAAAAGTTAATTTAGAATTAAAGAAGCAACACCAAGGGATTGATAATCTAAGAGCTTATTTAGAAGAAAATAAACCAATTGTAGATTATTTTTATAATAAATTTATTCAAACCTTAACATGAGTTTTCAAATTGAAAATAGAGAAGAAATGATTAAACATTTCTCTCCAAAAGGTAAAGGTATAGAAGTAGGTGTTCAAAAAGGTATATTCTCTAAATTGATATTAGAAAATTGTCCAGATTTAGAGCTTTATATGCTAGACTGCTGGGATTATCAAAAATCAGATTATAATGATGTTTCAAATATAAACAATAATGAGCAAGCGAATAATATGATTGAAACTATAGAAAATGTTAAACCTAACTTTTCTAGAGCAAAGTTGATAAAAGGGTATTCCGAAGAAGTCTCGCAATACTTTCCAGATAGTTTTTTTGATTTTATTTATATTGACGCAAATCATGCTTATGAGCCAGTTTTAAAAGATTTAAATATTTGGTATCCAAAGCTTAAAAATAATGGTTTATTTTGTGGAGATGATTATTCTCATTTATGTGGAGTCCCTCAAGCGGTTAATGAATTTGCTAATATGAAAAATATTCAATTTAATGTAACTGGTGGACATAGCAATTGGTTCTTCATTAAACCATGAGATTATTAAATATTAACGGCAAACTCGTTAATAAAAATGTAAGAAAAAATCTTATAGATTGGGAAGGCAAAAGTCGCAGTAAATTACAATTTAAATTCAAACAATTCTTTTATCCTTATTGGAAAAATCATATCGTTTATGAAGAATTTCCAGTTTATGGAACTATGCTTAAAGTTGATATATTAA
>Ga0214917_10004664_pt1 | contig 15081 bp, 15 predicted proteins | sample LL_1208_BB_MetaG_FD_177983 | JGI IMG/M metagenome (GOLD analysis project Ga0214917, IMG submission 177983) | Freshwater microbial communities from Lake Lanier, Atlanta, Georgia, United States - LL_1208_BB | ecosystem: Environmental > Aquatic > Freshwater > Lake | place: USA: Georgia | collected... | reverse complement strand
CACCGGGCGCTGCTGTTCGGGGCCATCGCCGAGGGGATCACCCGCATTGAGGGCCTGCTGCCGGCGGAGGATCCGCTCAGCACCGCCGCCTGCCTGCGGGCCATGGGGGTGGAGGTGTCGCCGATCAAAGCGGGCCAGCCGGTGCTGGTGCACGGGGTGGGGCTCGACGGCTTCCAGGAGCCCAGCTCGATCCTCGATTGCGGCAACTCCGGCACCACCATGCGCCTGATGCTGGGGTTGCTGGCGGGCCGCCGCGGGCGCCATTTCGTGCTCACCGGCGACGACTCGCTGCGCCGCCGGCCGATGAAACGGGTGGGGGGCCCGCTGGCGGAGATGGGCGCCACCATCGCCGGCCGCCAGGGGGGCAACCTGGCGCCACTGGCGATCCAGGGCCAGGCCCTGCGGGGCGCCGTGATCCGCACCCCCGTGGCCAGCGCCCAGGTGAAGAGCGCCCTGCTGCTGGCGGCCCTCACCGCCGAGGGGCCCACCACGGTGATCGAGCCGGTGCAGAGCCGCGACCACAGCGAGCGCATGCTGCGGGCCTTCGGCGCCAGCCTCAGCGTGGGCGGCAGCGGCAACACGGAGGTCACCGTGACCCCCGGCAGCAACCTGCGGGGCCAGGAGGTGGTGGTGCCGGGCGACATCAGCTCCGCCGCCTTCTGGCTGGTGGCTGGCGCCATCACCCCCGGCGCCGACCTCACCGTGGAGAACGTGGGGCTCAACCCCAGCCGCACCGGCATCCTCGATGTGCTCGCGCAGATGGGCGCCCGCATCGAGGTGCTCAACGCCCGCGATGTGGCCGGCGAACCGGTGGGCGACCTGCGGGTGAGCCACGGGCCGCTGCAAGCCTTTTCGATTGGCGCCGAGCTGATTCCACGGCTGGTGGATGAGATCCCAGTGCTGGCGGTGGCCGCCTGCTGCGCCGACGGGGTGAGCCGCGTCAGCGGCGCCGAGGAGCTGCGGGTGAAGGAAACCGACCGGCTGGCGGTGATGGCTCGGCAGCTGGGGGCCATGGGGGCCCGGATCGAGGAATTCAGCGATGGCATGGCCATCGAGGGCGGCGTGCAGCTGCACGGCGCGGCGGTGGACAGCGAAACCGACCACCGGGTGGCCATGAGCCTGGCGGTGGCGGCCCAGATCGCCAACGGTGCCACGGCCCTGGAGCGACCCGAGGCGGCGGCCGTGTCCTACCCCGGCTTCTGGCACGACCTGGAGCGGCTGCAGGCCTGAGCCCAAAGCGAAAGAAAAGTCCGCAACGCCAACAACGCCCACCGGCCCGCTGCCCAATCTGGGGGCGACGGGCTCAGGCGCTGGTGATGCTGAAGGGCGTGCTGCGGGACTACGCCGCGTTTTTCCTGCGCCGGGGCCTGGCGCTGGAGGTGGCGGTGGCCATGGTGGTCGGCCAGCAGATCACGGAGATCACCCGCTCCCTCAGCAACGACCTGCTGATGCCGTTGCTGATGCCGCTGCTGCATGCCGGCAACTGGCACCAATGGTCGGTGGCCTACTTCGACAACACGATCGAGCTGGGCAAACTGATCGACATGGGGCTCAACACTGTGCTCACCGGCTTTGCCCTGTACCTGATCATGAAGGCCACAGGCCGGTTCAGCAGGGGTGTCGACTGAAGGATCCCTGCAGCCGTTCCGCACTGAAGACGGCAGCTTCAGCCTGTTCAGTCCGGCGGTGGGGGAGGGGTTCCACAGCGGCCGCGGCGCCCTGGCGGAGGCGCGCAGCAAATTCGTGGCCCCCGCGGCCCTGGAGCGCTGGACCCCGGGCCAACGGCTGCGGGTGGTGGATGTGGCCATGGGCACCGGCAGCAACAGCGCCGCCCTGCTGGAGGCCGTCGCCGCGGCGGGGCTGGAGCTCGACTGGTGGGGCCTGGAGCTCGACCGCGAACCGCTGCGCCTGGCCCTGGCGGATGGCGGGTTTCGCCACCAGTGGCAACCGAAGGCCCTGGAGCATCTGCAGGCGCTGTGCGAAGGCCCGCAGATGCTCTGGGGGGATGCGCGGCAGCGGTTGCCGGAGCTGATCGACGCCCGGCGGGGCCAGGTGGATCTGGTGCTGATGGATCCGTTCTCCCCCAGCCGCTGCCCGCAGCTGTGGAGCCTGGAATTCCTCGCGGGGCTGGCGGCCCTGCTGGCCCCCGGGGGGCGGCTGCTCACCTACTGCAGTGCGGCGGCCGTGCGCCAGGGTCTGCTGCTGGCGGGGCTGGAGCTGGCCGCCATCGCCGCCCCCTCGGGGCTGCGGATGCAACGCTGCGATTGGAGCGGCGGCACCGCCGCCAGCCCCGGAGCACTCACGGGCGATCCGCGGCTGCGGCCCCTGGGGCCGATGGAGCTGGAGCACCTGCGCACCAGCGCCGCCGAGCCCTACCGCGACCCCAGCGGCCAGGGCAGCCGTACGGCGATCCTGCGGGAGCGGCAACGGCGCCAGCGGCAGCAGCTCGCCGCCGGCGCGGTGGAGCCCACCGGCAGCTGGAGATGCCGCTGGGGGCTGGAGAACAGCGCCGGGAACCCCCAGTAGATTCCGCCCCAGTTGCCCGTCCCCGCCGATGCTCGCCGTTGCCGTGTTGGCCGCCGGGAAGGGCACCCGCATGAAGAGTGCGCTGCCCAAGGTGCTGCAGCCCCTGGCGGGCGCCACCCTGGTGGAGCGGGTGCTGGCCAGCTGCCGGGGCCTCCAGCCCCAACGGCAGGTGCTGATCGTCGGGCACCAGGCGGAGCGGGTGGAGCAGTCGTTGGCGGGGGCCGGAGGCGGATGCCCCCTGGAGTTTGTGCTGCAGCAGCCGCAGAACGGCACGGGCCATGCGGTGCAGCAGCTGCTGGGGCCCCTGGAGGGTTTTGAAGGGGAGCTGTTGGTGCTCAACGGCGACGTGCCCCTGCTGCGGGAGCAAACGATCACCGAGCTGCTGGAGACGCATCGGAGCAGCGGGGCCGCCGTGACCCTGCTCACCGCCCGCCTGGCGGATCCCACCGGCTATGGCCGCGTGTTCGCCGATGGCAGCGGGGCCGTGTCGGCGATCGTGGAGCACCGCGACTGCAGCGAAGCGCAGCGCACCAACACCCTGATCAACGCCGGCATCTATTGCTTCAACTGGCAGCGGCTGGCGGCGGTGCTGCCGCAGCTGCGCACCGACAACGACCAAGGGGAGCTCTACCTCACCGACACGGTGGCGATGCTCAGCCCGGCCATGCACGTGGAGGTGGCCGATGCGGATGAGATCAACGGCATCAACGACCGGCTGCAGCTGGCCCAGTGCGAGGCGGTGATCCAGGAGCGGCTGCGGCGCCATTGGATGGCCGAGGGGGTGACCTTCGTGGATCCAGGCAGCTGCACCCTGAGCGATGGCACGCGCTTCGGTCGGGATGTGGTGGTGGAGCCCCAGTGCCACTTCCGCGGGACGGTGGACATCGGCGACGGCTGCCGCATCGGCCCCGGCAGCCTGGTGGAAAACGCCCGCCTCGGCGAGCGGGTGGAGGTGCTCTATTCGGTGGTGCGCGAGGCGGTGGTGGCGGCCGACTGCGCCATCGGCCCCTACGCCCAACTGCGCCCCGGTGCCGAACTGGCCCAGGGCTGCCGCGTCGGCAACTTCGTGGAGATCAAGAAAGCCCGCATCGGGGCCGGCAGCAAGGTGAACCACCTCAGCTACATCGGCGACGCCGAGCTGGGGGAGAACGTCAACGTGGGGGCCGGCACGATCACCGCCAATTACGACGGTGTCAACAAACACCGCACCGTGATCGGCGCCGGCAGCAAAACCGGCGCCAACAGCGTGCTGGTGGCGCCGATCCAGCTGGGGGCCAACGTGACCGTGGGCGCCGGCTCCACCCTCACCAAAGATGTGCCCGCCGGCGCCCTGGCCCTGGGCCGCGCCAAGCAGCTGGTGAAGGAAAACTGGCAGGCGGGAAGCTAGACGGCGGCCAGCGGCAGGCTCAGCTGGCGCTGCCAGTCCACCAGGGGGCGGTCCCAGCCATCCTCCAGGCGCTGGGCGATCACGCAGGGCGCCTGGAGACCGAGCGCGAAGCCACGCGCCAAGGCGGTGAGCAACGGCTCCAGGGGCTCATCGTTCTGGAGGGTGTTGAGCATCCCGCCGAAAATCAGCATGGCCGCCAGCGGAGAGCGGTTCTGCCCCAGGTTGAAGGCCTGCAGCCCCAGCTCGCCCGGGCCGTCGGTGCCGAATCCGGTGAGCACGTGCACGATGTCGTGGGTTTCGCGCAAACGGTGCACCACGTAGTCCTGCGGTGAACTGATCGGGGTGGGATCGATCAGGCTGGCGGGGCTGAGCCCCTGGCTGCGCAGCTGGTGGGCGTACACATGGCCCAGGCTGCCCTCGGGCAGGCGCTCCAGGGCATCGAGGTCGATCGGGGCGGGGCGCCACTCGCTCTGCACCAGCTCAGCCATCTGGGGGTTGGCCAGCAGATGGCGAAACATCTGCGCCGACATCGGGCTGTTGCGCAGGCTGCCGGCCACCTTGAACACGCTGTCGAGGGAGCCGGGGTGCTTCAGAAACTCCGCCAGGCCGGCCACCATCCGCAGCGACTGCAGGCGGGCATCGAGGTTGAACAGCATTGGCGGCGGCGCAGGGGGTGAGGCCCCCAGCATGTCGATGGGCGCCGCGGGGCGGCACGGGCAATGGCCCTGAGCACGGCCGGAACCTGCAGGCCCAGGGTGGTGTCCAGGGTCTGACCAAGGCTGACCAAGGGGCGGACACGACAGCAGCTACGGCAGCGACGGCAACAGCGGCAGCAGGCGCTCGAGGGCCACGCCCCGGCTGGCCTTGAGCAGGACCACATCGCCGGATTGCAGCCAGTTGGCGAGCGGCTCGGCCGCCCGCTCGGGGCTGTCCACCACCGCCAACCGGGGCAGTCCGGCGGCGGCGGCGGCCATGGCCTCGGCCTCGGCGCCGCCACTCACCACCACCAGCCCATCGAGGCCACGTTCCAGCGCCCGTTCCGCCACGGTGCGGTGCAGCTCCACGCTGCGGTCCCCAAGCTCGAGCATGGTGCCCAGCACGGCAAAGCGGCGACCGGGCTGGCTGGCCAGCAAATCGAGGGCGGCCAGCACCGCCTCCGGGGAGGCGTTGTAGGTCTCATCGAGCACGGTGAGGCCGCCCTGCTGCAGGCGGCGGTTGCGGCCACCGGGCACCGCCACCTGCAGCTGCCGCAGCTGGCTGATGGGCACCCCCAGGTGCCGCGCCACGGCCACCGCCAGCAGCAGGTTGCGGGCATTGTGTCGCCCCTCGAGCGGCGTCCGCAGGGCCTCGCCATCCACCACCAGCAGCTCGCGGTCGGGGCACCAATCGCCCCGGAGATCAGCGGCGTCGGCGCCGGGGTCGTCGCCCAGGGCCACCCGCAGGGTGCGGCCGCCCCAGACGCGGGCCAGGGCGGCATCCAGCAGGGGGTCGCCGGCGGGGATCACCACCAGCCCATCGGGGGCCAGCTGGCTGGTGATCTCGCATTTGGCGATGGCGATCGCATCGCGGCTGCCCAGCCGGCCGATGTGGGCGGTGCCGATGTTGGTGATCACCGCCACGCGGGGTTCGGCGGTGCGGCTGAGGCGGTCAATCTCGCCGAGGCCGCGCATGCCCATCTCCACCACCACGGCGCGGGTGGCGGCGTCCGCCTTGAGCAGGGTGAGCGGCACGCCGATGTCGTTGTTTTCGTTGCCGCTGCTGGCCACCACCGGCCCCAGCGGGGCCAGGGCGGCGCGGATCAGCTCTCGGGTGGTGGTTTTGCCAGCGGAGCCGGTGACGGCCACCACCGGGGCCTGCAGGTGGCGTCGGTGCAGCAATGCCACCTGTTGGTAGGCGATGAGGGTGTCATCGACGAGCCAGCAGGGCAGGCCGGCCGGCCGCTGATCGGCCCGGTCACGCTGCACCAGGGCCGCCTGGGCACCGCACTGCAGCGCCTGCTGCAGAAACCCGTGGCCATCAAAGCGCTCCCCCACCAGGGGGATGAACAACTGGCCAGCGGCGAGTTGGCGGCTATCGGTACCCACGGGCCCCAGCGGTGCGGCGGGATCGAGCGCTCCCCCCTGGGGCGGCCCCCAGAGGCTGATCAGGTCGGCCACCTGCAGCAGGGGGGCCGGCACGGTTGACGCAACGGGCGGCATCAATTCAGGCGCGGGGTTCGGCATTGAACAGGATCATGCCGTCGCCCACCAGGGCATCACGGCCCAGCAGGCCAGCGCGGGAATCGCGCAGCTCCAGGTGGTCGTAACCCAGGTCGCGGCCCCACTGCTGCCAGAGCTCGGCGCGGCGCAGCTGCTCCTTGGGGGCCAGGGCGGGGAAGGCGGGGGCCAACTGCAACACCAGGGTGGAGGCCTCCAGCTGCCCATCGGCGCCACGGATCAGGCCATCGGCGCCAGGGCGCTGCAACAGGAGCACCAACGGATCCGGGGGCAGGGGCGGGGGCTCCGCCTCGGCCATCGCTTCAGGCTCTGCAGCGGGCACGGGCGCAGCCTCTGGAATTGGTGCGGGTGCAGGTTCCGGGGCGGATTCGGCGGCCGGTTGGGCAACGGGCAGGGGCGCGGGTGCCGATGCGGGCGCGGGCTTCAGCCGCGCCAGCCCCAGGCCGAGGGCCACCAGCAGCGCGAGGGCGAGGGCCAGCAGCAGCGGCCAAAACAGGGGCGCCAGGTCTGTGGGCCACCAGCGGGGGCGCCAGAGGCTGCCCTCGCCGTTGCGCCGCAGCGCCTCCCGCAGCCGCAGGCGGCTGTCGGCCAGCACGGCGCGCAGGTCCTGCGCCAGCAGCCCCCAGGGGTTGCGGTAGGGGGCCGGCAGGTTGGCGCCGGGGCTGGATGGGGGGCGCGGGGTGGTGCCGATCAGTTGCTGTTGCGGCGTCGCAACAAGGAAAGCGGATTGCGGAAGCCGCTGCCCGTGTCCTGAGCCCCGTAGCCCTGGAAATTGGGGTCGGCCGACTGGCCGCGGGAGAACTGCTCCACGGCGGCGGCGTCGGGGGAGGGTTCCTTCACCCCTTTGACCTCCTTGTACATGCGGTCGTACTCGAGGGCGGAGCGGTCCCAGCTGTGGTCGGCCTCCATGGCCCGGCGCTGCAGCTCGCGCCAGCTGTCGCCGTGGCGGTACGCCTCCCAGGAGCGCACGATCGAGGTGTAGAAGTCGAGCGGGTCGTAGCGGTCGAAGCCGAAGCCGGTGCCGCTGTGGTTGTTGGGGTCGTGGGGGGGCACCGTGTCCACCAGGCCACCAACGCGGCGCACCACGGGCACGCTGCCATAACGCATGGCCAGCAACTGGCTGATGCCGCAGGGCTCGAAGCGGCTGGGCATCAGGAAAGCGTCGCTGCCGGCGTAGATCAGGCGCGAGAGGGCGTCGTCGTAGGTGAGGAACACGGCGAAACGGCCCGGATGGCGGGCGGCCATCTGCCAGAGGCCCGATTCCAGATGGCGATCGCCGGTGCCCAGCACCACAAACTGCGAATCGGAGTAGGCGAGCACCCGGTCGGCCACCTGCAGCAGCAGGTCAACCCCCTTCTGATCCACCAGACGGCTCACCAACCCCATCAGGTAGGTGTTGGGGTTCACCGCCAGGCCCATGCGCTCCTGCAGAAGCCGCTTGCATTCGGCCTTGCCAGCCATGTTGTTGACGCTGTAGTTGGCGGGCAGGCTGGAGTCGGTGGCGGGGTTCCAGTCGTCCTGGTCGATGCCGTTGAGGATGCCGCGCAGCTTGCCGCTGATGTAATTCAGCAACCCCTCCAGCTGTTCGCCGTACTCCGACGTGCGGATCTCCTGGGCATAGGTGGGCGACACGGCGTTGACCCGGTCGGCGTAAAGCAGTGCCGCCGCCATGGTGTGGTCGCCCTGCATGTACCAAGGGCACCAGGTCATGCGGTCGAGCTTCCAGCGCCAGGGCCCCTGGTATTTGAGGTTGTGGATGGTGAACACGGTGCTGATGTCCGGGTCCTGGTGCATCCACACCGGGATCATGCCGGTGTGCCAGTCGTGGCAGTGCAGGATCTCGGGCTTCCAGTGGTTCCAGGCAAACTCCGCGGCGGCACTGGCGAAGAAGGTGAAGCGCCAGTCCTCGTCCTCCCCCCCGTAGATGCGCTCCGGGTCGAACACCGGATGGCCCACCAGATACAGGGGGAGGCCGTTGCGGGGGTGCTTGGTCTCGTAAACGGCGAAGTCGGTGCCCATGGTGTGGGCGCGCCAGATCGGATCAGCCGGGATCTGCAGCTGGCTCCAGAGCCGGCCGTAGCCGGGCATGATCAACCGCACGTCGTGGCCGAGGGCCTTCAGGGCCGGGGGCAGGGAGCCCACCACATCGCCCATGCCGCCCACCTTGACCATGGGGGCGCATGCGGCTGCGGCAAACAGCACCCGCATGGGAGTTCGGCTGAAAGTGGGCGCAACTCTACGGGCGTTCTCCGGAGCAGAACGCTTAGGGCAGAACGGTCACGGGTGTGCCCACCTGCACCAGGTCGAACACCTCCTGCACGCTCTCCTCATACAGGCGCACGCAGCCGTGTGACACGGCCCGGCCCACGGTCCAGCGGTGCGGCGTGCCGTGGAATCCCGCCACGGTGCAGCCATCCACGCTCAGGTAGCGCTCGCCATCCCAGGCGTTGGTGCGGGGCTCGCAACTGCGGTGGAAGCCGATCCAGCGGGACCCCAGCGGGTTGGTGTGGCCCGGCGGCACGGTGCGGCCATCGCCGGGGTGCTCCCAGTGGGGATGGGCCACCTTCTCCAGCACCTGGTGGCGGCCCGCGGGGGTTTCCCAGCCCTCGGTGCCCACGGCGGCGGGATAGCGGCGCAGCAGGCGGCCATCGCGCAGCACCATCAACTGGCGCAGGCGCCGGTCGAGCACCAGCTGCAGCCCCTCGCTGGACATCAGCTCCGCGGGGATGCGGCTGAGGGCCACCGCATCGCTGACCTGCGGCGCCGGCGGCGGAATCGGATCGGGCTGGCGGGCCAGGGCAGCGTTGGCGGGCAGCAACAGCGCCAGGGCCAGCGGGGCCGACAGGGGCATTGGCGAGGTGCGGAGAACCACGGCGACAGCGGAGGCTGTCCAACCGCTAGCAACCAGGTCTCAAACCGGCACAACTCTTCCGTTGGGCTTCAGCAAGCCGGCCGGCGACGGGTGGTCCTCAGGGGAGCCAGGGGGAAGCGGAAAAATCGGGGGCGCGCTTCTCCAGGAAGGCATTGCGGCCCTCCTGGCCCTCCTCGGTTCGGTAGAAGAGATGGGTGGCCTGCCCCGCCAGCTCCTGGATGCCGGCGAGGCCATCGGTTTCAGCGTTGAAGGCCGCCTTGAGGCAGCGGATGGCGGTGGGGCTGTGGGTGAGCACCTCGCGGGCCCAGCGCACCCCTTCGGCCTCCAGCTGGGCCAGGGGCACCACCGCATTCACCAGGCCCATCTCCAGGGCCTCGGCCGCCGAATACTGGCGGCACAGAAACCAGATCTCACGCGCCTTGCGCTGGCCCACGAGCCGGGCCAGGTAGCCCGCGCCGAAGCCGCCGTCGAAGCTGCCCACCCGCGGGCCGGTCTGGCCGAACACGGCGTTGTCGGCGGCGAGGCTGAGGTCGCAGAGCAGGTGCAGCACCTGACCGCCTCCGATGGCGTACCCGGCCACCAGGGCGATCACCACCTTGGGCAGGCTGCGGATCAGGCGCTGCAGGTCGAGCACGTTGAGCCGGGGCAGGCCGTCGTCGCCCACATAGCCGCCATCGCCGCGCACGCTCTGGTCGCCACCGGCGCAGAAGGCATAGCCGCCATCGGCGGCGGGGCCGGCACCGGTGAACAGCACCACGCCGATGCGGGGGTTGTCGCGCACCCGCGAGAAGGCATCAAACAGCTCATTCACCGTCTGGGGCCGGAAGGCGTTGCGCTTCTCCGGGCGGTTGATGGTGATGCGGGCGATGCCCGCGTCGCTGAGGTCGAAAAGGATGTCGCGGTAGGGGCCCTGGGGCTGCCAATCAAGGGGCTGATTCGCCATCGGGGCCGCCGTGCAACGCCGCCATTCTGCGGCGCAGCTCCTGGCGCAGCCGGGCGTCGGCCCGGCGGTCGGTGCGCAGCGCCACCAGCGCCAGGGGCTGGGGCAACGCCCAGGCCAGCGCATCCGGCAGGGCAGCCAGATCCTGCAGGCGCCGGCCGGGCACCCCATGGGCAGCGGCCAGGGCGAGCTGGTCCACCGCCTGGGGCATCGCGAACAGCCGCTCGAAATCCAGGGGGCCGTCGGCGCGGATCGGCAACTGCTCGAAGATGCCACCGCCGCCGTTGTCGATCAGCACCACGGTGAGGCGCACGCCGCGCTGGGCCAGCTGCCGCAGCCACAGCCAACCGTTGGCGTCGTGCAGCAGCGCCAGATCACCGCTCACCAGCACCAGGGCACCGCAGCCCAGGGCCAGCCCGGCGGCCAGCGAGAGGGTGCCATCGATGCCGCTGGCGCCGCGAAAACCAATCAGCGGGCGCTGGGGGGCATCGGCGGCGGCGAACGACTCCCAGTCGCGCACGGGGCTGCTGCTGGCGAGCATCACCGGCAGGCCCGGCGGCAGCCAGCGGCTGAGGGCGCGGGCAATGGCGGGCTCGCCGCCGCCGGCCGCCAGCAGCGCATCCAGCTGCCCCTGGGCGGCCGCATCGGCCCGCCACCAGGGTTCAGCCCAGGCCGTGGCGACCGCGGAGGGGGCCTCCGGCAGCGGGGGCTGGGCCTGCAGCCACCGCGCCAGCCCCAGGCCACAGCGCTGGCTGGCGCTGGCAGCGGCATCGAGGTTGCGGGGGTCGGCCTCGCTGATCAGCAGCTGGGGGCCGCCGCCGCCGGCAATCCACTGCTGCAGGCGGCGGCTGGCGGGCATCGGCCCCAGGCGCAGCAGCTGTGGGGCGGCGGGCAAGCCATGGCCCGCCTCCAACAGCAGGTCGTAGCTGTGGATCAGGCGCAGCCCCGGCGTGCCGCGCAGGCCCGAAAGGCCATCGGCCAGCACGGGCCAACCGGTGGCGCCCTGCCAGCGGGTCAGGGCGTCGGCGAAGGCCGGCAGCTGCGCCAGGGGGCCACGCCAGGGGCCCGCCACCACGGCGCCGGGGCGCTGGGGATCGAGCGGGCTCGGGTTCGGCGGGTGGGCGGCGGTGGTGGCAACGGCCGCGGCAGGCGGCGGCGATGGCGCCGGCAGGGGCGGCGGCGGGGCGGCGGCCAGCTGCTCCAGCTCGGCCACGGAGGCGTGCAGGGGCTCCTCCAGGGGCAGGTTGAGGTGCACTGGTCCGGCGGGGGCGGCGTGGGCGGCGGCCCAGGCCCGCTGCGCCAGGGCCTCGAGGGCGGCGGGGGCCATGGCGGCCAATCCGCGCGGGTCGGCGCTGAGGGCCAGGCGGGCGCTGGGCTCGAGGAACCGCTCCTGGTTCACGGTTTGGTTGGCGCCGATGCCCTTGAGCCGCTGGGGCCGGTCGGCGCTGAGCAGCAGCAAGGCAATGGCGCCGTGGTCGGCCTCCACGGCGGCGGGCAGCAGGTTGGCCACGGCGGTGCCGGAGGTGGTCACCACCGCGGCCGCGTGGCCATCGGCCCGCCCCAGCCCCAGGGCCAGGAAGGCGGCGGAGCGCTCATCCACCCCCGTGAACAACTCGAGGCCATGGCGCTCCAGCAGGCCGCCGGCCACCGCCAAGGGGCCAGAACGGCTGCCGGGGCAGAGCACCAGGCGCCGCAGGCCGCAGGCCTGGAGGGCCTGCAGCAACCGCATCGCCGCCCGCAGGTTGTCCGCCGCGGAGCAGGGGTGGGCGGGGGGAGGGGTCACCCGGCGGTGCGCTTGTTCAGGATGTGGCGATCATGCTGACTGGTCCGCCGCCCATGGGGGAACGCCTCAAGCCCTGGCGCTCACTGCTCCTGTGGCTAGCGCTGGCGCTGCTGCTGCGTTGGGGGGTGCTGGAGCCCCGCTGGATCCCCTCGGGCTCGATGCTGCCCACCCTGCAGCTGCAGGACCGGATCCTGGTGGAGAAGGTGCGGCCACGGCTGGGGCAGCCGCTGCCCCTGCAGAGCATCGTGGTGTTCCATGCGCCGCCGGCGCTGGTGGAGGCGGGCTACGACCCGCGGGCGGCCCTGATCAAGCGGGTGGTGGGCCGCGCCGGCGATCGGTTGGAGGTGCGCGACGGCCAGCTGTGGCGCAACGGCAGCCCGGTGGCCGAACCCTGGCTGGCGGAGCGGATCGACTACCGCTTCGGGCCGGTCACCGTGCCGGCCGGCCACCTGATGGTGCTCGGCGACAACCGCAACGCCAGCTTCGATTCGCACCTGTGGGGGCCGCTGCCCGAGGGGGACGTGATCGGCACGGCGGTGCTGCGCTACTGGCCGCTCAACCGCCTTGGCCCGATTCGGTTCTCCACCCCCGGGGGCCTCGATCCGGCTGAACAGCTGGGGTAGGGTGCGGTTGTTCCGCAGCGCACATCGGGATGTTCAACCCGGAGTTCCTGACGAGCGACAGCGAGGCGATCAGCAGCAATTCGCTGATTCAGTACTTGCAGGACCAGTCGCCCGAGGTGCTGCAACGGGTGGCCCGCTCCGCCAGCGGCGACATCCAGGACATCATTCGCCACAACGTGCAGGGCCTGCTGGGCATGCTCCCCGGCGAGCATTTCGACGTGAAAATCACCGCCAGCCGCGACCACCTGGCCGGCTTGATGGCCTCCGCGATGATGACCGGCTACTTCCTGCGCCAGATGGAGCAGCGCATGGAGCTGGAGGCCAACCTGTTCGCCGGTGGCGACGCCGAGGTGGACCCCGGCGAACTCAAGCTCTAGGGCCCGTCGTCCGCTCAGCCCAGGGGCTGCTCCGGCACCACCCCACGGCGCAGCAGCCAGCTGTCGATGCCGGCCAGGTAACCCCAATCGCCCTGGTCGGGGGCCCAGCGGCGCCGTTCCAGGGCCTCGGCCAGCTGCAGCAGCTGCGCGGCTGAGCAGGGCACCGGCGCGTCGTAGTGGGCCGGCACCAGCCAGCGCAGCTCCGGCAACCGTGCCAGCTGGCGCAGCCACTCCAGCAGCAGCCCCTGGGCGCGCGGGAACACCAGCCGCTCCAGCACCGGCGCCACCTGCACCCCCCCCACCGCCTGGGCCTGCAGCTCGGCGAACACCGCCGCCGAACTGCGCGACCACTGGAACGGGTAAAGCCCGAAGTAGCTGCGGGCGTTGCGGCAGCCGGGGCGGAAGGCCTGGCCCAGCAGCTGCCCCAGCGGGGGCACGTTGAGGGCCTCCGGCCGCAGGTAGGAGGCGAACAACGCCAGGCGCTGCCAACCCTTGAGCCGCAGCTCAGGGCTGTCCTGCAGGGGTTGGTCGCCGCGGTCGCGGGCGTGGAACAGCAGCGGTGTGGGGTCGAGGTTGAACAGCTCCGGCGGCTGCGGGTTGATGGCCACCAGGGCATCGGTGATCAACAGGGCGCTGCTGGGGCGGTGCAGGCAGCTGAACTCCTGGAAGCGGCCCAACCCCAGGTTGAGGGGGCCGAGGCTGAGCCAGTGCAGCTCGTCGGGGTGGGGGAAGCCCTGCTCCCCCAGCACCCGCGTGCGGCCGGAGGGGAAGCCCAGCCAGCTGGAGGGCAGGTTGAGCGGAAAGCTCCACTGGCCAGGGCTGACCCACACCGCGGCCTGGGGGAAGGCACGGGCCATGGCCGGCACCGGCAGCTTGTGCTCGAGGCCCGAGGCGGTGGGCAACACGATCGTGATCACGGGCCCGAAGCGCTGCTCGAGCGCAGCCAGGGCGCGCCGCAGCTCCGCGGTGGGGGCCACCGGGGCGTAGAGCATCAGGCCGCCGCGCACCCGCGCCACGGTCATGCGGATCGGCACCGCCACATAGAACACGCCCTGCAGCTGCTCGAAGCTCCACAGCTGCTCGGGGATCAGCTCCCGCACCAGGGTGCGGCGGCGGCCGTAGGGGTAGAGCGGCAGCAGCGGCCACCAGGGCCAGGCCAGGTCGCCCGCGGCCCCTGGGGCCGGCAGCGTGGTGCGGGGGGAGGTGGCAGCCATCAACGCCGTGCGCTCAGGCCAACAGCAGCAGGCTGATGCTCATCACCACCATCCCGGCAATCACGCCCCCGATCATGAGGGAATGGCTGGCCCCAGTGCGTTGGGCCGCGGGCAGCAGCTCATCGAGGCAGATGTAGATCATGGCGCCGGCCACGCTGGCGAACACCAGGCCGAGCACGAAATCGCTCAACAGGGAGCGCAGAAACACGTAGCCCACCAGCGCCCCCACCGGCTCCGCCAGGCCCGACAGAAACGACAGCCAAAAGGCCTTGCGGCGGCTACCGGTGGCGAAATACACGGGGGCGGAGATGGCCAGGCCCTCGGGGATGTTGTGGATGGCGATGGCAATGGCGATGCCGATGCCGAGGCGCGGTTCCGAGAGGGCGGCCACGAAGGTGGCCAGGCCCTCGGGGAAGTTGTGGATGCCGATCGCCAGGGCCGCGAACAGGCCTGTGCGCATCAGGGCGGCCGATTCCCCCTTCTCCTGCTGGGGAGGCAGCAGCGGCAGGTCGTGGGTGGGCAGCAAGCGATCGATCAGGGCCAGCAGCACCATGCCGGCGAAAAAGGCCAGCACCGTGAGGCCGTAGCCCACGGCCCGGCCTTGGGCGGCCGCAAGGGCCAGCCGGGCCTTCGGGAAGATCTCCACAAAGGACACGTAAAGCATCACCCCCGCTGAAAAGCTCAGCGACAGGGTGAGCACACTGGGGCTGAAGCGGCGGCTGATCAGCCCCAGCAGGCTTCCGAAGCCGGTGGAGAGCCCCGCACCCAGGGTGAGCAGAAACGCGAACAGAAAGCGCTGGTCGAGCTCAGGCAGAGGTTCCAGCAGCGGCACTCGGCTCGCTCCGCGGCACGGGGGTCAACCCGATGATCGCAGGCGACGCGGTGCCCTCAGGCGGGAGGGAATCCCCCCTGCTGGCTGATCACCCAGTTGGTGGCGGCCTTCTGCGTGTGCCAGGCCTGCAGCAATTGCTTGGCCAGGTTGCGCAGCTGGTCGGGATCGGCGGTGGCGTCGATGGCACGGTTGAAGCGCTCGATCTCAAATTGCTGGCCAACACTCAGTTCGATCGAGGAAGACATCGGTGCCGACATGGCCCCTCCCGCGGAGTGATCGAAAGGTAACGAGCCTGCACAAATGTCCGGTAA
>Ga0214917_10004663_pt1 | contig 15082 bp, 17 predicted proteins | sample LL_1208_BB_MetaG_FD_177983 | JGI IMG/M metagenome (GOLD analysis project Ga0214917, IMG submission 177983) | Freshwater microbial communities from Lake Lanier, Atlanta, Georgia, United States - LL_1208_BB | ecosystem: Environmental > Aquatic > Freshwater > Lake | place: USA: Georgia | collected... | reverse complement strand
ACTGGAAAACGGCTTTTTAAAATTGGAAAACTGTTTTCTACACGAAAACAGCCACCAGCCGTCGCCGAAACACAAGAACAAGAGACACAGCCACCAGCCGTCACTGAAACACACAAACAAGGGACACAGACACCAAAAGACGACGACGAATTTGCGGGTCTAGGTTCACAGCCGGATTTTCCACCAGAAAGTGAACCAGGTCTAGAACAGCAACAAGAACAGCAACAAGAACAAATCGTTCCTCAAGACAATACAGTGAATACAGGAGGCGGAAAACGCCGAACCAGACGAAAACAAAAATACCTGTAAGACACACACCAAAAATTATTCGTCGTCACCATCACCCATTTGGTTTTCCACTTCATCTACTGCCATTGAAATCAGTCTATCCGCACCCTCCTCTATGACATCCTCCAAATCATCTAATGTATCTCCTCCGTGATATTTCAAATACAAAATCAAAATGAGAATCAGCAAAAATCCGTGAAACAAAAATAATCCACCACCCGCGTTATTCATAGTCGTCGTCAAATTATCTACAGATACTGCATTTCCGACTTTTCCCGCAATTCCGGTTACATTTGCAGACACATTCGCACTCATATTCGCGGTTGCACCGGAAACCGCATTCGAAGCTGTATTGTATGCAGAACTTACAGAAGAAGCCACCGAACCTCCAAACGAGTCATAAAAATAATACACAATGGCAATACCCAAAGCCAATGACAAAATCAAAATTGCGAGAAACGGGCCTTCTGTATTCGATTGAGATATTTTATATACATCGGCAGTATTCGCTACAACGTCGCCCAAGATGTCGTCCAATGTCGGATCCGAACCACTCGCATTTTTGGTGTATCGTAAACTAGACGCATAATCCGAGAATTGCGTAGTGGTATTCTGTAATTCCGCCGTGTCCTTGTATACTTGTAATAAAAAGTTGCTATTGTTTGCATTATTAATACTGTTGCTAATGAAAAACTCCATATGAACACCTGTAGGATCGACGGGGTCGCCATTGAGCTGTTTCGCAATACTCGAATTATCGTCGCACAAAATCGCAAAATGTTTTATCGACGGCTCGCCAGTATACGCGTAATCCGTAATCTGTTCGTTCGTGAATAACGTAGCGCCACTCGAACCCACCTCCGGTTTGTGTTTCAGAGCCGCCAATTTTTTGAATAATTGAGTAAACCCCGTGAAAAAATACGTTTTTATCGAATTTCGCGCATCGTTGGTCAGCGACCCATCCCCCTCCGTATTTTTCGCCGAATCCACCACGGATTTCAGATAGTCAAACAGTTGTGTAATGACACCGTTTATTAAGTCCACAGATATATTTGGATTCAAAAAGTCTTTTGTATTATACACTTTTTGAATATAGGCCTCGAAATTCGCATTGAACATTTTGAGTATGTTTAACAATTGCGCTTTCAAAAAGACCAAATCTGTTTGACCCTTCACCTTTTTCAAAAGGGGCGAAACCGTAATAATATAACGGTCGAACGTATCCGCCTCATTATGCGCCCATTTACTATGTATGTCAAATCCCTCCACCCCCGTATGTCCTACAGGATAGTATATGTTATTTACAATGATTAATGTTAATAATACAATTACAATAATACCTGTATGACGTTTCATATATATGTATGATAATAAATAAAATTGATTTTAAAACAATTTATAAAGATAAGATAATCCTATATACATATATATACCCAACCATCAACAAAACGAATGATTATTCCAGTGAAATGTTATACTTGCGGCGAAGTATTGGCGGATACCTACCGATTTTACCAAGACCAAGTGCGAAAGAGGAAACTGAGTCAGGGGATTCATTTAGACAAAATTGTCTATATGACAAAAACCAATCATACAGAGAAAACAGTAGAGGCACAAGTGCTGGACGATTTACATATCCATAACATCTGTTGCAGACGCCACTTTCTAACACACGTCGATATTGTATAAAATTACACTGTATGACATTGTATTTATGACCAATATATGACCACTTTATGACCACAATATGCCCCACATATTCCCATTTCGCTAAATCTTTTTTTATGAATGCTATATATATGACCTATCGTAGCAAAAGACGCGCACTTAAAAAAGGCGGCAAACATACCAGCCGTAATCGAAGACGTCAGAGACAGTCTCTGAAAAAGGGGGGATGTGGATGCGATAATAAATCCATCTTTAGCGGCGGTTCTAACCAATTGGGTCCTTCGCCTGGACTCGACCAACTCCCGATTCGTTCATATTACGATTTGAATACATATGGCGGTAGTGACCCAACTGCACCGAATAATGTTATGAGTGTCCGAACACAGCCAAATATGGTTTCGGGTGGAGGCAAAAGACGCCGGTCCAAGTCGGCGCGTCGTAGTCGCCGCCAAAGAAAAACCAATGTAATGAAAGGCGGTGGATTATTTGATTCGTGGTCGTTGTTGGGAACTGATCCAATTAGTAATTTTGGAAATACAACCGGACCATTTAATTCGGATGAACTTTTGCGCGGTAATTTTGGACCCAACCCGAATCCGTCCGTTCAACCAGTTACACAAATGTTTAATAAAAATCACCCGCAAATTGTATAAAACCCAAACATACACCAACATTACCATTAATAAAATATTCCTGTATGATATATGGCCATCCAAGGGTTGAAGAATTTGTGTATGCCTTCCAGGGTATATTTGGTGATTTCGGTCATCGCGCTCATCGTTATGTTGATACAGAATTTTGGTCTATTGAATACCTATTGTTTAGGAAATTATTCTTGCCAAGTTTCTAGCACCGCAATGATTTTTATCATAAAGGTGATTTATATCCTGTTTTGGACGTGGGTTTTGAACTTGATTTGTCGTGCAGGCGCAACCACACTCGCTTGGGTCTTGGTTCTTTTCCCATTCGTATTAATGTTCATTTTGATTGGCGCTCTGATGGCAGGATATTAACCTGTAGGACACCCACCTGAGCACCCCATACAACCAATAAAATTGATTTAAAAATATAATATTTAAATAATATTATATTATAGTATGTCTGCAATCATCGAAACACAACACGTCGCCGCCAAATCCGTCCAAATCTCCGAAACCCCCGTCCATATTTCCGAAATCTCGGAAGAACACGGAATATACCGGTTCACACTCAAAGGAATCAACGTATCTTTCGCCAATTCTATTCGCCGAACTGTCCTAAACGATATTCCGACAATGGTATTCGAACCCGCGAAAACCCGTATTGAAATCAATACCGGTCGGCTACACAACGAAATCTTGAAACACCGGCTTGCGTGTATTCCCATTCATATGAAAGACCACGAAACCCTGTTGGACAAATACCAGTTGGTCGTCGATGTCAAGAACGAAACCGAAGATATCCTGTTTGTGACCACCGAGAATTTCGCCATCCAAAACAAAGAAAATAACCACTTTTTGACAAAGGAAGAGCAGCACAAGATATTCCCGCCAAACCGTCTGACACACTATTTCATCGATTTCGGCCGACTGAGGCCCAAAATCGGGGATATTGCCGGTGAACACTTGAAACTTACCGCCGACTTTTCGGTGAAAACGGCGAAAGACGACGCGGCATACAACGTCGTATCGAAATGTTCCTATGCGAATTCGCCGGATCATACCAAAATCGCGGAACTCAAAGACGCGATGGAAGCCCGGTTGAAATCCGAGGAATTGTCCAACACGGAAATCGATTTCCACCTGAAGAATTTCCTGCTGTTGGACGCCAAACGGCATTTCTTGCCCGACAGTTTCGATTTTGTCATAAAATCGATTGGCGTGTATGACAACCGTGAATTGGTGAAAAAGGCGTGTGTGGTCTTACAGAACAAGTGTATTCAGTTGATTGACGGCGTGGATTCGGATACGGTACCCATTTATCCGAGCGAAGTTGCTTTCGAGAACGCGTATGACGTGAAACTGGAGAATGAGGATTATACCTTGGGGAATGTCTTGGAGTATATTTTGTATGAAAAGTATTTCCAGGGGGAGAAGACGATGACCTTTTGTGGTTTCAAGAAATTCCATCCGCACGATACACATAGTATCATTCGCGTGGCATATGCGGATAAAGTGGACAAACACGTGGTCAAACAGAATTTGCGATTGGCGTGTATTGAGGCACAAGACGTGTATCGGAATATTTATAAGTTGTTTTAGATAGGGTCCAAACAAACACAACACCCAAAAATTACCTGTAGGACAATACACCAAAATTACCTGTATGACAATACACGAAATACCCTGTAGGACATAGACACAAAATACCCTGTAGGACAATACACATATATTTTTTATTCATATTCATATAAATACATTAATGTATCTATATAGTCAAACAAACAATGATAGAACGAATCACTCATTATATACGAACGTGTATGAAATATTGGTTGAATTCACCCTTACCCGTTTCGCCAGTAACTTCCATCGGATTTGATGATATTGAGTTTTATAATGGCGTCCAATTGGAAGACGCCGAACCATTTGTTCCGCCCATCAAATTTGGTAAAGTCGTGAAAATTATTGATGGAACAGCAATCCTTATTGTCGCGAAATTACCATATCCTACCTCGAAATTATACCAATTTATGATACGTCTTAAACACGTAGAAAACAGTAGCGAAGATGATAATTCGGATTCAAGTAAGGAAAGCAATAAAAAAAGTGTTTTGTCGAAATTCATTTTAGGAAAGGTGGTGGGGATTTCAGAGCTCGAATATTGTGGCGAAGATTTGTATGCATATTTGTATTATGATTATGTTTGTATAAATACCTTTATGATCTTGAACCGGAAAGTTTTTTTATAGTGATTGTAAGATAAACATTAGTAGTGCACAGTTGACGAGTATATTCAAATAATTGAGCGCAATTAATAAGTGAATCACCGTTTTTGTATCGTTTAAGTCGAATTTTAATACAACCCAATCGAGCACTTGTGATATGTTATGCTGTATGTTACACTTTTCGGTGTCATCGTTGTCGTTGTCCTCGTTGTCGTCATCTTCGTCCTCTTCGTCGTCATCCTCGTCATCGTTGTCCTCGTTGTCGTCATCTTCGTTCTCTTCGTCGTCATCTTCGTTCTCTTCGTCTTCGTCCTCTTCTTCTTCGTCCTCTTCTTCTTCCTCTTTGTCTTTTTCATCCACATCCATATCCTCATCCTCGGCATCGGCATCCGCCGCATCAATCAATTCGGGCATTGAACTATGTGTGCTTACCGTATCATTGTCATACAGGTCATCTGTCTCTACACCAACAATGACATTGACATACGAATCGACGACAGTAGGTTCCGCCGCGTTCTTCATAATATCACTGTAGGACAATATGCTATCTACATAATAACAAGTCCATTCTAAATCATCACATTCACTTTCCGGAGCGGAAATTGCGTAAGAGGCTCCGTATGCAAATGTCTCTGTCATACACTCCAACTCATTACCGTAATAAGTTGTGATTCTATCATAACCATAATGAGAGGAGACTCCACCCCTAAATATAAAATCCGAAAAACAGACATACACATCGTTTGTGAAATTACCAGGTTTTATGTAGATGTCGGTGATCTTGACGATATGATGTGTAATATTTTCATCGAGGAATTTCTTGATTTGCGCCTCGGTATACCAAGAATACACACCTTTGATACAAATGCAGACAGGCTCGCCAGGTAAAACTTTATTGAAACTTTTGTTTGGGAAGGACATTGTTGATTGGTTTGGTATGTCTTTCCCAAACGTCGCCATTTTCATTTCAATTTTATTTTGCTTTCGTCCACATTGTCCACATTTATGTATTTTTCCGAAAATACATAAATACAAGACATAAACACAAAACACTATAAAAATAAAATTGAAAGGCAGGATCCCCGATAAACCACAAATAACCCTGTATGACAATGGAAAAACGTATTAACCAAATGATCGAAACCTTTATCGTCAAATTCAAAAACGATATCCGCCTTCACGTCGCCAATGAATCTTTCCAAGACACCGAGAAAATCGTCAACGTCCTCGAGTTCATAAACGAATATCCCCATTTAGTCCTGAAAAAAGACGATATTATTAAACCCAAGCGTGTGAAACCCGAAATCAATATACACTGCCGCTGTAATGCCAAACGCGCCAACAACGAACAATGCACACGCCGGAAAAAAGAGGGCAGCGAATTCTGTGGGACACACGCCAAGGGCGCACCCAACGGTCTCTACAACGAAGATGCATCCACTACACAAAACATACACAAGGTCGAAGTCCAGGCCATCGAAATATACGGAATTATGTATTATATCGATGCCGTCGAAAACGTCTATTCCCCCGAAGACGTTCTTTCGCAAAAACAGAATCCCACCATTATTGCAAAATACCAGAAACATAATGGCGTCTATTCTATCCCAGAATTAGGTCTCGCGTAATACAAAAATAATACCCTGTATGACCCCTTTATGACCGGTCTTTGTCGATACGACGAACAATATCCTCTTTGACAACCACCTCACGATTATCCAATATAAAATTATTCACATTTTGCGCTTCTTCCATATCCCCCTCGTAATATTTAGATAATATTTCCAACAACATTTTTTTTGTAACGGGTTTCTTGACCGTTCGCTTCGAATAAATGATTCTCCCGTCGTTAATGTCAAACACGTCAATCTCGTTCGTTTTCATCGTTTCCATCAACATTTCCGAGATTTTTTTCTTTTCCATTTTCCGTTTCGACAATTCTAGATTTAGTAATCTTATATCATTATCGATTTTCACCCAGCTTTTTATATTCTGTATTAATTGTTCTTTTGTTTCCATTATTATATTGTTTGAAGATAAATTTATATATTTTTTTGATGATAATTTATATACCATGTTTTTTACCAATTCACGCGAAAACACACAGTATACAAACTATTCCGTGAATAAACGCCTAAATCGCATGGTCAATTTTCCCATTTTAACACCCGAATTACCGGTGGTAACACAATATCCCGCCGCAACACCCGCACCAGCGGCGCGAGACCCCTCCAAAAAAGTGTATTGGGGAGAACCTACCTGGTTTTTATTTCATACAATGGCGCATAAAATAAAAGACGACTTGTTTAATGAAAAACGGCTGGAAATTCTCAATGTCATATACACGATTTGCTGTAATTTGCCCTGTCCCGATTGTGCCAATCACGCCCGCGAATACCTGAATAATATTAACTATTTGACCATCTACTCCAAACAACAGTTGAAAGACGTGCTTTTCCATTTCCATAATACCGTGAATCAGAGACGCGGCGTCGAACTGTTCCTGTATACAAACTTGGACGAGAAATACAATGCCGCCGTGATGCGTAATATTATAATTAACTTTATGACACATTTTGACCGCAAAGGCAAGTTATTACCCGATTCTATGCAACGCGAACGCCATATCGTCTTTTTGAAAAAATGGTTCAATGCCAATATTCAAATCTTTATGCCGTAATACACACCTAACACCTAGACACCAAAATATTAACACGATTCTTCTCTATCGGGCTTGTTTTTCATTTTATGCCGATTCTTTTCACCCCAACGTCGTCGCCGTCTTTTTCTGGCATCATCGTCGTCGCCACCACTCCCGTCTCCACCTCTACCATTACCTCCGCCAAGCAAATTGGGGTCTAGTGACCCGAGTAAATTCCCGTTTTTGTATATGAAACAGTTCATCCTACCCTCCTCTTTTAATGCACCACAATATTCGCCTTTACGATTACTATTATCTACTTTTATAAAATGGAAATTTTTGATTTTGGCGTAATCCAAAAATGCAGACCATCCAATACCCACTGAACTGCCAATGATTAGTGATAATAGGATGTTCAATATACTAAAACAACTGTGTTGAATATTCCACGTAATATCTCCCAGTATAATCAACGGAAATATGACAAATACTGTCATATGGTCATATATCAAATCGTATTGGATAATCATATAGATTAAATAACAGAATGTGTATGACAACACGGTAATTCCAATCGGCAAATTGGCAAATAATAAACTATTGTTGATGGTAATCAAATCGCATATTTCATTGGATTCGCCTTTGGGAAATAAACCGCCCACCATAATATTGAAAAAACAGGCAATCAAGAGACCACACAAATAAATCAACCCCACTAAATCTTTGTTGAATATGGAGGATAATACGAAAAAACATACAATCACAAATGGTATCAATCTAAAAAACAGATATATCATTGTTTGTGCATTGAATGAAACCGCGTTACTTAAACTCATATGTATTATGTATCTTTATATTGTGGTCATATTTTATTGGGTCATACAGGAACTATCTGTCTGTCCTCCACCACCCATCCCCCATCATACTCTAATTTATCAGTTTCCCTTTTTTGTAAAATTGGCATCTAAATGTCTGATTGGATGGACGATTACACACCTCCGAGTTTGTCACAAGACTGAAATATTGCAGACTCGATACTTTTGAATAGTCGATTATAAACGCCCACAAGATTCCCACACCCGCACCAATACCCAATGCAAACAGGATATTTATTACACCATAACACCCATTTGTGAAATTCCAGATCATATCACTCAACAAAAAGATGGGGAATATGACAATCGTCGGAATATTCTGTAGGACCAAATTGTATTTTACAATCGCAAATAACAGGAAGGCAAATGTGTATGCCAATGTGCAGATTCCCATTGGCAAATTCGAAAATAACTGGTTCTTGCCCAATGTAAATGTGCTACAAACCGATTGTATGTCGCGGTTCGGACCGCCAATGAATGTGCCGAACACTCCACCCAATAATAGATTCGTACTACACGCCAATATTAATCCGACCAAATACACAAACCCCTTCAAATTCTGCTCTATGATGGAAGAGAGTGTGAAGAAACAGACCAATATAAATGGCGCTAAACGTAGAAACAAGTATATTAATGTAAGCAAATTCAATTCCATAGTTGTATATTATATTGATATTAGAAAAAGATGTTGTCTAAAAGATATAAATATTACTCCCTAATATATATTACCACTGTTTGACAATACGAATGGGAATACCAAGTTATTTTTCGCACATCATCAAAAACTACAAGAATATTATCCGCAGTATGTCCTATATCAAGACCAAAAACGTGCACCATCTTTTTATGGATTGTAATTCTATCATTTATGACATATTGTATTCATATACGGAACAGCCCAAGGATTACGAACCGGTCATACAGAGGGTCATTGATACCATCGAAATGTATATCCAAATCATCGGCCCTTTGAAAACCGCGTATATTGCATTTGACGGTGTTGCCCCTTTCGCTAAAATGTCGCAACAACGCAATCGCAGATACAAATCGTGGTTTATGAATACGGCAGTTCAGCTCGGTGATGACAAACCGAAAATAAATACCTCTATGATTACACCCGGAACCGAATTTATGAATAAATTGTCTTTACTCATAAATCGTCATTTCAATCGGGCAAAGATCGCCACAAACCACTATCAAACAATCGTTTCTTGCGTCGACAAAGCGGGCGAAGGAGAACATAAACTGTTTGACTATCTCCGGAGTATCGACGCCGTCGCAGACAATGTGGCCATTTATGGACTCGATTCCGACCTTATTATGTTGGCCATTTTCCACGTATTCCGCACCAAAAACATCTATATTTTCCGCGAAATCCCCGAGTTTATCAAGAGTTCGATCCCACAGGAACTCTGTAAACGCGACAATAATTCCAACTACTGTTTTCTCGATATTCTCGAATTGTCGAATTCGATTCTCCTGGAAATGGGGTGTATTGGCAAAACGAAAAACCGGATCTTTGACTATGTATTTATGTGTTTTCTGATGGGCAACGATTTCCTCCCCCATTTTCCCGCATTCAATATCCGGACCGTAGGAATACAAATCCTGTTGGACACCTATCGGAAACACATCGGCGCATTTCCACACCGCGTATTTATCAAGGACCTGCAAATCCAATGGAAATGGGTCCAGCTTTTCCTGCAAAAATTGGCCGACCAGGAATACACCTGTTTGACCGAAGAATACCGGACACGCGAAAAATGGGCATCCCGGAAATGGCGCGCGCATTCACCCGAAGAACGCGCCAAGACATTCGAATCGATCCCTCTCATTTTCAGAGAACGCGAATACTATATTTGTCCGACAGAGACATATTGGGAATCGCGTTATTACAATACCCTGTTTGACGCTCCCGCCGAGATCCCCGATATTTGCCGTAATTATTTAGAAGGATTGGAATGGGTATTCAAATATTACACTGTAGGATGTCCCGACTGGCAATGGAAATACAATTATCATTATCCTCCGTTGATCTCGGATCTCGTCAAACAAATGTCACACCATCGTCATACAGGGAATTTTATCACGACGTTCAGAGAACCGCTCACTGCCGAAATGCAATTGTTGTATGTATATCCGCGAGAATACCTGTGTATGACACCTAACGACAAAGACGTATTTTTGACAAAATACGGGGTGTATTATCCCGAACATATCGAATTTGAATGGGCCTTTTGCAAGTATTTCTGGGAAGCACACGTGAAAACGCCCGAGATTCCGGTGGCCGTCTTGCACGAAATGGTGGGGCATTTGACACCACCGGCGCCGCCAGTATCTACCATTCCGCCTCCTCCAACAAAATAGGACCATCGGGGAAAACGGAAATGAGCGCGTCCCTCTCGTCCGGCAATAATAATCCCCATAATACATTGATTTGTGTATCCACCGACTTCTTTTGTAAATGATTCCAAAAAACGCCGATGTCTAACGTGTTTTTTAATCGTAAGTTTCGGTAAAAAATGGTATAGAAATTGTCTACAAGACCATACATTGTTCCCTGATAATTATTGGCATACGAAATAATATCATTTGCAATCCAGTATTTGTATTCGCCTTCTGTTTCGCCCATATCCACTGTCCAATATTGGTCATATAAATACATAATACGCCGTTTCGATTCCGAAAAACTGCGAATGTCTTTGCGTAAATTGGGCGATTGTGGCGAGACAGTGTATCCAATGATATAATGTATGACCTCGGTTGGGAGACGACACATCCATTTTTCCATTGTATTGTATTTGTGTTTGTATGTATGATTACACATTTGTCTATATGTCGATTCATATAGACAAAATAAAATTGAAATCAAAATAACCTGTATGACAACTCATAAAATCATTCAAAACCATGTCCGACAGAAAACCCATCAGCGAAATCGACGAATACTTTTTACAAAAACCCGGATTTCATACACGCGGAATCGTCCCATTCACAATATATGACAATACACACGCCATATATAAAATGACTCTTCAATCCGCATTATCCTTGAACATTGTCAACTGGAAATATAATCGACCACCAGATATGATACGTTGCGCCGAAATTGCCGGCTATTATCGTTCTGTAGGACGGAACCTCCGAATGGATTCTACCTTCCACTTACACTTGAATACGGCAGATGATTGTTTCGAAGTCATCGACGGTATTCATCGCTGGACGGCTCTTTTGGAACTGCACCGTGAATTTCAGACAGACGCCGATCCGCAAAAAACATATTACTGGTTTTATAACACGACCATTCTGGTAAGTATTCGTAAAGATATGGATCAAATGAAGTTGGCTCAGCTATTTCAACTCATCAACAAATCCGTTTCAGTTCCTTTCTTGTATACCGAACCAATCGACGAAGTCGTTTCTCATACTCCGCCATCCGATGACGAACCCGAAGAAACAGAGACAGTTGCTCCAATGCCAATGCCCAATATACAACTCGTGTTTGACAAAAGCCAATACAAACGCCAAATCATTGAAGACATTGTTCTTATGTGTCAGAGAAAATACAAGCTGCAATTCTCCGCCAATGATAGATGCCATCGGCCCAATATCAATCGCGACCGTTTGATGGATATTTTGGACGAGATTTGGAAAGTCCTCGAACCATTTTGCGATCTAAATGATATGGAAAATGAAATGAACGAAATATTTGAAGCCGTCAATGAATATGCCAAATCTCTTGTTGAGAATTCCGGTGATCATATTTCTGCAAAACTCAAGAAATCGGGCGGATATATCTTTACAATGGACAAGAATAATATCGTGTATTGGGCACAGATATTGTCAAAGAATTATGCGTAATATACACACACACCACCCATCCTACACCATAAATAACCTGTATGACAAATTATATGAAAATCGAATGAAACCCTATCGTCGGTCTTACAGGTAATTCTTTTTTTATCATTTGAAACGTTTTCAAATGTATCATTACAAACCATCCACACACCGACCCCTCACACTCCACCGCGTCATACGCAAAAGATACTAAATAGGGTTCCCCCGAAGCATCATAACAAACAGCAGGTTCGCCGCAAAAACAGAGATCGTCATAAAAGATTTCCTGTTTGACCCGGATCCCATCCTTTTCGTCCATCAATACAAACCCGTTTATACGCGTCCCTCCACGTTCAGAGATTTCGATATTTCGCAAAATGACCGTATTGTTCCATAATACGGGGAAATCGAGATTATATCCCCGACTTTCCACTAAAATATCCTGTATGACCGCTCCGACTCCCGTGCCAACACCCGAATCCTCCATCTCTAAAGGTATCTCGATTCTCCGGTATTTCCCACAAATATCAATCGTATTGAAATCCAGTTTGTCATACAGGGATCCATATATGACAAGGCGCCGATCATCCACCTCCGCTTTCGAAAAATGGAAAATATAATATCCGCGTTCAGAGATTCGGTATGTATTGTGCGTCCCATCCGTGAAATTATATGTATGTATATACGTCGGTAATGCGTGGTCCAATACAATCGGTATCTTGCCCTGCAAGATCAAATGACCCTGTATGACAAAGGGACTATCACAAAAAAGCATACATTCAGAATGATCGCCATATACTAAATAATCGTGTGTGATTGGCAAGTATTTCATTTGAATGGCCTTTTTGTGTATTGTCTGAAATTCCGTGTCCAATTGGTATATATTTACTGTTTTGCGTATGTAATCATATTCGAGTGTGCTAATGATTCCCGTGTCCGGATGGTATTTCGAATGACCTGAAAAACAATGAATACCCTGTATGACCCGTTTACCAATTGTCTGTATTTCTGCATTCGAGTAGTTGACGGATAGTTCATACGGAAGGTCGCGTTCAAAAAGGGAATAGGTCCGGTTGTTTACATTTAAAATCGCTGTATTCGCTAATCCTAAAACATTGGGTATAATATGTAAATGATGTAATGCGAGCATTAGTGGTAATAGAAATACACTTTTTGACATCTTTCCAAAAATACGTTCGTATTTTATTTTTTCCGTTTGTATGATATGCTCTTGCCAAGACACATTTCCTTGGTTTATAAATACACCCTGTATGACACCATCACCAGTAAAAAGGTCAAACAGGGATAGTTTTTTTGTAATGTTTATTTTGGGACCAATGAGCCCATAGAATCCGTTTATGTTGGGCGAATTTGGTGGGGTTGGTGTTTTGTGGAAGAAGGATGCTAATCTAAAAGGTGCAAATTTCAGAGAATGGAAAATGGAAAAGTGAGAAAAAAGACATAAAAAAATGTTCCGGGGTTTCATTTTTTTATTTATATATGTATGTAAAAGATATCTGTAAGTGGATATGAATAATAAAGTATGAAGTGTCTACAGAGGTATAATAGAATATTAAGAAGCCGTCCAGCCTTGAATAAAGGAAGAGCCTGCGGAATCAAAAACGCCCGTAGAATTTTTTTTGTCGTCTTTATTTCTGAAACCAATAAGAATAGAGAGTAAAAGTCTGGAGGCATCAACAGTAATTTTGATGTTCGAATCTGCAAAGAAGCGTTTTGCGATAATGGAAGCAGTAATGGATTTGTCAACGAAAGTAATGTCGGAATGTTTATGAAAATGAGCAAAGAACCAATCGGAGAAAGCGGTGCGAGTCTCATCAGAAACAACAACCTCTTTTTTGACACCCCCTCCCTTCTCCTTCACCCCCTCACCCTTGACAACCTTCTCCTTCACCACCTTCTCTTTGACAACTTTCTCCTTCACCACCTTCTCTTTGACAACTTTCTCTTTGACAACTTTCTCCCCCTTTTCCTCATTAACCTGTATGACATCATCAATCTCATTGACAGGATTAACCTGTATGACATCCTCGAGAGCAATAACAGGATCATATGGAGTAATCAAACAAGTATTGTCATCATAAGAATCTTCGACCAATTCCTGTGAAAGAACCGTGGAAGGTTCGTCGTTTTGTTCAACCGTAAAACCATCAAGTTCGAGGACACTATCATCGTCGTCATCATCATCGCTATCATCATCGATATCACTACAATCAATATTACTTTGAGACAAAGACCGAATGAAATTGGAATCGGGAGTAGCAGCAGAAACCTGAAGATCTAGTCCAAAACGAGGTTGAGAGAACGGATCATCATCCACCTCTTCCACCACCACAACCACCTCTTCTACCACCTCCTTCACCACAACCACCTCAACTTTCTCTTCCGCCACCACTACAGGTTTATTTGACTTGGATGATTTGGATGACTTGGGTTTTCCCTTTTTTTGACCGCCAGAACCAGTACCACCACCACCAGAAATGGAAGGAGCATCATTACAAAACCCGTGGAGAGAACAGAAGCGTTTAAAGTCCGAAAGAATAACCTTTGTGTTATCTTCGAAATCGGAGTATGTATGAGAATCCGTATTGACCAAAAATCCAACACAGGATTTAAGAGCGGATTCGTCGATGAGTCCCTCATTGGAACAGGCTTTAAGGAACCAAAAGAAGCGAGCATTTGAAGTTTCGAGAGCGCAAGACATATCGATATGTTCTATCAATAAAAGTATGGGAAATCAAGACAACCCAAAAAAGATTTCAATTTTATTTCCACCACCATCACACCCATCTGTGTATTTATGTATTAAAATAACCCTGTATGACAAATACACACCAATACAGAACAAATCCCTGTATGACCCATATATTGATATCCTACTCATTT
>Ga0214917_10004662_pt1 | contig 15086 bp, 13 predicted proteins | sample LL_1208_BB_MetaG_FD_177983 | JGI IMG/M metagenome (GOLD analysis project Ga0214917, IMG submission 177983) | Freshwater microbial communities from Lake Lanier, Atlanta, Georgia, United States - LL_1208_BB | ecosystem: Environmental > Aquatic > Freshwater > Lake | place: USA: Georgia | collected... | reverse complement strand
CCGTGTTCTCTATATGGCTCTAAGGTTATAAGTTCATTTGGTTTAATAATATTTTCAAATAATCCTTTATGACCAAGATCAAATACTAAATCTTGAAGTTCTGGATGACCTACAAAAAAATCTAATCCCGATTCAGATAAAATATAAAAATCTGGTCCATGCAATTTATAATATTTTTGAAGTGCGGGTAAAGAGCAAATAACTCTACCTGCGCCGCCATTAATGACAAAAACTTTCTTCATGAATTAATTTATTCAGTTATACTATATTTATAGTACGTTATTAATCGGTTATTTTTAAGTCAGTTTTAATTCTTTCAATTAAATCTAAGACATGATTCTTTTGTTTTTTCAAGTACTCAATTTGATCTTCGATTGTTGTTGAAGGAGGAAGCACTACTTGTTTTTGAGTGGTGCCATCAGGAAATTTAATTGGGGAATTAAAAATAACAACAATATCATCTTCAATACTATAATTTCCAGAATCATAAGCACTTATTGAACATTCTAAATTTTTAAGAATGGTTGTCCATTGTTCATAATTTTCTTGTGTACTTTCTATATCTTCAATTGGTTTTGCAACTGGTTTTGGAAGATTCTCAATTTCTTCTTTAATTACTTCAATTGGAATTGGTTCTGGTGGAAGAAGAAGTTCTTTTTCCAATTCTTGTCTTTCTTCCATTTCTTTTTGAATTTTTTCCTGGTATTCTTCTAACAATTTTTTCTCATACTCTTCCCTTTCAATTCTTTTTGGTTCTTCTTTTTGAAAAATAATATCTTCAATTATTTTATAATCCTCAGAATCTAAAGAAATAAATTTACCTTCATAATAATACATTCCGATTGCAGGAGGTTCTTCTTGTTGAATTTCTACCCAAGAAAGTCCGCTTGTTTTTATAAACTCTTCATTATCACTAACGTCAATAACTATATCCAAATCATAAATGTTTTTTTCTGTTCTAATGCAAAACATAAGAGTCTCCTAATTAATAAATAACAACTACTAAACCATTTCCAGGATTTGTATATACCCTATTTCCACCCCCACCAAAAGAAGCGGAGGTACTTATTCCTGCACCTCGCCCATATGAAATGTCATTAATATTTGTATTTGTGTCACTTACTAATCCAGATAATGGGATTTGATAACCCCGATTCAAAGAAGTTGATGATTCAGAATTAGTATATCCAATATTATAAGTTCTATTTATACAACAGTTCTGTCCCCCACCACCAGTGCAGCAACTTACGTATCCGCGTGGAAAACATGTACAAAATGGATTCATAGATTGGTCAGATCCAAATACATGGTTATAACCTTTTCCCATACAAACGTAACAGTAAGTTTGAGGAGTCCCACTAGCGCAAAGACCTCCAGTACTACTAAGACATCCAGGAAAGTAACATACACACGTACATACGTATGCAGTGCCCCCAAAACTATAATCATATCCGGAAATAGCACCTGAGGAATAACTAACAGTCATTGGAGTTCCTGCACCAGCAGCACTACCAGCAGCATTATTAGATGTTAATGTTGCATCAATTAATTCTTGTTCAGAATATCCGTTTTTACCATTATTAGAACTATTTCCAGGTTCTGCCCCAACACCAGTAGGAGTGTTTTTAATAAAGTTATTTATTGCACAATTACTTACACCACATAATGAATTTTCTACTCCTAAACCAACACAATTTGCTATGCAACAAGTTTTACTATCTGCTCCAATAAAAGTAAATCTTGAATTAACAAAGCTAGAACTACCGGCGGTAGTACAATGAGACAAACTACTTATATTAGTACATAAGTAATAACAAATACAACTCGATCCCGACCAAGCGGCGATGCCACATGGGCTGCCGAAGGTGTTGTGATACCCATACATGCAACTGCAGAGTATCGATGGATTAACCCAACAAGAAGATCCTCCTAGAGTTCCACCAGCACCACCTCCAGCTATAGTAGATGAGACACCATCTAAGTATGATGTTGTTAAAATTTCGGGAATTAATACACCCTTTCCACCAGTTCTATTTAGATCTCCACCAGAAGCAGTCCCTCCATTATTATAATATCCAGAAAAAACATTAGAATACCCACATACAGGAAGTCTGAATCCCAAAGAAATTGGATTGTCGTTTGAAGCATCTCTTGCAGTAGAATTGCTTGTGCAAGACCAAGTATATGCAGATTCAGTAGCATTGGAACCCGTTACTGTTGATTCTCCTGTGACAGCAACACTGCTGGCACTTAATCCACCAATTGACCCAACATTAATTGTTAATGTTTTTCCTGCAATAGTGCTATCATATGTTTTTTCTGAGTATCCCCCACCAGCACCAGTCAAATGCCCAGTAAAGCATGCACAATAACAAGATTTTGGATAATCAACACCAGATGCACAATTATCACTAGAAAATGCATATGTTCCTGATCTATAAGAAGATCCTGCACCAACTACAAATACTTTTGCTTTAGTCGCATCATTAGGAATAGTAAAAGTTGTTGTTCCGGGAGTGGAAAAAACTTTTGCCTTTGTAAAACCTGCTCCTACAGCAGAGCCTGCAGTTCTTCCAGAAGAAGTACCTAAAAATCTTGCCATTTATTTTACCTCCTTATACTGATTGCTCAAGACCATAAACACTTGCAGAGCAGTTTGCAGTTGAAGAATAAACAACTACGTTTTTAGTTGCTCCAAGTGCAATACCTGTTCTTTCCAAAACTCCTCTTGCAGGAATTGTTGCATCAAATTCAATGTATTCAGATACTCCTGGAGTTGCTGTTGATGCCAAAGCAACACGAACATCCGCAGTAGCAGACGTAGAACGATTTACAATATTGATATTCACAACCGCAAGAGTTGATGCTGGAACGGTATAAACCGTCGTAAGCGTAGTTGCAGATAATGAAGATTGCCCCAAAACTCCAGATGCCATTTTAAATAATTCCTTTTCTTGTTAGTATTTATAGGACTTATGAACTCTGTGAAACAAAATAACCATATACTTTAGCAGATGCTAAATTGGCAGCATTATTTGTATCAATATAAGTTTTAACTGCTGCTTGAGTGGGAACTTTTGTGTTACTATTTTGTGATAATGTAGCGTCAGTTGAGAATTCATTAATCTGAGCACCCAACTGAGCACCAATTGAACCCAGTCTTAATGATGTAAGACCAGAAAGATCAAACGCAGAAGCATTCAAGGTTGCAGATCCAGTTGCCTGATTGACACGGAAATACTTACCAACACGGAAGTTACCATCTTGGTCAGTTGAAACATAGAATACCCGACCAGGATATCCTTCATTAATTTCATTTGATGGAATTGGTGCTATTAATGGAACACCAGGCCAATTTGTATTTGAAGTTCCTCCAGTTCCAATCTGTAAGAAATCATGTCCAGTTAATCTTGCTTGACTGTATAAGTATCTAATTTTAATATTCTGTCCATCAAAAGCATTATTGACTTTTTCATCAGAAAGAATAAGTGTTGTTAATCCAAATGTATCGGTTGTTATACCAGTAACTTGAATGAATTCATTATCAATTTTTACATAACTTCCAGAAGCAAATCCTGATGGAGTAGTTACTCTAAACGAAGTAGAAACTCCTGTCATATCCTTCCATAATTCAGTGGAAAGTATGCTGCTTGTTCCAATCGCAGTAATTGTATCTCCTGTAGCGTATGTTGCTGCAATTCCAGCGCCGTCTTGACCTCTAAGAACTGTGATTGAGTTTGCAGTTGGGAATCCTGAAATTTTCATCAACTCATTTTTAGAAGTTAAAGCATAACCACCATTTGTAAATCCAGAAATAGTGCTAACGGTAATAGTAGTGTCAGAAATTCCAACAGGAACACTATAAGTTGCAGTAGAAGCACTAGTAGGATAATTAACAATTCTGGTAATTCCTCCAGTATGTGCTACTCCTGTGCTTGCCAATCTTGCTCTGGTTCCAAAGATAGTTGCTTTTCCTGTCGGTCCAGTATAACTGGTGCTTTGAATCACATATGTATATGGATCTGATCCAGTAATTGCAGCATTATTAAATCCACCATTTCCAGATCCAGTAACAAATTCAATACTACCTCCAACAGATAAGTTTGTAGTAGTAATTCCAGATAGAACAAGAGTAAATCCCTTTTGTCCCATATTTGCATCAGTATTTGATACAAGAGTTGCAGTTGTTCCACTGGTTCTTCCAGTGATTGTTTCACCAATTCTAAATCCTGTGCTAATACCAGCATTTGGTCCAGCACTAATTAATGAATAATAAAGTTGATTATTGTTGGTCTGAACAGTATTAATATATCCTAATGCAGTTGATGCAGACCCAACAACTCTTTCTCCTGCAGTAAATCCTGGTCCAGTCAATGAGGCTAGAGTATATTTTAATGTTAATCCTTCAATATTTCCAGTTTTAATGACTTCTTCAGAGTTATATCCAGAACTTACAATACCATAAGTTCCCCATGAACTATTTCCTGCAAGTGAGCGGATTTTTCCACCACGAGTTGCAGCATAACTGATATGAGCATAATAAGTAAAGCAAGAAACAAATTCTGCTGAACCATTATTTGTTACCCAGAATCCTACTCCATTATCATGAATGTTTGTATAGGAGTCAAAAACAATTGATTTGTTTGAGGCAGATCCAAATTGTCTATGAACTCTACCATCAACAATTGCACCTACTGCACCAGAAGAGAATGCAGAACACTGTGATACATATGGAGATTTAGTAATTGCACTTGATGGATTTAATCTTACATAAACACCTTTAATGGTTGCATTATTAATATCTGATGGTGAAGCAGTAAAAGTTAATGTAGTTGATACAACATTTTGACTTAGACTAACTTCTGCTGTAGTGCTATTTGTAACATTAACAACCGTTGTTCCAGAACTAGTTCCAGCACCAGTAACAGTTGTTCCTACAAGATCGGGGAATAATCCAGTAGATGTTAATGTGGTTCCAGAAATAGAACCAGTTGCAGTTTTAGCAGTTGCAGCAGGAACAAATCCATTCATTCCTTCCATTACAAGATCCTTAAGCATTGTCCTATTGCTTAAGTAGAACATTGTTGCCTGAGCATTTGTTCTTGTCTCAACAGCACTCACAACAATATTACTACCACCATCTTTAAAAGTATCTGATGTTGTCCAAACACCACCAGTAATTGGTTGAATAGTAATAATTGATTCTGCATAATCAGAATCCAAAATTCTACAAACTTTAGTTCCTGCACCATTAGCAACTGTAGAACCAAAACCTACTGATGAAGGAGTAGAAGCAAGTGTTAATAATTGCAAGTCTGCATTTCCAGCAGCAGGTCTAATTTTTGTAGTTCTAATATTATCTCCAACAATTGTTACTTCATCAGGAACTACGATTGGAAGTTGTTCATTATAAGTTCCTGCCTTTACATAAATTGTCGCAGGACCAGTTACAATTCCTACAGCATATCTTAGAGAAGCAAAAGAGCGACTTAAGTTTCTTCCACTATTGGAATCACTTCCTTCTAAACTTACATAATAAACAGGATATGTTGTATTATTATTTTCCCAGTTTGGAATCCCACCAGAAGATACTGTTAATACCTGCCCATTTGACCCGATAGGAAGTCTAGCACCACCAGCACCACTTTGATATACAAGGTCTCCCGGAGTGGTTAATACATTGGTAGAGGCACCTTCCGACAGAGTATTCCAATACTGACCTAAACTATCAGTTGAAGGATCATTATTAGCATTTGTTGTTGCGATACCAACATAACTATTGCTCAATCTCTTTACTGCATCACCAAGCCTATACGTTGTAGTAGAAGACCATGTTCCTACCCAGTTAATTCCTTTAACAACTAAACCCCAAGAGTTAGTATTTGTTGGGTTAATATTGGTGCTTGTGGAAATTGCAACGTAAGAATATCCACCAAACTGAACAACGTCACCTTGTTTGTAATTTGATGTAGTGCTATAAGTTCCTACTGCACTAAATCCTGTTGTTAAAATATCCCAATCGTTTGCTAAATTATATGCAGGTGGTTTGTTTGTATTGATTGATGTTGAAATATAAGTATATCCACCATAAGTAACAGTATCACCTTGTTGATATTCTGTTCCAGAATTCCAACTATCTTCAAAATTAAATGCTTTAATATACTCAGTTACATTTGAAGTTGTAAATCCTGTAGTTGAAAATCCAGTAACTACACGATATTGAGTATTACCATACTTAACAATATCATTGACTTTATAATATACTCCTGACTGCCAATCTCCTCTATTCGTAATCCCTTCAGTATGTAAGGACCATTTTGCCAAATCTGTTGCATACCAATTTGTTTCATTTGCAACTGATGTATGATTTACAGTACAAACATAACTGTTTGCACCAAATTTTACAATATCATCAATTACATATGCTGTTGCCGTAGCCCAATTGCCTCTCCAATTGAACTTAAGTCTGCCAAGTCTAAAATCTGCCATTTTTTTTAAAATTCCTTACTTAGGTCCTTCGGTTGCATAATCATAATTACCAAATCTTGCAACAAGATATCCATCATCATCAATAAAATAGGAGAGTCTTCTAAAATCAAACCTGTACTGTTGATATTTATCTGCTGGATGATTTGTATAAGTTTTTTCTTCCGTGGTCTCTTCTACGTAATCAATCCCATCTAAGAAATCTGGATACTGGGTTCCATCAGTTCTATGAAAATCTGCTACTTCACTATCAGTGGTCTTAACTTTCGTATATCGCAACATACCATCTTCATCACGCCTCAGTGCATGAACAAAAAAACTATTTTGTTGTGAAAATTGAAGTCCACCACCGCCTCCTCCACCTGGAGAAGAAAGCATACTTCCACTTAAGAACATTGTCATGCAATTAACCTCCAGTAAGTTCCTTCCCAAATTAATTTAATAGAAGCACCACCAACATCACATACCAAAGGGGAATCAATCAATCCAGTGTAATCTTTAAATTGTTCGCTGTTTTGTGTTACGATTGTAAGATTATTTATGTCCCAATATGCTTCCGCATCTACAATTTCTATACAATCTCCGGTCTGTTTGATTGTTGGAAGAGTTGCAGTAAAAGCAGCAGTTGTTGTGTCTGCAAAGTACTTAACATTCACCATTAAATTTGCTGTTGTGCTTACTACATCATATCTTCCTTTTGTAATTTCAAATCCACCTACAGTAGATCCATCATGAACTCTTAAAGTGTGTTTAGTCGTATCTACTGTAACTTCTGCACCAGCACCAGCAAATGATGCGTGTTGCTGCTCAGTTCCTTTTCTAAGTCTTACTCTTTTGGTTTCTTGAGGCATTACAACTAAAGGTCTATATTTAGTATTTATTAAATGATAATAATTCTAGTTGGTTTTGCTCGGACAAATATCACTTTTCTATTTAAAGATACGCCTCTGAGCAGGACCATTCCAGATCCCTTTTCTCCAGAAGGAACAAATCTTTCGCTAACATCACCAAATAGAGTAAGTAGAACTCCTGCAATCTTAGGTATAACTTCTGTTGCTTCATAAGATCCAGTGATTCCAAAGAGAGATCCAGATCCAAGTTGAGATCTTGCAGATCTCTCAACATTATTACCATAGAACTCAAAGAGAACTGAAACTTGTGGAGATACTGATCTAGTTTCTGCTGCACCTGAAAGTGTGCGGAGGGAACCAAATCCAATATGTGGGGCAGGTATGAAAGATTCTGCAACAACTCCACTGATTTTGAATAGTGGAGCGAATGTCGATGGAGTAATTGCAAAAGATTCTGTAGTGGTAGTGCTAGAGAATCCAAAGAGAGATCCAGAACCAACAAATGCTTTTGTTTTTGTTTCTATTACAGATCCAGTGAATGTAAAGACACCAGATACTTGTGGAGATACCGATCTGGTTTCTGTCGCACTTCCAAATGCAAACAGAGATCCAACAGCAATGTGTGGAGCAGGAACAAAAGACTCTGCGGCAGTACCACTAATTTTAAGAACAGGTGCAAATTCTGGTGGATTAGCACCAACTGCCTCTGTAGTGCTGGAGAATCCAAAGAGTGATCCAGATCCACTATATGCTTCGGTATTCTTCTCAACGGCAGATCCAGAGAATCTAAAGAGAACAGTTTCTTCTGGAGGATTGATGGAAATTGATTCTGTTGCGCTAGAGAATCCAAAGAGAGAACCAGATCCAATATTTTTAACAACAAAGATATCCCTAACACTACCAGAAATTCTAAAGAGACCTTTAACGGTTTCTACATTAGAAGAAGATTCAGTGGCACTAGAGAATCCAAAGAGTGATCCAGATCCACTATATGCTTCGGTATTCTTCTCAACGGCAGATCCAGAGAATCTAAAGAGAACAGTTTCTTCTGGAGGATTAACAGATATAGATTCTGTTGTACTAGAGAATCCGAAGAGTGATCCAGATCCAATGTTATTGATAACAAAGATATCTCTAACACTACCAGAAATTCTAAAGAGACCTTTAACGGTTTCTACATTAGAAGAAGATTCAGTGGCACTAGAGAATCCAAAGAGCGATCCAGATCCACTATATGCTTCAGTATTCTTCTCAATAGAAGATCCAATGAATTTGAAAAGTGCAGTTTCTTCTGGAGGATTAGCAGAGATTACTTCGGTTGTACTAGAGAATCCAAAGAGAGAACCAGTACCAATATGACTTAATCCAAATATTGTAGTTGCTGCTCCCTCAACATCAATCTTAACAGATCCAATATTAATAGATGAAGAGGACTCAATTGCAGTTCCAGCAACTCTAAAGAGAGCCGTATCTTCTAGTGGATTTACTGTTAGTGATTCTGAAGATCCTGAGAATGCAAAGAGTTTTCCAGATCCAATATGTGGTGCTGGAGTAATGGACTCTGTTGCAGATCCTTCAAAGTCAAATTTGACTTCGCCAATATGTCCAAGTTGGAATATTGAATATACTGAATCTGTTCCAAATCTTGCGATTCCAGATCCAATTTTAATATCTGTTGATTTTTCAACAGACTGTCCAGCAAAGGTAAAGAGAGTAGTAAGATCTTGAGGATCTCTTGTAATAGATTCGGAGGATCCTGTAATAGCAAACAGACTTCCAGATCCTATATGTGGTGCTGGAGTAATTGATTCTGCTGCGGATCCATCAATTGCAATAAGAACATCTGCAGAATATGCACTCGCAAATGTATTTGTAGATTGACCTCTAAGAATAAGAGATCCTTCAGTGATTATAGTATTATTTTTAAAGAACTGATACTCTGCAGTTCCTGCAAATGTTGCAAGTAATGTAGAATCTGGTGGATCTGCAGTTGTAGATTCAGAAGATCCTGAGAATGCAAAAAGTTTTCCAGAACCAAAATGAGATAGTGAGGAAATTACTACAGAAGAACCAGAGACTCTGAATAGTCCTTGTGCTTGTTCCGTAGAACTGAATATTTCGGTCTTGGATTCTAATGTAAAGAGAGATCCAGTACCAACATAAGATTCTGTATTCTTCTCAACAGCAGATCCAGAGAATCTAAAGAGAACAGTTTCTTCTGGAGGATTGCTACCTTTAACCTCTGTTGCACTTGAAAGTGCAAATAAAGATCCAGAACCATAATGAGTCAGAGCAAATATAGGATCTCCAGAGCTTCCAAATATTCTAAGAGTACCAGAACCTTTTTCAATTGGTGTGGTAAATACGAATGCCTCTCCAAGAATGCTGAATGAAATGACATTGCTAATACCAACTCTAATTAATTTTAGAGTCGCAATGTCATTATTACCAACATCAATTGACCCATAAGGAACTATGGTTTCATTAACAGTGATAAGTCCGTAGTCAGCAGTCTGCCATCCCGTTAAATTATTATCAACAACAGACCCATAATCTTCGTCAATATCTACATTTGTAACAATATCTCCAAAATCCTCATCAACAATATAAATCGCAGAAGATTCATTATACGAATGAACCCCCCTTTCTTCAGAATCAGAAGAAAATTTTGATATTCCTGAAGATGTTGTATAAGAGAATACTGTCATACTTTAGTATCCTCCGGTCTAATTTGAGTGTTTTAAAAATTTTGAATGAAATAAAAATTCAACCAGGTAAGTATTAGCAATCCAATCAACACTTCTAACTGTTGCAAGTGCTTCTTTCATCCAAAAGAAAAAAATATTCTACTCTTTTTATATTTATCAACGCACAGCATCAAAGGCATGATGAACAAATGGACCATTCGCATTTACATAATGAAGAAAGATTTGATGATGATAAGTATCATCAGAAAGACGATTTACTTTTCTCCACGACTTTTCAATTTTATTATATTTTGATGGAAGTGAATCTCTCCAATGTTCTCTTTCGCATCCTTTATAGATTACAGCATCACCATCATTCATCAAGACATAAGACTCCGATCCATCAGGACGTTCAAACCAAATCGGCCAAGGATTATCAGAATGATTGGAACTTATTTGTAGAGTTACGCTCACTTCACATGCAGGACGATCACTGTGACGTTTTAATTCTTGTCCAACAAAATAGAAACGATCATAAAAGTAAGTTGGATGAAGATCCATTCCTAGAACTCTTTCAATTTCCTTTTTAACCAGGAAGTGGAGGTCACGATAAATTGGAATATTATAACGTGAGAGTGATCCATTCACTTGCATTTCTTCTGGATAGTGAGTAAATTTATCCATTCGATTATTATAATAAGTAATCTGCCCACGTTCTTCTGGAATAGAAACTTTCAGATCTTCTGGATTTAAAATTAAACCAGGAATAAAGACATAACCATTATCTTCAAAAATTTGATTGTTAGACATATTATTTGTCGTAGGAAGAGCACAACGCTGATACCCTTCCGCATAAACTCCACCAGTTGATTTGTATTCTTTCATTTTTATGTCTCCTCATTTTGTTGTTGTTTTTTGCGTTCCCACCAGAGTTTTCTTGCTTCACTTTGCTTTCTTTTTACTTCATCACTAGCTGTTTTTCCATAGTTTGGATTGTTTTCCCCAGCATTATTTTTTCTAAACTTTTCACAACTTTCTTCTGAATGCTTTCTACCAATCCAAGGATGAGGTTGATTTTTCCAGGTTTCAGTTGTTCGTTGTTTTAAAAGTTCTCTGGTTTTTTCTGTGTGTGTTTTACCATAAAAAGGATTTTGTTCTCCCTCAAAAGACCTTCTATTTTGTTTTGCATTTTCAACCCATTCTCTTTGATATTCCCGACGCTTCATACTTTCGCTCATTTTTTTCTTATATTCTTCTGAACGAACAACTCCTTCGGCAGAAAATCCAGTAGAAGTTTGTTTTGCTTGATTTGCAAAATGAGGATTTCTTGCTACATCGTAAAATTGATGTAGTTTTATTTCAGCATCTAATGCTTCTTCCCTGTCATCAAACGTCTCTAAAATAATTTTATTGGTAGGAATAAAAGTTTTATCATAAAATGATCCAAAGTAATTATCCTCTTCTGGGGAACAATCGCAAGTTCTACTTCCAATATATCCCCTACCGAAGTCTTCGTAAGAGTAATAGACGTAATGGTTTCTCATAATACTATTAAATGATATAAGTATTTATATCTCCATCGTGGTCCTAGCGAAAACGAGGACCCACTACCCAACCTACAAGACTCTTACGCATACCAGACTTGACTTTACGAACACGGTGAGGAGTACGTGAATCAAAAAGAATTAAAGTTCCACGCTGCTTTGGTGCAAAGTAAGTCTTTCTATTATTGTCCATAAACTGAACTTCACCGCCTGTATAATCTTCTGGACCAGAAAGTTGAAGTGAGAAGGACAGTTTCCTCACATACTCACCTTGAACAGTTACAAGATCTTCGGAGATATTGGCACCAGAACTAACAATATGTTGAGGTTTATAAGCAGTATCAATACCAGCATCAATATGCCAGTCATAAAACTGCCCTGTGCCATATTGAGTATATTGAATACTTTCCCCATCAATTGCAGTCAAATCATAAAGAAAGTTTTCTCTATTAGTTCTTTGAATATAATGCCAGATGAAACCACCGATCCAGTGTGAGGTGGGGATCCAGGCATTTTTACTATCACGGATGACCTTATCTACTGCGTCTCCGTGAAGTTTTGATTCTTGTGCGATGGTATCAAACTTTAGAACATCTTGTTCTAAAATTTTTATAATGTCTTTAGGCAAATCAGTATGATACCAAGTAGTAAGAAACGACATAATTATTTTGAATAATAATATATTTTACCATATATCTAGGTATAAAAAAAGAGGTTGTTTCCAACCTCTCATCTTTAATTTTTTGTGAATATCAGTCAAGGCTGATATTCAGAGTAACCTTAATTTGGTCACCGTTGTTTTGAATGTTGTAAGGACCATTCGTAAACTTCTCAGCAAACATGATGCTGCTATAGAGAGTTGCAGTTCCTCCAGCACCAACTGCAAGAGCAGGAGTTGTGGTAAAAACACTAGTACTAGGAGTTTCAAAGATTGTATATGTTGAAGATACTGTAGTGGTATTTGCAGCACCAGCAGCAATATAAATGACATCACCAGGAACAAGTCCATGATTTGCAATCGTAACTTTGCTAGATCCAAAGTATAGAGTATCTCCAATTGCAGATTGAATGTTGTTTAAAAGGACATTGCTGAGATAAACGACTCCGGTTTTTTCATTAATTCCATTAATTGTCGTGTTTGCAGGAATTGCATTAGTTTGTCCAGATAAAAATCCGTGAGTTGCTGCCATACCAACAGTGATGTTTTCGGTTACATTCAAGAAGAAAGTACCAATACCAGAAACTGCGCTCGTGTTTTTCTTATCAAGAACAACAATATTGTTAGGACTACCAGTCTGAACACCAACAACTCTTGCACCTGAAGCAATACCAGAACCAATTACTCTTTGACCTGTTGTAATACCTACAGAACTGCCAACTTCAACTGTAAGTAGATTTATAGAACCACTGACTGTTGGAGTTTTTGTTTCTCCATATAGAGTAATAAAATTTTGTCCAATCGTACCACTAACTCCAGTTTTTGCAACACCAACATTTTGACTCACAGATGCTGCATTCAAAACACCAGCAACACTAATTGGCATATTGTTTGCTCTTACCAAATAATACCCAACTTGATTATTTGCTGCATCAGAAAAAGTGAAAGTTTGTTCTGGGTATGATGCAGTAGTTGTACCTACACCAAAGTTAAGTGTCTGCGATGCAAAAGTAGATGCGTTGGCAACGGAAAGCACCAAAGTATTTCCATTAATTGCACAAACTGTTGCATTAGCACCCACACCACCACCACTTACATAGTGCCCAACAGAAATATTGGTTACTGAAGCAACTGTAATCGTATATTCGTTAATAGTACCACTTCCTGTAGTTGTCTTGATTGCAGAAGTAATGGTTCTTACGTTCCACCTAGAACCATCAAGAAGAATTCCATATTGATTTGAATATGACTGATCATTTCTAATATCAACAACCTGAGGATATCCTGTAACTGGAGTTGATCCATATCCAACTAAACCAGATGCATTATATGGTTCATAATAAGCAGTCTGAGAAGGAACGTCTCCCTCAAGAGGAGTTCCATTAGTGTTATGTGAACTTGAGTATAACTTGAGTATCAGGTTTCTAGGAATATTATTATTACTATTAACAAGGTATCTGAGAGACTGAAGTTCTCCTGCGTCATGTACTAACAGTGCCATTTATATTCTCCGAATAAATATGCAAGTATTTCTTTTATTTATAATTTTTAAAATGAAAGTAATTATAACTTTATTCTCAGAAAAACAGAGCACTTTGTAATTCCTGTACAAGACAGTACTTTAAAATCTAAAATGTCTCCTGCAGTAATCTGAGTATTCCAAGTGCTCAAATTATCATCTTTGTTTTTATTTTGATTATTTAATATTGGAAATTCGCTTCCAACAATTGAAACAAATCCATTTGGAAACTGTCCATATGTAGTTTTTTGAATATCTATTGATATTATTCCAGTATCTTCAGAAACTAATACCCAAGATTCAACTGTCCCTGTTACATCAACATTCAAATATCCTTTTGATCCAGCAGTAATATCTAAAGATCCATTGTCCAAAACAAAGTTAATTGTTCTTGTTAGATCTGCAGTTGTTGCCAATGCTACTCCAAAAAATTGCTGTCCTGCCGTAGGAGGAGTAGGAAAAAATATATTACTTCCAGAAACTTGATATCCTATACCAGGACTTAAAACAACTCCATTTACAGAAATAATTAATTGCTGCTCGTTGAGTGGAGAATAAGGTTGCCCATTTACAGTTAATGGAAATGTTTGAGAAGATCCATTAAATTGTGAAGATATACTATCTAATTTAAAATTACTGTATTGGTTGGACTTGGTTGGAATTTCATAATTGACGCCAAGATTATAGTTAGTTAATCCTGGATCGGATCTTACATCATATTGATTGTCATTATCTATAGTTACTATGTAATCTGACATTATTAACTAACTCCAGGAGAAACTAAGACTGTTCCCTGAACAACTCTTGTTTTTAAGTTATTTGGAGAAGTTAAAATGATATCATAAACATACCTACCTTCAGATAAATTGAGAGTCTGAGTTCCAGTCATAGATATTGCAATTCTTCCACTTATCCTGTCTAAAAATGTAAGTGTAAAGGGATATGTTGTAGTAGATGTATAGTGCTTTTTTAAGGAACTATTACCAGTATAACTGAGCAAATTTAAAGGAGAATTATCTACATTTCTCACTGTCAATTTGATTTCAAAATCAGTTCCCTGTTCGATTGTCAGATTTAATGGTGATGCTGACATTATTGTATACTACTGTTTTTTTATATTTATAGAAACACTCCTATCCTACAGCATTTCTTCGGGACCCATACGTATATAAATTTGGGTTAGTTTTTGGTTTCATCCAATTGATTATAGCATCATATCGTTCTTCTGTAAAGAAGTCCTGGTTATAATACCACTCTTCCCAGTTAGTATGAGATTTTGAGTTATTACAAAACCTACAACAGCACACTACATTTGTGAGAAAATCACTCCCACCTTTACAT
>Ga0214917_10004661_pt1 | contig 15092 bp, 12 predicted proteins | sample LL_1208_BB_MetaG_FD_177983 | JGI IMG/M metagenome (GOLD analysis project Ga0214917, IMG submission 177983) | Freshwater microbial communities from Lake Lanier, Atlanta, Georgia, United States - LL_1208_BB | ecosystem: Environmental > Aquatic > Freshwater > Lake | place: USA: Georgia | collected... | reverse complement strand
TTCCACGCTCAAGGTAGGGTTCGGACATCACAGATTACAAAGGTAGGGAGGGCTCGCTATGGGGCGTGGCCGTTCAAAAGCTAAGCAGACTAAAGTCGCACGCGATCTTAAATACCATTCTCAAGATATCGATATCGAAAGCCTCGCCAAGGAGCTTCACGGCGAAGTTGATAAGAACGGTAACGATGATGACTTCGATCCATACGCAGAAGGCAACTACATCCCACGTAAGTAAGGGCCTCTAACCATGCGCCCAACCCCGTACGTCGCCTCGCTTCGAATATACGAACCGCTCACGAGTTTCTCACCCGCAGACCAATTGCGGTGGTCAACGATTCCAATCGAAAATTACACCGGACGTGAAGAAGAACATCGCGCTCTCCAACGCACCATCCTTTCTGAACCACCAACTCTTAAAGCAGATGGTGCTCACATTATTGATCATGACGGAGTCCGCTATGTATCGCCATGGTCAACTGCGCGACGCTGTTGGGCCGCCGTTGAGGATTTCAAAAACTCACTTCCATCCAGCGTGATCCCATTCTTCATGCCCGAGAGTTTGAGCGATGCCTTCAGTGAAGAAACCGATGGTTTAGAGAATCGCGTTCCGCACATCATCACTGAAACGTGGATCATTCCGCCTCGATGGTTTTCACTCTTCACCCCAGAAGAACGCCTTCGTGGAAATAATGCTGATGGTCCATTCACCATCATGCGCACCGACATTGCGAATGCAAAGAAGCGCTGCATCTCCACTCATCAAATAGTCCGACAAGCTTTTGGTCCAGGACCCGTCGAAGAAGAGATTGTGCAATTACTTAATTGGCTCAATGTCTTCCACCCCGAATCAATCGTCGAATGTGATTACGGCGGACTAGCTCTCTACTTAGAGAAAGCTCTTACCGATGATGGTGAGCCAGGGCTCGAAGCAGATCGATCGATAGAAGATGTCACTCTCTCATTGCAAGGCCTCTCTAATGGCGACGGAGCCCTTGCTGGACAGGGATATGAAGCTCTTGTAACCCGCTGGAGGAAAGTTGCAGCTCTAGAACAGGCGATGTAAGCCCCTTGTCATCACGCTGTATGACCGCAATACTTTCCTCTCAAAAGGTGCGAAAGGGACATTCACGAGATGAGCATGCACAGACCTACCGAGCAGGAAGTTTTATTGACCCCTGCTGAGGTCGCGAAGCTTTTCCGGGTAGATCCCAAGACCGTGACACGTTGGGCAAAAGCGGGAAAGCTCACCGCTATCCGAACTCTTGGCGGCCATCGTCGTTATCGCAAATCTGAAGTTCAATCACTGTTGGGCGTCGTCCCAAATCGGGGGAATTAATGTCTGACGAAAAGAAGGAAACAACTCAAGACTCCAAGGACCCCAAAGCGAAATTCCGCGAAGCACTTGAGAAGAAGAAACAAGGTCAAGGAATTCGCAACAACAACATTGCTGGTGGCCCCAAGATCTCGGGTGGCCAGTCCGGTGGCAATGCCCCCAAGATGTTCCGCCGCAAGTCAGGTTCTGCGTAAAGTATGAAAATCCTTGTCACAGGTGGCTCGGGCTTCATCGGTTCGCATTTATGTGAGAACTTAGTTAATCAAGGTCATGTCGTAACCTGTCTTGATGATTACTCAACAAGTTCTGAAAAAAACTTAAAATCCTTGCAAACTAGCCCCTATTTTCAGACCGTCAAAGGTTCAATTCTCGATAAAGAATTAGTTAGGACACTCGTCAGGAAGTCTGAAGTTTGTTTTCATTTAGCGGCGGCGGTAGGAGTGCAAAAGATTCTATTGGATCCTATAAACTCGATCAAAACAAATATTCATGGATCTGAAAACGTTATAGAAGCTTGTGTTGATTATGAATCAGAGTTAATTCTTGCTAGCACTAGCGAAATCTATGGAAAGAACCCGATTCAACCCTTGTCTGAAGAATCTGATCGAGTTATTGGCTCGCCACTTCTCTCACGATGGACTTATTCAGATGCCAAGGCGATTGATGAATCTCTTACACATGCCTACCATCTTCATCGAGGACTAAGGGCAAAAATTGTAAGGTTGTTCAACACCGTTGGGCCAAGACAATCGCCAGCTTATGGCATGGTTATTCCAAAGTTTTTCCAAGCGGCGATGAATAATGTACCAATTGAAATTCATGGGGACGGATCTCAACGGCGCGTTTTTTGTCACGTTGAAGATGCGATCAATGGAATGTTGGCTATTTGGAGCACCAACGGTCAATTTGGCGAAGCATTTAATGTTGGAGGTTTTGAAGAGATTTCTATCTTGGAACTTGCCCGTAAAATCCAATTTTTAACGAAGTCAGAATCAAAAATCAAATACATTCCTTATACTGAACTAAAGAAGAATGGTTTTGAAGATATGTCACGACGCATTCCCTGCACAGAGAAACTCCAGAATCTTACTGGTTGGAAGGCACTCAAAAGCTTAGATGAAATTCTTGAGGATTATTACCTCTACCTACGGAGTCAATGAGTGAGCGAAATCAAAACAACCTCCATAATCCCATCAATTATCTTCGCCTTTGTGCTATCTATTGTGCTTACAGGCATCATGCGGAAAATTGCAATCAAACTTGAAATTACTGACAAACCTAATTTCGCTAGAAAAACGCAAAAGGAACCAGTTCCTTATCTGGGGGGTTTGGCAATCATTTTTTCATTCTTGATTACGGTCTTTATGGGAATTCAATTCTTATCGCCAAGTCGGGAAGTTGTTAACGACATGATATTCCTACTGCTGCCCGCAACTTTTCTTGGATTTATCGGGCTCTGGGACGATGTGAAGGACTTGTCGCCTCATTTTCGTCTGATGATTCAAGTCTTCATGGGATTATTCGGCTCATTAACAATAACTTTTGGTAGTACTTCTGGAAGTGCCACAGGAAACCCAACAACAGATTTGATTTTGAGCATTTTTTGGATAGTTGGAGTTACTAATGCATTGAATTTTTTCGACAATATCGATGGTGGTGCCGCCGTCGCCAGTTTTATGAGCGCAACTGGTATCGCGCTATACTCCTTTTTTACACGTCAATTATATTTATTCGCATTTGGTTTGACATTGATGGGATCTTTATTGGGGTTTTTTTACTGGAATCGCAGACCAGCGAGAATCTACATGGGAGATTCAGGCTCACTCTTCCTTGGAATACTTCTCGCCACGATTACAATGCGAATAGATCCTCAGACTGACTCCAAGTGGACCTCGTTTGCGGTGCCCATACTTCTTCTGGCATTGCCAATTCTTGACACATCGGTTGTAGTATTAAATCGACTTTCTTATAGACGCTCTCCTTTACAAGGTGGACGAGATCATCTCTCACATCGTCTTTCCAATCGCGGAATAAGACATCGATATATTCTCTATATTTTTGGTGGGATTGCCTTGATTTTCCAATTACCAATTTACGTTTTCTTGCAAGTGAGTTCTAGAGTTGAGTTGATACTGACTTTTATTGCGATTGCGGCGTTCTTTCTCTTATTTGCGTGGTTTTCGTCAAACAAAGTTAATTATGAGAGAGATTGATGCTTGGTGGATACCAGCCGAAGATGGGGGATATGAGCGAGAATATATCTGGCCATTTGTAAATCGTGAATTTGAAATTAAACTTTGGTATGGCGGAGATCAGAGCTCAAGACAAATTTCGAGAATATCTCAATCAAGACTTGGTTTGATTTTTATTGACAACTCGGTAGGTGATTTAGGCTTCTTAGATGGGTTTCCACCGAAAAGCATTGCAGTTTTCCTAGTCTCGGATGAAACCTACTCAAGTTGGCTTACCTTGCGAATAGCGAGGAAGAAGTCGGTAAAGATTGTTTATCGGGACTACCCATTACGAAGTTTTCGAAGTTTAAGACAGTATCCAAGAGTATTATTTTACTCAATTCGAAATTATTTGAATTCTGAGATCGAAGCAACTTTGCTTTTCAGGGCTTTTTTCGCGGGTTTAGCCTTATTTGCAAAACAAATTGTCATGAGAATTGGCATGAAACTTCTCAAAAAGTCAATCCGAGAATTCCCGCTAGGTTATACAAATTCTTATTGCCGCGAGTACTCAAAGTGTTTCAATCTAAAAAGTAATGTTAGTTTAGTTACACATGCGATGGAAATTGGAATCGAACGAAGTATGTCTGAAAAAGACGAGGAAGAATTCTTTTCGGGCCAGTGGGGTAAATTTGATCGTCAAGTTGTTTTGAATTCTGCAAAGAATGGAAAATTAAGATTTGGAACCATCCACTCAAGTTTTGGCGGAAGTGAGCACCGAGAGCTACTCCAGCAATCAGAAGAGGAGTATTTCAAAGGATTGCTTGCTTCAAAGTATTCAATTTGTCCTCCTGGAAACTATAGTTCAGAAACTTTTCGCTATCTTGAGTCCATTCTTGTGGGAAGCTATCCTTTGACCAGCCAATATGTCTTAAGCGATTTCTTAAGTCAAAAAAAAATGCAGATATCAATTCAAGAATATTTAAACTCGAAGCTGTCGCTCTCCTATGACTCGACCAGTAGGGTTGCGGAAATCAGGGCTTCTCTAAATTCTTATTTGAATCAATTTCGTGAAATCGTTGGCAACATCGAAGGGATTGGCGAAATTACAAACCCTTCTTAGGTGGCTGGGGACGGGATCGAACCGTCGACCTCACGATTTTCAGTCGCACGCTCGTACCAACTGAGCTACCCAGCCGCAATAGAAATTAGCGACCCAGACGGGACTTGAACCCGCGACCTCCGCCGTGACAGGGCGGCGCGCTAACCAACTGCGCTACTGGGCCAACCGGAGTCAATCGATCGCAAGGATAGATTGAAACGCGTCCCCAACGGGATTTGAACCCGTGTTACCGCCGTGAAAGGGCGATGTCCTAGGCCCCTAGACGATGGGGACTAGAGGAAAGAGAAGTCTATCGTGAATTTCCAAACTGAAATCTGTGGGTAGTATTCGGGCACTACGCAAGTTTTATGTGAAAAAATCAGTACTTTGGGGCCTTTAGCTCAGTCGGTAGAGCAACGGACTTTTAATCCGTGGGTCGTCGGTTCGATCCCGACAGGGCCCACATCCAATTTGTCCGTTTTGTCCCATGACCGCGACAAATTCACACCTAATTCGTAGTAGTGAGTAGAGGCGGCGACGGCCGACTCTGTAGTACAAAACCGGTATACAAATAGGGGCTCTCTACAGTGGCATTACGCAAGAAAACTGCCTCCGCAGGTCTGAAAGTCTGGACCGTCGCGGAGCTTGGTGCTTTCTACACAGAGAACCGCAGCGAACTCGTCGCCCACGCCTCACGCATCCTGAAAGACAGCGCTCGCGCAGAAGAAGTAATCCAAGATGCCCTGATCAAGGTCATGCTCGCCGCCCCTGAGCTCGAATCCGCTGATCACGCCCTTGGCTACATGCACCGCACGATCGAAAACCTTTGCATCGATATCTTCCGTATCGAAGGTCGCCGCCCGAACCTCATCCTCTTGGACGATGCTTCGGCCGAACTCGAATCCACCTGGGTCGATAACAAGGATCACGCAGATGTTCTCTCGGCTGCTGAAGATGCCGCGATTGTCCGCCAAGCCCTTGCCATGCTCTCCCCAGCCGAGCGCGCTGCGCTTGTTATGTGGGAGATGGAAGGTCGCTCCACCGAAGAGATTGCTGCTGAACTTGGAATTAAAGAATCTGCAGTACGCCACACTGTTTCTCGCGCACGAACTTCTCTCCGCCGCGTCATGAGCGAACTCATTGTTGATAAAGCGCGTGGACTTACCGCTCTCGACATGCTTTCTACTACTTACAAGAAAGCATCTGAAGTCGCTAAGAAATCAAGCAAAGCTGCGCTTTCACTCATCCTCGTATTTTTCGCATTCCTCGGCTTCAACTCGATGCCGACAAATAATGATGTCCCAACAGTCGTAACCGGCGGAACTGTTTCCTCAACCGAGACCGCAGGTTCAACCAAAAGCGCTTCTACCGAAGCCGCTCCAAAGGCGACTGCATCGACATCACCTTCCGCTGCTGCGAAGTCCAAAGCCGCTGGAATCAACGCGAAGGCAACCTCACTTAACTTTGCTGGCCTTGATAAGAATGGTGTCCCAACCGGATTCACCGTTGCTGACTCAAGCGGCGCGCTTGGATCGCTCTACATCACAAGCCGCCAGCCCGTATTGACCGAGACCGAGCTGACCCTTTCCCAGGTCGCTAAGACCGATAAGGGCGCTGCGAACATCTTCCTCTCCCAGCAGCTCGTCAGTGACTCGACCGGCTTCGACTACGTCCCAACCGTCTCGTACGGGAAGGCCGGAGGCTGGTCCCCGCTTGTCACCTCGGTCACCTACCTCGATTCTGAGCGTCTTTTGAGCGGCAATTACCTGGTAACGGCCATCATTAAAGTAGAATCTGAGGTTGTAACACCCGTTGTGATCCCAGCGACCGCTTCAGGTCGGGATCTTCTTCAGGCGCCACGGCAGGTCATTACCCGCCTCGTACTGAATCCAGGAAAAACTCAGATTTTGTCCCAAGCAATTTATGTAGTTGAAAAGGGAGCGAAGTAATGAACTCCCATTTTAAGTTTCCTCGCCGCGTCCGGATACACGGTGGGGAATGTGGTGCAGTAGCACGTGCATTGCATCACGAGGCAAAGATTAAATCTTTGCCGGCCGTGAAGGAGAAAGTCTTCTTCACGACTATTGAAAGGAAACAAATGTCTACAAAGACAACTCTCAAGCGCATCGCGCTTGTTGCAGTTTCTGCTTTGGGCTTTGGTGTACTTACTTCAGTAGCGCCAGCAAGCGCGACTGTCACTCCAACCGCGATCACCGTGGGAACAATTCCTGGTGGCGCTCAAGTTGGTACTGTACACACAACCCCAGTTTCGATTGCAGCACCTTTCACAACAGGTGGCTCAGACACTTTCTCAATTATGGTGAAAGTAACCTCTGCTCCTACGGGTTCTGCGTTCAAGACATTAGCAACTAACGGCACAAATGGTGCTGGTGGTGCTGGTGTCTCATTCGACGCGGGCGTTTATGCTCGAAGCGGAGAAACCTCAACTGCTGCAGTTCTAACTGCAAGCATTCCTTCTGGCTCAACCAACTTGGCTGGGGCCGCACAGGTAATTTCCGATAAATTGACAATTGCATATGCAATTACATCGGCACCTCGTACCACTGCAGGTGGAAGTTTGACTGTGAATGTAAACGTCACCCCTGACGTTGCAGGTGCATATACAGTTCTCGTATCCACTAAGTCTGGAGCTACTGGCGCTGCATATACTGGCGCAACAGGTGAAGTAGGAACTTCTTATTCGTTCTCGACAGGAAGCGCTGTCTCATCGATGACACTTTCTGCGGTAACGGGTGGCACGACTACCTCCTCTGATGTCGGACAGCTCGTTAAGTTGACTCTCAAGGATTCAACTGGTGCTGTGGCAAGCCTACGGACTGGCGAAACCGTGAACATCACTGCCGGTGGAACAACTGACAGCCTTAAGAAGGTTACAGTTTCTGGTGGCGTCTATTCTGCAAACACATCAAATGGTGTAACTGCAAATACAACACTAGTTCTGAACGGATCTGACTTCGTAAATGGTATTGCTTACTTCAACTATGCAGACACAACTGCAAGCACAGGTAACGTCATTACTGCTGTTGGTTCTGGTTTATTGTCACCAACAATCACTTCAACTTTGAACACCACAGTAACTAGCGCCGCGACAGGTAATGCTTTCGCAGGATCAGCTATTACTTTGGGTAACCCTACTGGTGCAACACGTCCAGGAAGCGGAAAAGTTGGAGTTACAGCTGGAACACCTTCAACAGATACAACCTCAACAGCTTCAACCAGCCACTCATACACAGTGACTGTGGATGGCTTGACTGCTACTTCGTACTTCGATGTGAAAGTTACAGATACTACTGGAGATTTGACTGGAATTGTTGGCCAGGTCTTCAATCAAGTTCTAACCGTAACTTACGACTCGACCGCAACAGCACAGACTGGAACTTTGACAGTTTCGGGCGCCCTTAGTGTTGCAGGTGACGCTTTCACCGCTCTTATCCGTAGCTCAGGTGGTTATGGTGCGACAGCAAGTGATGGCATCACTGTAACTGCGGCTGATGCAACAGCTACTTCACTACGTCCGTTCTACAACACATCAACTTTGGGAAGCACATTTACAATCTTCTCTCCAGTTGGTGGAACTAACACGATTTGGGCAACCCTTCGTGATCAGTTCGGAGCTGCCATGGCAAGCAAGGCGGGTACTTGGTCAGTTGCTGGTCGAAATGCGACAGCTACATCCACAGCGTTCACAACTGACGCAAGCGGACGAGTATCACTTTCAATTGCAGACGCCGGAACTGCGGCATCTACAAATACGCAGGACACTGTCACAATTACTTCGACAGTTTCTGCAACAGTGACAATCAACTACGGAGCCACAACACCAAGCACAATTACCTGCTTGACTGGTAACGAAGATGACACTGCAAATCTCCAGACTTACCGTGACATTTCTGCATCTGGAACTGGTGCTCAAGCTGGCGCAGCTTCACTCTGCACAGTTACCGTTAAGGATGCAAATGGCGCAGTAATCGTTGGTTATCCTGTAACCGTTACAACCGCCTCTGCAGGAGCTGCTGTACTCTCAACTTCAGCAACTCTTTACACCGGTTCGGCTGGAACTGTTTCACCTTCAGTTTATGCATGGACTTCGGGAACGAAGACATTCACAATTACTGCAGGTGCAGTCACACTTAGCAAGACTGTGAAGTACGAACAGCGCACACCAGCAGAGGTACGTACCATCGAAGCTTCTTTGAGTGGTAACGTTCTTACTGTTACTGCTAAGGACCGCTTCGGTAACCTTGTTCCAGGTGTTCGTGTTTATGCAACACGCACTGGTGACGCAACATTTGGTGGCGGTTCAACCGTCGCAAATGCAATCACTTCTGGAAATACAACTGGAACAACTCCAGTTCCAAGCGATAATGGAACAACCCAAATTATCGTTAACCCAGGAACTGCAGCTTCTACAGTTAAGGTTCAGCTTGCCTCAGCGGCTGACACTCCAGATGCTGAATATGGACAATCTTCAAGCACAAGCGGCAAGGTTTGCGCGAGTGCAGGTTGTACAGATACAGCGGTAACCGCTTCAACTACAGGAACTATTTACACAGCTGAAACTGGCGTAGGTGCATCACTTGCTGCTGCCGGTGTTAATTCAGTAACTGTAAGCGTTGCTGCAGGTGTTAACGCAGCTCAAGTAGCAGCTGACGCTGCTGCTGATGCTGCTGCTGAAGCAATCGATGCTGCTAACGCTGCAACCGATGCTGCAAACCTCGCTGCTGAAGCAGCAGATGCAGCTACAGTTGCTGCTGAAGAAGCACGCGATGCTGCTGATGCAGCAACTGCTGCTGTTGAAGAGCTTGCTACTCAGGTTGCCACATTGATGGCAGCTTTGAAGGCTCAGATCACAACCTTGGCTAACACAGTTGCCAAGATTGCTAAGAAGGTAAAGGCGTAAGTCTTAGCTTCTTAAAAAGTAGTACCCGAGGGCCCCTAGAAATAGGGGCCCTCGGGCTTTTACGCGGAACTATTTGAATTTAGCGAGAGGGCGGATTGAGATAAAGGTTATTAATTGAGAAATGCGATTAAGTCATCAATGATGTTGTCAATATTTTTTGTAGGAACCCAGCCGGTCAAGTTTCTTAACAAAGCATTATCTGGAACTCGTCGCTCCATGTCTTCGAAGCCCTGAGAGTAGGCATCTTCATAGGACTCATACGCGACTACACTTTTGGATTGTGTGCGTTCAATAACTCGGTTGGCGAGGTCTTGGATCGAAATCTCTTGATTTACGCCGATATTTACCGGTTTTCCGATGGCTTCGATGGCTTCATCGATCCTTAAAATGGCGTCCACAACGTCTGCTACGTGGCCGAAGCAGCGAGTTTGCTTGCCCGTCCCATAGATTTTCAAGGGCTCGTCCTTAAGCGCGGCTTCGACAAAACGTGGAACGACCATTCCATAGCGACCTACTTGTCTAGGGCCCACGGTATTAAAGAGTCGGACTATTCGAGTATCAAGGCCTCTTTGTTGATGGAGTGCAATTGCCATCGATTCATCAATCGCTTTTGCATCACTATAAGACCACCGAATCTTCTGCGGGGCACCCACCACCCGGTCGGAATCTTCACTTAATAAATCTGAAGTGTTCTTGCCATAAACCTCACTACTACTTGTAATCAGGACAGGCTTATTGAACTTGACGCAGGCATCAAAGACATTTTCTGACCCTTTGATATTTGTAGTTAAGCTCTCAAGGGGATGTCGAACGATATTGAAGACTCCAACTGCCGCTGCTAAGTGGAATACCCGGTCACATTCGTGGACGAGGTTTTCTACTAAATTTGAATCGAGAATGGAGCCTTCTACAACCGTGAGTTGAGAATTTGCTTTATGGTGCGAGATGTTCTCGCGTCGCCCGGTCGAAAAATCGTCGAGAACGGTGACTAGATCTCCACGTTCCAAAAGTCTGTCTACTAAGTGAGAGCCCACAAATCCAGCCCCACCGGTCACCAATATTTTCAAGATTTCCCCTAGTTAGTACGGAAATACCCGCAAATCATACTGTTTATTGCTCTCCGCGCAGATAGCATGCCGCGGTGATGACCTCCGAAAAACGAGTCACAATTGTGGGCCAGGGATATGTTGGTCTTCCCTTGGCAATGGCAGCTGTTGCGGTTGGTTACAAAGTTACTGGCATTGATATTTCAAACGTCATAGTTGAGAACTTGAATCAGGGCAAGAGCCATGTCGAAGATGTATCTAACGGAGATCTGCAGCGAGCTCTGGAACTAGGACTGTATAAGAGTTCCACATGTGGCCAGTTAGCTTCAGAGTCGGATATTTGCGTTATTTGTGTGCCTACTCCCTTGGACAAGTCTGGACTTCCCGATCTGACGTATGTGGAATCTGCGGTTCGTTTAGTGGCAAACAATCTTCCACCTCAAGCGCTGTTGATTAGTGAATCTACCTCCTACCCGGGCACAGTTCGAGACTTCGTCATACCTTTAGTCCAATCTCTTCGATCTGATAAAGCATCACAGATGTCGTTTGCATCTGCGCCCGAGCGGGTAGATCCTCGTAACGAAAAATGGGATATGAAGAACACTCCGCGTTTAGTGTCTGGTATAGATCCAGTCTCTACAAGCCGAGTTTTGGAGTTTTATTCTTCGATTTGCGACACCGTCATCGAAGTATCAAAACCTGAGGTGGCTGAAATGGCTAAGTTGTTGGAAAACACTTTCCGGCAAGTGAATATTGCTCTGGTAAATCAATTGGTTCCTTTCTGTAAGGAAATCGGGATTGATGTGAGAGAAGTTGTTGAAGCTGCCGGAAGTAAACCGTATGGCTATATGAAGTTCTTTCCTGGTGCTGGCGTCGGTGGACATTGCATTCCAATAGATCCTTTGTATTTGCTGTGGAAAGCTCGTGAAGTTGGAATTGAGCTTCCGTTTGTCGCGAAAGCAGATGAGATAAATGGCGGAATGCCTAGCTATGTGGTTTCGCGTCTCCTAGAATCGGCGAAACCTACACAAGGTGAAGTTCTTGCGATACTGGGAGTTGCATATAAGGCAGGTATTTCTGATGTTCGCGAATCTCCAGCAGAGCATGTCGCGAAGGCACTTGAATCGCGCGGATACCAGGTTGTTTGGATTGATCCATTGGTGGAGAAATTCCATGGTTTTACAAAGTATTCAAATCAACCATTAAGTGGAGCAATTGTGGTTACTGCCCAACCAAACCTTCCTGTGGCTGAGTTAGCGGAGGCAGGTGTGCCGATACTTGATTGCACGGGAGCTTTTAAGGGCATTCAAGGAGTAGAACAACTTTAAGGTTTGAGAGATAGATTCTCCGAGTGATGAGAGCGAGAACTTTCTCCTGGCAAGCATTGATTGTCGCTCTTTTTTTGCTGATTGGCCTCGTGCCTGCGGTTCAAGCGGCCGATATTCGCGTCATTGATGTTGCTCAAATTACTTGGGCTGGAGCCGCTGAGCCATCTGCTTCGATGAGTGATGTTGTTTCATCGATTCAGAATGAGGTAAGTCGAAATTGGACCGCATTCACAACTCTGCAAGGCGATACTCGTGATCGAACTCTTTCATTTACATATGGACAGACGCTAACAACCCCCGTTCGTTTGACTTCTCGAATGGCATGCGAGAGGTCTGATTTCACGGGCTTTATGAATTCACTTCGCAACGAGGTCTATCGTCAACTTGGTTTGAGTGATTGGAAAGATCGTTACTTGGTCATTCTTACCCCTGCCGCGGGTTGTATTTGGTCAGGACGTGCCGCGATTGGAAGTTTCGCCACCAAAGGTGGCGTCATGGTTCTTCATAACACTGCGAGCGCTTTCGTAATCACTCACGAATTAGGTCACACTCTTGGATTAGGTCATTCGAATTTATTGAGATGCGATAACGGATCATTTGATGGCGCATGGAGTCAAACCTGTAAAGCTGTGGAATATGGCGGCAGCATCGATGTGATGGGTAATGTTGATACGACTTCACCGTTATCGACGTATCACCAATGGCGGATGGGGTTACTTGAGAATAAAGAAGTGAAGCAATCGTGGCTGAATGAAACTGTGGATTTAACTGCGTCGGATGTTTACGGAGGGACACGAGCAGTCTTCATTCGTGACGGAAAATCTACGTACTGGATTGAATATCGACGTCCACGTGAAGGCGCTCCTTACAACGCAGGTCTCGTTATTTACCGAACCGATCCACCGTCACCATCATTTATTGATAGCCCAAATCCCGAAGATCGCGCAGGATTTGAGCCTGGATTAGCGGTCGGAACTGATATCTGGATGCTCAATCTTGATTCTTATCGATACTCGGCAACGGGTAGAGCTTCAGGATCTATGTCTTTACCGGCTAACAAGAGCACTACGTTCTATTCGGGAAACATTACGCTCGAAGCGATGCCATCCACTTCGGATCAGAAGATTTTGGTGAAGATCACTCGCAAGGCCGATGTAACGCCACCTCCCGTGCCTCCGGTAACTCCCTCAGCGACTTGGCGATATCCCGGAGCTGAGATCATCGAAAGTGGTTATGACGATGGTGAGACTGCAATCGCCTCCTTTGAAGCCCAGGTCGATGGCAAGGTAGTTCCGATCGATAGCGCTATTAATACGAATTTTGTTCCGACATATCTGGATCCATTCATCTCACGTCGGGTTGTGTATGTCCAAAGCCTTCCGGAAGGAACATATTCTTTAGCAATTCGCGCCACCGATGTCTGGGGAAATAAGAGTGCGTGGTCGACTCCCACAAAAGTGACGGTTGATCGTGGAGTTCCGGTAGTCAAGAGTGATATAGCAGTTGTCGGCACAACTTCAGATTCAATCCAAGTTTCGTTGCCATCGATTAGAGATGTGGGAAGCAATCTTTGTGCAACCCAATTAGTAAATGAAGATGACTTTGTACTCCAAAATAGTTCGCTCAAGGCAGCGCCGGAATTCAAGTTCAAGAAAGTTGGTGAATTCAAGGCCTCTATCCAGACTTTTGATTGTCTTGGAAATGGTGTCACTGGAGAGCTGAGCGCTAAGACAAATTACACTCCAGCGATGAGCGCATCGCGAACGGGTAAGTGGATTAGTTCGAGCCTTTCGGATGGCGCTTTGACGTGCGTTGGTAAATGCACCGCTTCTTTGAGCACTTCTGGCAAAGCATTTGTGATGATGGGTGAGGGCGAAGCCACAATCGCACTTACTGGAAAGAGTGTCGGAAAAGTTGCGCTCTCCTCGTCCAAGAACCTTAGGGCTGGTGCGACTGTTGATGTGGGTCTTCGAAATCGAGTACTGCGCATCACCGGAAATAATTTCACATTAGCCGGAGTTGCCTCTGTTGATCTTTCCATCACAAACCTGCGGGATACACCTCGCTCCCCGGGTGCGACTGATCCATCATTGTCGGAGACTCTGCAGAAGAGCATGGCGCGATACGGATTTAGCGCTGATGATTTTGCATCAGGATGGATTGTCTTGCCGATGGCTCGAGGAACGACGCTGGAAGATCCAACATTGGATCTCTGCAGCGCTACTTATAAGTCTGAAGTCGGCCGCCAATACCGTCGCCAGGTCACAGCATCTAAAGTCGGCGCTCCATATCTTTTCTTATCTACCGAAGTAGTGAAGTACAAAGATAAGGCTGCAGCTGACGCGGCGCTCGCAGAATTACAGAGCAATTACAACGCTTGCGTGAAGAATAAAGGAGGCGTTGAGCGCGACGGCACTTTCGTCGATTACACCTTTGCCCCGTTGCCCGCGAGCGACGCAACTCTTGTCAACGAAAATTCCCGAGTCGTGGTGCGAGCACAGATTGGTAAAGGCGTAACTGCACGTCAATTATTGGCGTTCTATCAGTTTAAAGGTGAGATGTTCACTGGTTTCTATATCGTCAAGGCTGGAGAGACTGGTATCAGCGATGCTGAAGTTAAGCGCTGGTTTGATGTCGCTGGAGTACTTGCACAACGATTAGATACGAAGTTTTAACCATGTCACGAGTCTGGGTTGCGGGCGAAGCGCTTATTGATCTAATTCCTGATTCCACAGGCAACCGTGTTCCAAAAGTTGGCGGAGGCCCCGCCAACACTTCTAAGGCAATAGCCCGACTTGGGTACGAGACATCATTTATTGGCGGACTTTCTTCGGATTCATATGGTCAGATGATTGAGGAAGAATTGAAGTCGAGTGGAGTTGATTTAGCTTTGTCTTATCGCGGCCACGAGCCAACCGCACTCGCAATCACGACATTGGATGACAAAGGCGCTGCAAGTTATGAATTTGAACTTGAGGGAACTGCGACATTTGCCTTTGATGAGTCGTGGCTTCCGTCTGGAGAAGCTGATGTAATACATATTGGTTCGGTTGCAACAATGCTGGAACCTGGAGCGAGTGAACTTTTGAAATGGGCTAGATCGAAATCAGCACCCATTATCTTTGATCCAAATGTGCGACCTTCTATTGAGAGCAATAAAGATCTATATCGCGCTTCCGTTGAAAGATGGA
>Ga0214917_10004660_pt1 | contig 15094 bp, 8 predicted proteins | sample LL_1208_BB_MetaG_FD_177983 | JGI IMG/M metagenome (GOLD analysis project Ga0214917, IMG submission 177983) | Freshwater microbial communities from Lake Lanier, Atlanta, Georgia, United States - LL_1208_BB | ecosystem: Environmental > Aquatic > Freshwater > Lake | place: USA: Georgia | collected... | reverse complement strand
CCTTCCGTCTCCCCGGGCTTCCAGCGCGGTCCGACTGAAACCAAGGACTCGTGCCGCATCCAGTCGGCCAGGACCGGATGGACGGAGCCCACATACGCCGGATCAAACACGAGGTTGATCACATCCAACGATCGAGTCTCCAGATACGCGTGCCTCTGCCCGCGACTGAGAACGAAAACATCTCCGACACGAATCGGCAGCGTCCGGTGGCCGAAGGACATTAGGCCGGAACCGCGGTAGACAATCACAATCTCCCAGAACTCATGCCGATGGCAGGGGTAAGCGGGATGGTTGGTGGCATGGACCACCGCGAGCGGGCGGGCATGTTTCTTGGGCAGGTCCGCCCAATGCAGCACCGGCAACCGGGAGTCCTGCCGCCGGACGGATTTAACGGCAGGCATGGAAGGGGATCGCCGAAGGGAGATCCGGGATTTGATGGCGATTTTCCTCATGGATTTCGCGCAAAGTTCCAATGCCAAACCATCTCCCAAAATGGCCTAAGAGTCGGCTGACCGCAAACTCACCCAAAAGGAGGAATAAGGCTGATTTTTTCCTCATTTTGCTCCGGCGAAGGCCTTTTGGATGTCTTCCACCCGCACCCCCAAGGTGGCCACGGCCAATGGATCTAGCTGGCCGGGGGCCCCACTGACGTGAGCCGTGGTTTGGACATGGGTCAGGCTCTGGCCGGGGGCCAGTTCGGCCCCGGCCGAGGAGGTTTCCAACTCGTAGAATGGGCCGAGCGGGGGCTCCCCGGGAGCCGGCGAACCGTCGTTATAGGCGTTGATGGCGTCGCCCGCGTAGGGATCTTTCTGCTGCTCCCACATGGAGTTGACGTACTTCTCCCCCTTTTGGGGCCGGGCGCACCGCACCAGGGTAAGAACCTCGAGATCGGGGGAGTAACTGCCGGCGAAGCCGGTGGAGCGATCCGGCGGGATGCCGATTTTGCCGCGGGATGCCCCGTCGCCCCGGAAAAACACCACGCCCGGGCCTTGCCGCAGGCGATCCGGGGAAATTTTCCCAAAATAGGCGTCATTGACGACCGGCCCCTTCCCTTCCCTAAGGAAGGGAATCGCCATCACGGTGGCGGGCGAGGGTTTGTACATTCCCAAAATCCAGACCGAAAGAAGCCCGCTTTTCGGCTCCCAGCTTTTCTTGCCGCGGTTGGTGATGCGGTTGGAGGTCTGGTAGGCGACAAAAGGAAGGGAGCCGGGCAGCTCAATGCCGAGGGCTTCTCCCGCCTCCTGGCGGTCGAGCAGGCGGACCGTCCGCTCCACGGCGAGATCAAAGACCGTGCCGGAGTGGTTGGTCACGGAGAAGGAACGGGAAAAAACGGCCTTGGTTTCCGTGCATGAGACCAGATCGAAAGGCTCGGTGTCGATCGGAGCGGGCGTTTTCCAACTGGCAAAATCAAACTTCGCGCCGGGTGCAAAGTAGATCCCGAACTGTCCGCCCTCGGGCCCCAGCCAAAAGCGCTCCTCGCCCCCGAAGACATGGATTTTTGCCTCCAGCTTTCCAACCGCCTTTTCTCCGCGCAAGACCCCTTGCCGGATCAGAGGATAGTTGAGCCAACCATAGCTCTTGCCCTTGTCTCCCATCGCCGTGCTGGTCATCACCCTGCCCTGGTAGGCGGGTACCACCGCCACGGCCGATTCCCCTTTGCGCAACACCCTTGCATCGGTGTGCTTTTGCAGGAATGCCAAATCCTCGCCGAAGTTAGTGGGAAGGCTGTTCATTTTTGGTTCGGAGGCGATGCCGACTCCGGCCGCCAACAGGGTCATGACCAACAGGCAACCGCGAATCCTCACTCGCCCCACGATGGCACTGGATTGCTACCCCAGCCTTCTCCCCGATGCCAAGACCTCCTGTTTAAGTGCCAAATGGCGTTTTTATCAAGAAACCAAAAAAGACCCCTCAGGGAGACACTTTCACCTTCCAGTCGGATGTGGCCAAGGTGGGAAGACCGGGGTTCTGCTTTCGGCTTTGGGTCTGGATCATCAATTGCAGATCTTTGCCGACATCATCACGCCGGACGCGGTAACTGATCGTAACCTGCTCCCAGGATTTTTCCGGGATGGAGCCAAACTCAAAATCCTGCATTCCCTTCAGCCCCTGCACCGGGACTTCCCCAAACCAGAAACCACTCTCCTTGGCCAAGTAGAGATCTTTGCTGCGGTCCGGTTGACCGCCGTACCAGCCGAACAGTCCGGTAAACGTCACGGTTTTTCCCACATCCTTTTCCGTCACGGTTCCCAAAGGCCAAACGACCCGACTCACAATGCTGCGCAGATAAGGATTTTCCTCGGTGGGAACGGGTTGCCAGGCACCCGCAACGATTTGACCAAAGTGCATACCCCCCTTTTCGGACATTCCCTCCTCACCCCGTTTCCGGATATCCGTCAGTTCAATGCCCCATTGTCTCATCAAAGAACCCGGGCCCCATTGGACGGGGACAGAAAATTCCTCCTGCCGATCCTTGAGCTGGGCCTGACAGGACCAGGAACCGATGCCGCCGACCAACACCAAAAGAATCACGAATAAGGATGTTCTCATGGAATGGTTATAGTGCCCTTGGACACCGCAAACCAGCCTTGGCCGATGTGCCAAGATTTACCGCGAGAGTGCCAGCGGCAAGCCAGGGCAAAAGGAGACCCTCAGCTTCCCGTGGCAAGGGTGACTTTTCACCACCCGCGTCCCGGGTCAAGGCGCGGTCCAGACACACTCGTCGCTTAACGCCCCGCCGGCAAAGCGGGCGGTTGCGGTGAACCGGTTGGCTCCGGAAGAAAGCGGAACGTCTTTCCAAACAAAGACGCGATCGCCGGCGCTCGCGGGTTTTCCGAGCTTTTTGCCGTTCACCGCAAGGTCCACTTGTTCCGCGTTGGAATAAACCTTCACATCCGTCGCATGGCCCGGACGCTCCGTGAAACGGCGGCTGGTGATGTACAGCACCGGCTCACCGCTCCAGCTCGCCTTGTAAAAATAAAATGCGTCTTTTTTCAGCGCGCGGTCATGGGTGACGAGACCCTTGTCGTTGCGGCACATCACACCCCCTTCGCTGCGACCGGCAGACACGTAGTCGAACATGCTCCAAAGGAAACTCCCCCAGATGAACGGCCGCTCTTGGATGGTAGCCAAAGCCTTCTCGTGGACGACATTTTGCCACTCCTCCGGATGCCACGGTCCTGTCGTGTCCTGGGGTTGCCGGCAATTTTCCTCGTGTTGGAATGGATTCGCTCCCGCGCCGTATTCGCTGATGCAGATGCCCCCGCTACGACTCGTGTGACGCACTTGGTCGAACATCGGCCCCGCGTCCTCCGGACTACCGAAATACCATCCCGGATAGAGATTCCAGCCGAGGAGATCGGGGATCTTGGCCAGTTCCGGACGCTTCAGAAAAAGCCTGGGGTCAGTCGGACGCGGCACCACCTTGCCTCCGCCCCACACGTTGGAATCCTGCGCGCCAATGGTGGGCCGCGTGGGATCCTCCCCGTGCGCGATGATTTGCAGATCCTGCAGAAGACGGTGGGTGTCCGCGGTCATGGGTTGGAGTTCGTTGAACAGACCCCAGACGAAGATCGATGAGTGGTTCACGTTCTGGCGGATGAGATCGATGAGTTGACCTCGCGTGGTTTCGGCGAAAGCCGGACCGGGAGTGACGAAGAGCACCAACGGGATCTCCGCCCACACCAACACGCCGGCCTCGTCGCAGAGCGAGTAAAAGTCGTCACTATGCTGGTAATGGGCGCAACGGACGGCATTTGCGCCCATTTCCAAAATCAAAGCCAGATCCCGCTGGTGGTCGGCACGGGTCAGGGCCCAGCCTTTGTTCCAGACATCCTGGTGACGGCAGACTCCGCGAATCGGATAGGGTTTGCCATTGAGAAAGAATCCCTTATCCGGATCGACCTGAAAGGAGCGCAGACCGAGGCGCTGCTCAACGGCATCAAGAACCTTGCTCTTGTGAGTCAGCTCAGCGACGGCCTTGTAGAGATACGGATCCTCGCGCCCGCGCCAGAGGCGCGGCTTTGTCACTTTGAGTTGCAAGCGATAGGGCGGAGTGATGCCGGGCTCGACGTGAACCTCGCGTGCTTCCCGCGCGACGACCCGGCCTTTGGCATCGCACAACTTCACAGTCAGGGTCCGCTGCGCCGGGGCCTGGCCTCCATTGGACACATGCGCCGTCACGTCGATGACCGCTTCCTCGTCCGACACCGCGCTCTGCAGCCACGTTACGCCCGGCGAAGCGTGATCGACCGGCGTGAAGCAAACCTCATCGGTTACCAGCAGATGCACGGGACGGTAAAGACCACCGAACATGCAGAAGTCGCCGGCCAAGGGCGCGATGTCGGGCTCGGGCGCATTGCTGACGCGGACCGCGAGGACGTTTTTGCCGTTTGGCCCGAGGGCATCGGTGATTTCATGGCAGAACGCGCTGAACGCGCCGCGGTGCTGCCCAAGCTTGTCACCGTTGAAAAAAACATCCGCCACGGAGCCCGCTGCCTCGAACCGCAGGAAGTAGCGTTTGCCCTGCTCGCGCCGCAAATCGAGGCCGCGACGATACCAGCCGGGTCCGCGGTAATAATCCTTCGACACCTGCGCCTCGTCCCATCCCCAACAATGCGGCAACGAAATCTTCGGCCATTCCCGATCGGAAAAACCAGGCTGCGCCGCGCCCGTCGCCTCGCCTTTGAAAAACCGCCAACCGTCGGCCAAAGAGCGGTCTTCTCTCGCCTGCGTTTCCACAACCGCCGCGGCGAGCATCGTTACGGTGACCAGAAGAACCACGGGGGAGTGACGCATCTGAATATTCAACTGCCCGTGGAGATGGTGACTTCAAGTTTCTGTCCCGCATCGACGGTGATCTCGGGATCAAAGGTAACAAGCGCCGAGCCGTCTTTTTCGGACAGCGAGGCGGCCAGACTTTTTCCGTCGAGCGTGGCGGACACTTTGTGAGGCGCCTTGGCAGAAGGGGGAACCAGAGAGATGGTGCGCAGCGGCACCTTGCCGTATTTCACCGCGAGCTCTGCACGCATCTTTCCGTCGGTGATCCTCTGGTTGTAACTCCCCCATCCCTCCGCCGCCGTGAACGCGGCTTTGAAGTTTTGCGGGCTGATCTTGGGTGCAAAACCGATGTTCCGCTTGGGCCCGTGATAGGTGAACCCGGTGATGGCGATGAAGGCCCCGTAACTGGCCATGGAACGGCCGTAGTGGTCGCCGCACTCCACTTCGTTGAACGGGTTCCGCTTGTTGCCGTCGTAACGCTCATCGAGGGTCTTGAGCACAGCCATCCCCTCCTTGACCATTTCCTCGGCGATCATGTGGGCGGCCACCTGGGATTCGAAGCCGTTCATGGTCTCGTTGAGATAGCAGGCAAAACTGGAATAAATGCCGTACGGGGTTTCCCTCCCCAACGCATTTGCGGTTAAGACCACACCCCCCTCACCATCCGCATAGTAGGGTCGGCCCTTGGGATCAGCTTGGGCATCGTAGGCATCCAGGTTGCGGGCAAAGTTGTATTTCCAAACCGATCGCAAGGCTGAGCGTGTGGTCTCCTCGTTCAGCACCCGACCTAACCCAACCTGCCAGGCCCAGCCCTGCCCCATCACCTGGTCAATGTGGACGGTCTCGTAGGCCCCGAGCTTCTTGGGGTTTTCCGGATCGGGGATCTGGATAAACCACTCGCCGTTGAAGAGTTTTGCATCCATCGCCGCGCGCCCTTTCTCCGCCCGCTGGCGGCAATCGGCGGCGAAGTCCTTGTCCCCCATCTCCAGCGCCATCTGTTCCCCGGCCCTCAGCGCGGCGATGTAGAGACTGCTCGTCCAGGGAATGACACCATGCCACGGCTCGTCCAGCGTGGTGAGCATGGGCGTGTCCAACAAACCGTCGCCGTCACGGTCGCGCGTGTTGGCATATTCGATCGACTTTTTGACGCGAGGCCAAAGGCGCTTGAGCATCCGGTCGTCCGGGTTGGTCTGATGGGCCCGCAGAACCGCCAGGATCACGCCGCAATGGCCATCGATGGCGCTATCGCCCCCATATTCACCCCGATATGCCATCGAGCCGTCGGGTTTGAAACCAAAGCCATACCAGACCCGCTCGATCACGTCCTGCTCCAGCTCCGGAAACATCCGGGCGTGGGCCTGGGCGTAATGCCAGACATGATTGGGGTGCCCCCAGCAACTGCGGATTCCCTCGTAGGTGTAGAGCCGGCCATCGGCAAAGCGGTAACAGGTGGGCGAGGCCAAGGAACCCAGCGGGATGAACGTCCGCTCCAGGAACCAGTACGGCAGAGTGGAGTCATACCACGTGGTGTTCCACAACCGGGTCACCTCGTTCAGGCGCTCAAAATTGGAGGCGATATGGGAGACCACCTCGGCCGCATTCTTGAAACGCTTGCTGTAGCCGTGCCCCGTCTCGGCTCCCTTCACGGTTTCGATGGTGTTGGCAAAATGCCACGCGATGACAAAAGCAGCCGTGCCGGTCGCCTTGGGCGCGAGACTCAGGGATTGGGTCACTCCACCGATCAGCGGCTTCCCCGCCGGCGAGGAGGCGGACGTCGGCCCAGCCGCACTGAAAATCGACTGCTCTGGTGGGGCAGATAGTTGTGCGCTTCCCCCGCCAAGATTCCCGCCGATGGCCGCCAACGCCATGCTGCCCCAATCCCGCTGCTTCTCCAGCGGGGTCACGATGTCGCGGAAAACGATCTGATCCACGCTGATGTGCCCCCAAACCCCGCTGTCGGATTGGTCCAGAATCTCCAGCTTCGCCGTCTTTCCCGCCCATGCCTTCACGTCAAAAGTCGCCTCACGCATGACGCTACTGGTGGGACCGGAAGCGCTTTGCACGACCTTCCCGTCCACGAGGAGGCGCACGGCGGTTTCCGCGTGGGGTCCCCCGCCGATCAGGAAAGTGATGAAGTTGCGGTCCAGGGTGAAGGGCTTGCTCGTCAGCTTGCCCTTGGCGGCATCACGCGTTGCCGAGTCTTTGGCAGGATTCGACGGCAGGGAGACATCCCCCGGCGCCGAGGCGTGCGAGTTGACGGCGCGCTCACCCTTCATCCCAGTTTCGCCCACATGGGCGGGAACATCCTTTTTCGCGACCGGTCTGCTGCCGAATGCCGTGCCCTCGACTTCCCAACCTTCATAATTCGGCTTCTCAAAATCCTCGAAAACCATGTCAGGACGCACCGCTTTCCCGCCGGCGGGATCCACCGCCTGACTCACCAGCATGACGGACCGGTTGTTTGTCACCACCGAGTTGGTGCGGAGGACGCCGGGGTAGGCCCCGATCGTGTCGATCAGGACCGGATTCTCCAGCCATCCTCCGATCTGCACGGTGACCCGCTTGGTGGAGATATTTTCCACCCGGTAACTCATGATGGTCGCGGGATAACTGGAGTCTTCGTAATTGAGGGGACAAAATGGAGAGAAGGCCTCGAGGGTTACCTTCACCGGACAGTCCGGATCCGAGTAAATCACCGTGCCCAAGGGATAGGCCCCGGTGAAGATCACATTCTTCCAGCCTTTGCGGTCTAGGGTCCGGACCTGATCTTTACCGTCGAGGGTCACTTTCAGCGCAAAGCCTTGAGCGAAAGGGGAAGGTTGGTTCCGGATTGGGTCGATGTAATTTCCGCCCTGCCAAACCTCAATTCCTTTGGGACGATCGTGCCACGAACGATTCTTGTACTGGATCATGCGGGGCATGACACCATTCAGGGGGCGATTGAAGATGTCCCAGTGCCAAAGCTTTCCGTCACCTCCCAGATAGACCAAAGCCCCGGTGGTGATGCCACCAACGGGCATTCCGATATTCATCAGGGCATCGCCGGTGTAACTGCGGGGCAACCCACGCTCGAATAAGGATCCTTCCCACTCGGGGGAAAGATTCTTTTCGGCGGGTATGACCTTGGACCAGGCCTCGGTGGGTAGTTTTTTAAAATTGGGCGCGTTTTCCGCCGCAAGAAAAGCTGGCGTGACCCAAAGTAAAACAAGCAGAAAGATGGATCGCGGAAGTTTCACCGAACGGATAAAACTCATCCTCGCTGATCAGGGATCGAGGTTGAAATATTTACGACGAGTGGCTTGATCCATATTTTTCACATCTAATAATTCCACATGACCGTCTAGAAACAGGGATGCAGCTTTGCCCCGGTTGCGGGGGTCGGGATAGTAAATTCCTGCGCTCATTCCTTGGCTTACAAAATCAGTTCCCGTAAAAATCCAGCTGGTTTTAAAGGAAGTTGCCCCACCGCTAGCGCTGCAATAAATGACTTTCGATGCTGGGCTTGAGATTCTCGTGATCAAAACCCCTTCGCTACCCGGACCCAAGATAGACTCATTGACACCGAAGGATCCCCAAGGATGTTGCACCGACTGGGCAAGGCACGGATCGTAAAATATATCGGCAAAGGGAGGATTTTTAGAAAAGTCTACCTTGAGTCCTGCGAAAAAAGACACGTCGCCCTGAAAAAAACGCGCACCTCCTGCAGCCATGGAAACCTTATCCTGAGAATTCGGAAAACGATTATTATTTTCACTGGCATAATTCATAAGGATGCCGCCCGTCTGTTTAAGATGGGAGATGGTTTTGGCAGATTTGGCCGCATGGATGCCGCCTTTGACCGCTGGAACCACTAAAGCGGCCAAGCCTCCGACAATCGCAATCACCACCAGAAGCTCGGTCAAAGTGAAGGCCTGGGGGATTTTTTTGCCGGGTGGGTTCATGGCGAATCGTCGAATGCTATCGTTCACAGTAAAAACCTACCCTAAAAGAAGGCCTCCGAAATACCTTGGTTCCAGTGACAGGCGGTAGCGGAGGAATGCCAGAGAAGATCAATACACCACGGTCGGGACGCCCTCCTGCCAATTGACTTCCCAGAAGCGGATGAAGTTCCCGAAGCTTTTCCACTCAAAGGCGGAAAAGATTGTCCGATCCCCCTGCTCGACCACCTCCCAGCCGGACCACAGCCCAGGGGCCGGCCAGCGGAAAGGAATTTCCTCCCACGGGCCCTTCTTGGGATCTTTCGTCCGGAGCAGCTGCTTGCCGTGGGCGCTGGAGATAAACATGTAGTAGGAGCCGCCGTGCTCAAAAACCCTCGGGCTCTCCGGCTCCTTAAAGGTGACCACCGCCGGCCCCAAATCCTTCCATTCTGTCAGGTTCTTGGAGGAGGCCAACGCGATGGCTCCCTTCCCTTCCTTGGTCACCATGGTAAAAAGAAGAAACTCATCCCCGTACCTTATGACGTGCGAATCGCGGCAGTCGATCCAGCCATCCGGCCGGCGCTCGGCCCATGCCGGGACCTCGTAGACGGGATTGCCGGGATGACGCTTCCACTGGAAAAGATCCTTGCTGGTGGCCAGCCCGATGGTTTGCTTGCCGGGAACCCGGTCGTCAAAGCCGGTGTAGAACATGTAGTAGAGCCCCTCGTGCTCAATGATGGAAGGAGCAGAAACCACCATGCCCTCCCAGGTACCCGGCACGACTTCGAGCACCCGCGGATGATGCTGCCAAGTCTTGAGGTCCTTGGAGGTGGCATGCCCAAAGGCTTTTTCGTTGCCCGCCTCGAACCACTGCTGACTTTGGCCGGCATTCCCCACGTTGTAAAAAAGGTGGAAGGTGTCTCCCTCGAGCCAAACATAGTAGTCCTTCATATACTCCCCTTCCCGTGAAAACTCTCCCACCGCGCGACCCGGTCGGCTGGTAATCACGGCCAGCGGTGCTTTCACCTCGGCGGGTTTGGCCGCATCGCCTTTCTCGGAAAAAAATACTAGCCCTCCGATGGCGGCCACGCCCTTGTCCGGGTTCAGACGAAGGGAAAGCTCCGCCCCCTCGCGGAGGTCGCGCAGATCCCAAAAAAGCCAGTCTGGATACCCGTTGGGCTGCACGCGGAGGGAAGCCACGTTCTCCCCGTCCAAGACAAGCGTCACCGTGCGGGGCACGTAGTCGGCGGATCCGAGGTTGTCCACCAACACCGCCAGGCGCAGGACCTTCGGTGCCCCCTTGCCGATGCGAACGGTCAAAAGCTCGGTTTCCCCTTCCGCTTCCGTGCGGGTCAACGTTCCGGCGATGTCCCCCTTCCCTCCCGGAGCCGGCACGGACACATAGCTGGAAAACTTGGCCACCTTGGCTCCCGCATCCACTGCCACCCCGGTCACGTACGCCGGGAGACTCTCCCACCGGTTGGCGGTGTCGCCGAAAGCCTCCTTCAACTTTTCACTGCCAAAAAAAATCCAGCCGTTGACCCGGTTATCTTTGCCAAGAGCTGGAGAAGCGCGCGAGGGGTCTCCCGCGAGAAACCACTCTGCCTTGTCCTCGACAAGACCGGAGGATTCCGCGGTGCCGGAAGAGACCCAAACCAGCCCCAAAAGCAGGCCCGATAAAAGGCTGATTGCCCGCGCGGTTTTCAGGTGGCCTTCATCCTCCCGCGGCGACGCTCCAGCTCTTCCCGGATCTGGTAGGCGCGGTTTTCCGAGATGGGGTAGAGCCAGGTCAGCCCGATGGCGGCAAGCACTGCGACCGCCGGCACCCCAATGTCGATCAGCCGCATGGAAAGGATGGTACCGGGGCTCTGCCCGGCCCCCAACGCTTGGTCAAACCCTGTCAGGTTAAGAAGAATTCCCGACAAAGCGAAGGCGAGGGTGCTACCGACCTTCATGACCCAGGCGTACATGGCATTGAGAGCGCCCTCGTTGCGATTGCCCGTGTTCAGCTCATGCAAATCGCACACATCGGCCAGCATGGAGGCCGTCAGGGTCCAGAGGGCGCTGAAGCCAAAGGCAATCAAGAGCGGCGGAAGGAGAAAAAGAAGCGGCTGGACCGGGGTGTAGCAAAACCATTTGATGAGATTGCCGGTCAAGGCGGCGACCAATGCCAAGGTCAGCGTATGACGCTTGCCCATCCGAGTGGCGGCTAAGCTGATCACAGGAACAAAAAAGAGGCTGCCCACCTGCCACACGGTGCCGCCCCACCCAGATAGGATCGAAGCCGCCGACTCGTTGCCCCCATGGATATAATAAATGGCAAGGTAGGTCGGGAGACTGCTGATACTAAAAATTCCGAGGCACATAAAAAAGACGGTGCCTCCAAGAATGAGAAAAGCCCGGTTGCTCAGCACCGCCCGGATCTGGGGCCAAACCGGTTCGGCAGCCCGGCTCGCCTGCTCCGCCGTCTGTTTTTCACGGCAAAGCATGACCGAAAGCAGGGCCAGACCCGTCATCAGGCCGGCGAGTCCGGCCGAAACCCAACGCGTGCCGGTGATGGTATCCGGAAAACAAGGAAGTTTGATCAGGGCATAAAGCCAGGATAGCAGGATGGCAGCGGCCGCGCTGGTGAACGCATAGGTGGCCATGAGCCGCGTGCGCTCATGGTAATCCGCCGTCATCGAAAGACCGATCGCACCCCAGGGAACGGCAAAGAGCGACATGAAGAGATAAAAAACCGTGGAGAAAAAGAGAAAGTACCAGAACTGCCCCATCTGACCCCATCCGGGGGGCAACCACCAAAGAACAATGAAAAAGACTCCGGCCCCCAGGCCCCCCGCCACCATGAACGGCTTTCGCCGACCCCAGCGGGAACGGAAATTGTCCGACCAGGCCCCAATGAGCGGGTCCATTAAGGCATCGACCGCCCGCGGAATGGCCAAGAGCAAACCCACCAGAAAAGGATTCATGCCGAGGCCGATGTTGAGGACCACGTTACCCAGATTCCCAATGGCGTTGCCCATCAGGGTGTAGGCCATGCCGCCCGACGAGTAGCCGGCCTTGTCACGGATCGGTAAACGATCCTCGGGATTTGTCCGATGATGCTTGCTCGAGGGTGTGGGTTGCGGGTTTGAACTCATGAATGAACCAGGCAGCCTTTCGTCAGGACTTTGGGGGTAAAACGTGGCAAACGACAATCGTTTCAGACGAGTGCAAAGGCGACCTTGAAGCAGGTGCCAAATTCATCTGCGAAGATGCCATCCTGATTTTCTCCATGCTCCCCATTCCTTGGCTGAGGCCAAGAATGCCTGGTGACCCGGTGGAAATGGTTTTTTTATTCCGTCCGATATCGGAACCGAAAACGCCCCAAGGGCGCGGTGTCGCCCTGCTCGTAAAGCACCGTCAGATCGTCGGGCAACTGGACGTTGTCGGCCCACTTGAAATCGAACGTGACGGGATCCCGGGCAACCCCCAGGAGGTCCCGGGGTACGGCCAGATGCATCTGGTTCCCTTCCACGCGGAATCGGACGTCCGCCGCCCGCAGCCAGTTCCACCCGCCGTTGTTTTTCTCCAGCAAGGCGCCGTATTTCCCGGGTGGTACCCGGTTCACGATGAAATCGTAACCATTCCAAGCGTGGTGAGCCGGATTTCCCGTGCGAATGAAAAGCATCATCCAGTGGGGATCCGTGGGAGGTGTGATCGGCTTTTCTGTGCGCACGTAAAAATAAACATTCTCCCCGTCGCGCGCGACTTTCATGGAAAGCAGACTGTTGCGGCCGGTCTTGTTGACGTACCGGGGCCCCTCCTGACCTCGCCAGGTTTTCCCATCGCCCTGAAAGGATGGCGTGCTGGGCGTGGTGCGGGTTTTCCGCGCCCGGCCAAATCCGTCGTGATCCCGGGGGATGGTCTGGCCTACTTCCCCTCGAAATTCTGGACTGACCTCAGCCCACGGATGAAATGATCCATCGATATCAATGGGGTGAGCCGGGGAGGCCCTGGGGATTTCCGGCACGCCTTTGTAACGGCGGATGTTGGCGATGGCCTGATAGTAAAAATTGTCCCCGAACCCTCCTTTCATCGGCTCAATGTCCCGGCTGAACTCCTCGTTGAACTTGTCGCAGAGCGCGTAATGCACCTGGAACGAGTCGCCCAGTCCGGCCAGCCACTCATTCCAGGATGTAATCATGATGAACTTCGGGTCCGTCTTGAGTGCATAACTCCATTGTTCCTGGAAGTTCCGTCCCTGCTGAATGGCCAAAAGGGAAGGATCCTGCCGCCCCTGGTTGAATCCGCGTCCCCGGGCCTGACCGGTCTGCATCATTTCCAGCGCGCCGGTCTGCCAATGCATGTTCTGGGCGGGAGACACGTTGATCTGCTCGGCCACTTTGGGATCGGTGGTAAAACCATAGGCTTGCGGATGCACTCCGAGCCAGTGCCAGGCGTAAGCCGTATTGGGGTAAGGAGGCTTCCCGGGCCAAGCCGCCTCCCGAAGCGTGAAGAATTCCTTCATTTTTGGGTCGGAGATCGCCGCATGGCCCATCAGCAAGGGTTTGCCTTCCCACCGGAACCAGAGCTCCTCCGCGACTCCCTGCCGGTAAAACTTTTCGAAAAGTTCGCGGGAAGTTCCCTCGTGGACTCTTGAGGCCATGAAAAAGAACTGTGGGGTGCGCCCCCCTTCCCGCCGGATCTGCTCCATTACGCCAAATATTTTCCGGTAAATGTCCTCGTAGATTTCTGCGTTGCTGGCATCCAGCACGAGCGTGTCCACCCCGGCATCCGACAACAAACGCATATGGCGACGAATTACCCAAGGATCCGTGAGTTTGTAGTAACCGAAAAGCGGCTCCCCCCAGAAAACCATGTGCCAGGTTCTGGGGCCGCGGTGGGGAAACTTCGCCAGCCGTGGGGCATCCGGATGCTCGGCCAGAATCTTCGTCACATCATAGGGACCGTAGCTGTATTCGTCCCCCACCCAGCCGCAGTAGAAAATCCCGACAAACCGATCCTTTTTTGGGGGACCCACCTGATCTGCCAGCGGCAGCTCCCGCTTTAGCTCATCGGTGGCGGGCCAAGGAACCCCGGGTTGGATTTCCGCGACGGCCAAGGATCCCAGAATCCAAACCGCCCATACGCAAGTCTTGAGGGGGCCAGGCCACATACAGCCCTTATTGGCTGATGTAGCGGAACCGAAATCGTCCGAGGGGAGCGGTGTCCCCGTCGACATACAGCACCGTCAGGTCGTCCGGCAACTTGACGTTATCGACCCACTTGAAGTCGAAGGTCACGGGATCACGGGTCAGCCGTTCGTTGCGACTTTCGGGGATCGGGAAGAGAGCTGAACGGGGCACCGCCAGATGCATCTCGTTTCCCTCCACCCGGAATTTCACGTCGGCGGCCCAGAGCCAGTTCCAGCCACCGTTGTTTTTCTCCAGAACTGCCCCGTACTTCCCTGGAGGAATCCGGTTAACGATGAAATCGTATCCGTTCCAGACATGGTTGCCGGCCTGACCGGTGCGGATCAGGAGCATCATCCAGTTCGGATCGCTCGGGGAAGTGATCGGTTTTTCCGTCTGCACATAAAAGTAAAAGTATTCGTGGTCGCGACACACTTTCATGAGGCGCAGACCGTTGCGGCCGGTTTTGTTGGTGTACCGCGGACCTTCCTGCCCTTTCCAGGTGGTGCCATTCCCTTCGAAATCTGGATGCGCAGAACCGGTCCGGGTCTTGGCAGCACGTCCAAAACCATCGTAATCGCGCGGAATCGTGTGGCCGGCATGCCCCCGATATTCCGGGACAACCTCCTTCCACTGGTCAAACGGTGCATCTAACTCGATGACCCGCTTCTGCCCGCCAGGGGTGAAGGATCCGGCGACGGGAATCTCCGGCACACCCTTGTAACGCCGGATGTTGGCGATGGCCTGATAGTAGAAATTGTCGCCGAATCCGCCCTTCATCGGCTCAATGTCGCGACTAAATTCCTCGTTGAAGCCGTCACACTGCACCCAGGGGGTCTTCATGGAATGGGTCAACCCCGCAACCCACTCATTCCAAGCCGTGATCATGATAAACTTCGGATCGACCTTGAGGGCATAGTCCCACTGTTCCTGGAAGTTGCGCCCGCTTTGGATGGCCTCGATGGAAGAGTCCTGTTTTCCTTGGTGGAAACCGCGCCCGCGGGCCTGACCGGTCCACATCATTTCGAGCGCGCCGGTTTCCCAATGCATGTTTTGCGCCGGGGAGACGTTGATCTGCTCGGCCACTTTCGGATCCTGGGTGAAGCCGTAAGCCTGCGGATGAACGCCGAGCCAGTGCCAGGCGTTGGGCGTGTTTTTATAAGGAGGAGTTCCGGGCCAGAAGGCGGTGCGCAGGTTAAAATACTCCTTCACCTCCGGGGGGGC
>Ga0214917_10004659_pt1 | contig 15096 bp, 15 predicted proteins | sample LL_1208_BB_MetaG_FD_177983 | JGI IMG/M metagenome (GOLD analysis project Ga0214917, IMG submission 177983) | Freshwater microbial communities from Lake Lanier, Atlanta, Georgia, United States - LL_1208_BB | ecosystem: Environmental > Aquatic > Freshwater > Lake | place: USA: Georgia | collected... | reverse complement strand
TTCGCCTGACGCCGGCTCCACGCAGGCTGCTCGATGAGAACCCGCCGCATGCTCTGGAGCCTGCTCACCATCGCGATCGGCGTGTACGCGGGGCTCTGCCTCGTGTTTCTCGTCTTCCAGCGGTCGTTCATCTACATGCCGACACCGGTGACGCCCGCCCACGCGCAGGCGTTCACGCTCGAGGTGCCGGGTGCGACGGTTTGCGTGTCCTGCCGGCCTCACGACGGCCCCCAGGCCCTCGTCTACTTCGGCGGCAACGCCGAGGACGTCGCCTACACGGTGCCGGAGCTCGCGGCAGCGTTTCCCGACCGGGCGATCTATGGCCTGCACTACCGCGGCTACAGCGGCAGCTCCGGCCGCGCGTCGGAGGCGGCGCTGCGGCGTGATGCCAAGGCCCTCTTCGAGTTGGTGCACGGCCGCCACCCCGACGTCATCGTCGTGGGTCGCAGCCTCGGAAGCAGCCTCGCCATCCAACTCGCCGCGGAGGAGCCCGTCGCGCGGCTCGTGCTCATCACACCCTTCGAGAGCATCCGCGCGATTGCCCAGCGGGTGGCGCCGTTCCTGCCGATGCGGCTGCTGCTTCGCGATCCGTATCCGAAACGTCCGGCCGGGCTATCCTCCGGCGGTCGATCGGCCCCACCGCACAGCCCGCGCGGAATCTCCATCATGATTCGCATCGATCGCCGCCAGATCGTGAGTGGCGCTGCCGTGGCAGCGCTGATGACCCAGGTAGGGCCGCCCGGCACGGCATCGGGGCAGGAGAGCGGCGGCGACGGGCCGCCCCCGCCGGCCGATCGGATCGCGGCGCTCAACGCTGAGTTTCGCGGGCTCTACTCCGCCAACCGTGACGAGCTCGTGACGGCCGTTCCCCTCGCGGCCGCGACGCTCATCGGCACGGCCGAGATCGGCCGGATCGAGCACGGCCGCATCACTCACATCTATCCCGCGGCCACCGCCTGGGTAGCGCGGGTCAAGGGGCTTCTCCACGGGCTCATCGCCCTGCAGGCAACCGGCGCCCGCCTTGTCCGGGGCACCGACGCCGCCGCGGCCCGCCATGACGCCACACGGCTCGCGGGCATGCTCGAGGAATCGACGCGACTGGCCACCGGGCTCCCCGACGCGATGACCGCGGCAGCAGGGCGGGTGCTGGCAGCCGCCGCGACCCTGTCGCGCCACTGGGCAGAGGAGGGGCGGGCCACAGCTGGCGACACACGGGCGGCGCTCGCACCGCTGCAGGGCGACCTCGAATCGATTCTCGACCAGACCGGCGCCGCCGTCTTCGCCGACGTGGTGGCAGGCCTGCGCGCGTTCCGCGAAGACAGCCGCCCGGAGGACTGGGCCTCGTGCCTCGTGCTCGTGTGCGGTCCCCCCTTCGGCCGCCGCGACAGCATCGAAGTCGCCGCCGGGATGGAGGTGCTCGGTCGCGACGCCCTGGGCAAGCGGCTCCTCTACATCGACAACGTATTCACGCTCGACGCCGCCGCAAGGCAGGCCGCGGGCTGCGTGGCCGACCGCGACCTGGGGACCGACGTCTTCGGTGACCCGCTCCGCATGTGGCGGGATCTGCTCGGCGACACGTCCCGCCGCCGGGCCGGGGGCGGGTTCTTCCCGTTCATGGGCGTCGATTGACCGGGCCGCGGCTGCTTCCATGGAGAGCACCGCGAACGGCACGAACACGGACAGCGCGATCACCTCCTGCAAGATCTTCAGCTGCCCGAGGTTCATCGTCGTGTAGCCGATCCGGTTGGCGGGAACCTGCAGGAGGTACTCGGCGAGCGCGACGCCCCAGCTCACGAGGGCGGCGATGAGCCATGGCCTGCCGCCCATGTCCTTGAGATGGGCGTACCACGCGAACGTCATGAACACGTTCGAGCAGATCAGCAGCAGCGTCGTCTGGAGCAGGACGGGCATGGTGTTTCCATAATCGTGTTGCTTGCAACGGACGTATCGGCAGCGAGCGGACCCTGATTCGCTGGGGTTCGAGCACCACGACGGCGTTGCGTTTGATACGTGGCGCTATCTCGCCACGGGTTCCGATCAACAGCTCGACCTGGCCGATCGGGAAACGCTCGAAGAATGGCTTCGTGCAGGCGGCGACATCCTCACGATGCGCGGACCGGCTCCGGAGTATGTCGAGAGCCTGGCGGTGAAGGATGGCACGATCCTGTTCGCCGGTGCGCACGTTCCTCCGAGCGGGCCTGCCGTTCACCTCCTCGCACGACTGCCGCCCGGGTGCAGCGCTGCATCCGTCATCGCAGCCGCGGCGCCCTGCTGGTGATTCACGGCCACCCCGCGCGCCGCGGATCCGTTGCCGGATCGGGATCAACGGAAGCCTTGAAGCGCGGCGGCGTGCTGCCACGCGAGGCAGGTGAGAGCGACCGCGGGCATGATCCAGATCGTGGCCAGCCGCCATCGGCGCGAGATGGTGGCGATCGATGCGAACCACACGAGCCCGATCGCCACGGTGATGTCGAGCACCCACTGAAACGGCACCGCGCCTGAGACGCCGTTGATCCAGTCGACCAGCGGCGCGACCATCATCCGCACGGGATCGTCGGCCGGCACGCCGATGAAGCAGGCCCCGAACACCCGTAGACCGAAGGCGGCGAAGGGGATCAGCCCGACCACCAGTTCCACGCGGCGGGAGAGCTGCGGCAGCGGTGCCGCCCAGATGGCGGTCCAGAGCGTCGTGAAGAGGAGCAGGCGCATGGTCTCCATGATCGCCGAGTGTAGTGTCGAGGAGATCTCCGGTCCTTCATGGCTTGCCTCGCTGGCTGGACGTTAGAATCGTCCTCCGTGTTCATATCCGGAGGCTTCCATCGATGGATTTTCTGTGGTTTCTCTTGATCGGTGTGGCGGCGGGATGGCTTGCGAGCCAGATCATGAAGGGGGGCGGCTCGGGGCTCGTCACCGACCTGATCATGGGCGTGATCGGCTCGATCCTCGGTGGGTTTCTCTTTGGCCTGCTCGGACTCTCGGCCGATGGTGCGATCGGCAGCCTCGTGACGGCCACGGTCGGCGCGATCGTCCTGATCGCGGGCCTGCGGCTGATCAACCGCCGACGGATCTGAGCGGCCATCTGCCGAACGAGTCTCCGGGCCGAGACCGACCGGCAGTTCCCGCGGCGCGGTGGATGAGAAGACGTGGCACGTCGCCGCCCAACCCTCGGGCGACGCCACGTCCTCGACGCGGTGCCCCTCCCAGAGCCCATCCGCCCCGCGGAACGTCTGCAGCCCGCTTTCGGCGCCACGGCCTTTCACCGCTGCTCACCGACGCACCGGAGATCGTCGACCGGCCGCATGTGAACGCACGCGCTGCGTCGGATTCGCCGGCAGCATGACCACCACCACCGGGACCGGGGCCCACGCATGACCATCGCGACCACCATGACCGAGGGACTCGTCGTCGTCGATCGGGCTCGACGATCGCGTTTCGTCGGTCGATCGTGCGGGGTATACTCCGGCGAAACCAGCGACGACGGATCGTTTTTGTAGACGTCCCACGGGACGCGGCACCCTGCCCTCGTCCGCAGAGGAGCGTCATGCCTCGCGAACCGCTCTCGCCCCGCGGCGATCGGAGCCCGCGCTTGAACCGGCGGGATGCCGTGCGTGCCGGGTCGATCGGCATGCTCGGCCTCGGGGAGCTTGCCCGGCTGCGGACCGCGGCAGGCGCGTCCGGTCAGCCGTCCCGTGCGGTCATCTTCATCTTCCTCTCCGGCGGCCTCGCGCAGCACGAGAGTTTCGACCCCAAGCCCGACGGGCCGCTCGACATACGGGGCGACTTTGCGGCGATCTCCACGCGGTCCGTCGGCGTGCGGGTCTGTGAACACCTCCCCATGCTCGCGGCACGAAGCGAGCGCTGGGCGCTGTGCCGCTCGCTCACCCACGGCTCCAACGAGCACAGCGCCGGCCATCACATCATGCTGACGGGCCGCTCCGACCTGCCCGCGGGATTCGATCCGAGCAGGCCGAAGGCGTCGGACTGGCCGTCGATCCCCGCCCTCGTGTCGTCCGTTCTTCCGGGGCGAGACATCCTGCCGCCGGCGATCGTGCTTCCCGAGAAGATCGTGCACCGCACGGGTCGCACCGTCCCCGGGCAGTTCGCCGGCATGCTGGGACGAACGCGTGATCCATGGTTCCTCGAGTGCTCGCCGTACAATCCCGTCACCTACGGCGCCTATCCCGAGTACCTGTTTCACCACGCCACCGGGGCGGCGACGCAGGATTCGCTCTCCTTTCGGCCGCTCGAACTCTCGATTCCCCAGTCGCTCATGGAGGGGCGTCTGCTCGATCGGATCGGCCTGCGGGATCGTCTCGACCGGCAGCGGGCCGACCTCGAGAGGACCGCCGAGGAGCGGTCGTTCGACCGCTATCGCGGCATGGCCACCTCGCTCCTCCTCGACCCGCGTGTCTCCGGCGCCTTCGACATCACGCGGGCGGACCCGGCCCTGCGCCTGCGGTACGGCGAGAACGCCTTCGGCTGGTCCCTTCTGCTGGCCGCGCGACTCGTGGAGGCCGGCGTCTCGCTCGTGCAGGTGAACCTCGGCAACAACGAGGCCTGGGATACCCATCAGTCGGCCTGGACGAACCTGCGCCGGTTCCTCCTGCCGCCGATGGATCGGGCCGTGTCGGCTCTGCTCGACGACCTCGGATCGCGTGGACTGCTCGAGACGACGCTCGTCGCGATGGCGGGCGAGTTTGGGCGCACGCCGAAGATCAGCACGCTCGCGGGAGCGACCGAGGCCGGCCGGGACCATTGGGGCCGTGTGCAGACGGCGTTCTTCGCCGGGGGCGGCGTGAGGGGAGGCGCGGTCGTCGGTGCGAGCGACCGTTTCGGCGGCGAACCGGCGAGCGATCCCCAGCGCCCCGAGGATTTCGCGGCGACGCTCTACCACGCCCTGGGCCTGCGGCCCGACACGGTGTGGCACGACGAGCTCGGCCGGCCGTTCCCGCTGAGTGACGGGCGGCCGATCCCCGGTCTGTGGGCCGGTGCCTGACGTCGGTCGGCCTGCCGCCCCGCCAGCCGACCCGTGGCGTCGCCCGCCCGGGACGACCTGCGACCAATTTGCGGGGTAAGGTTTCAAGGGCGGTCGTCGCGCGTGGCGGCCGCGGAATCCGGGCTGGAGAATCTGCCATGCGGTGTGGGACAGACAGCCCGTTGGTGCGCGTTGTGTCGGCCGTGTGCCTCGCGATGGCCGTCGACATGGTGTGGGCCCAGGCCACGGGTGGCACGGGAGCGGCCGCGGATCGCCCCTCCTCGGCGGCCACCGACGCGAGTGACGCGGGCAGCATCGACATCACGCAAGACGGATTCGCGTCACGGGTGAAGCGTGACACCGTCTATCGCAACGACCTCATCGCCCAGAGGCTCGTGCCGGTGCCTCGATCGGAGCGGAAGGCCGGTCACGTTTACTTTCGCTTCCATTCCGGTCTCGCGCGACACGTCTGGAGCATCGCCACCGCCGACGGCGGATTTCGCTACGCGCTCGGCCCGGGATCGGTCCAGCAGACGCGGCAGTTCGACCCGCGCGCCTCGACGGAGGAGCGGCAGCGGGCGCTCCAGGCACGGGCGCCAGAGATGGCACGCCTGCTCGAGATCCAGGGCACCCTGCCGACGGTGATCCTCGGTGCAGACGAGCGCTGGAATGCGCACGTCGGGTCGGGCGTCACGAGCGTTTTCGATCTCGATACCGGCCGTCGTTGGGAATGGCACGGCGTCGACCCCGTCGGCGTGATCCACAGCGGCGGTCCGCGCTGGGCGCGACAGGGGTCGGGGTATGGACCGGTCGATCCCGTCCGGCCCCCGGTCCTGCCGGTGACCGCCGCCTTCTGTCCCTGCCCGTGATCCCGCCCGGCACCCGCAGCTTCCAGGCCGCCGATTGGCCTTCCGCCGGTCGGCACCTCCCGGTACCCTCCCTCGCCCTGACGACGGAGGTTGCCCATGATCTCGCCGCGACGCGCCGCTGGCCTCCGCAGCCCTCGATGCACCCTGTGGCTCACCCCCCTGCTGCTCGCGTGGGGCCCCGATACGGTGCGTGCGGATGAGGCCGCACCGCCACGTGAACTGGCGATGCGGATGGAGAGCGAACTCTTCGCCAACGGCGGCGAGAAGCCGGTCGCCCGCAGCCTGACGCTCTTTCGTGACGGCGTCGCCTGGGACTTCCTCGAGCTGCCCGGCGACGATGACGACAAGACCCTGCGGCTCGTCGAGGTCGTCCTGCACGATCCTGCCCGCGATCGCGTCGTGGTGATCGATCCGAAGCGCAACGTCAAGACGCAGATCGAGACCGTGCGGCTCGAGCGGCTGGCCGTATCGTTGGCCTCGTGGGCCCGGCGCGACGACGATCGGCTCGTGCGCTGGGCCGGTGGGCCGGATTTCGACGAAGGGCTGACGAAAACGGACACCACGCTCGAGCTCGCCGGTCCACGGGTTCGCTATGCGGTCGCGCATGCACCGGCACCGTCGAACGAAGCGGCCATTGCCTACCGCGAGTTCGCCGACACGGCGCTGCTGCTGCGAGCGCTCCTGCATCCGGGTGGCCTGCCGCCGTTTCCGCGGCTCGCGCTCAATCGCCACCTCGAGACGGCCGGTGCCATCCCGTGCGAGGTGACGCTCGAGATGGATTCGCGATTCGCGTCGCTCGGCGGTCGCACGGACCGGATGACCTGTCGCCATCGCCTCCATCCGCGCCTCCTCGCCAATGACGCGGCCAAGATCGACGACGCCGCCGCCCGGAGTGCCGCTGCGGAGGCCGTCGCGCTCGCGGCCTTCGTCGAGCGGATCGCCCCGCCGGAGGAGTGACGCCCCGCCGGCGTGAGCCGAAGGCCAGCGCCGTCCGCCGTCGGCATCCCGCGCGCGATCGTCACAACAGGCGTGATCCGCGAAGCTTCGCCCGCCCCGAAGACCGGCGGGCCTGCCGGACGATGTTGCCTATGGCTCGTATCTTTCCTGACCGCGCGACTCGCCCAGGGTGCAGGAGGCGGAACGCGATCGGGAAACCTGTCGAACGGGGGGACAGGGGGCCGCGGGTGCACGCTCACGGACCAAGGCCGTGGCGGCGACGTTGACATTTGTACATGCGTTTCGGTACGTTCACGCACACCATTCATATCAAGGAACGGAGGCTTTCGATGCTGGTGCTGTCCCGCAAACAAAACGAACGGATTCGAGTGGGTGACTCGGTGGTGGTGACGGTGGTCCGAGTCAGTGGCGACAAGGTGCGGATCGGGATCGAGGCTCCGCCGGAGGTGCGGGTGCTGCGCGACGAACTCGAGGATGAGTGCCTCGGTCCGGTCGTTCTCGATGCCTCGGCCGAGCTGCCGATCCCGCGGCTGATGGGAGTCGCCGGCTGACGACCGGGCGACGGACCCGTGATTCACGCGAGACGGAGTGTGGCCACCACGTCCTCCCGGCACGAGTTCATTCTGAACCAGACGACGCCGCGGCCGCCCACGAGGCGGCCGCGGCGGTTGGTCGTGGGGACGCTGATCGTGCTCGGTTCGGCCGGCGTGGCGGCGTCAGGCGGCATGCTGGCCCTCGCCCACCGGCCCGGCTTGCATGCGACACGCGCATCGCACGCCCCCGACCCGGCCGCCGCCCGTCGCTTCATCACGAAAGCGGCCGCGCTCCGCGACGCCGCCAGTCGTTCGGGCTCGTGGGATCAGGCCTTCACGGAGCAGGAATGCAACGCCTGGCTCGCGGACGATCTGCCACGCCAGCACCCGGGCCTTCTGCCGGCGGGTGTGGTCGAACCCCGTGTGCGGCTCGGTCCCGGCACCGTGGAGATCGCGGCAGTGCTCACCGAGGTGTCGCCCCTGCCGGCGTGGCTGGCCCATGCGATCCGGCCGGTCGTCTCCCTCCGGCTGCAGGTGCGGCTTGCGGGGGTTGGACGGCTGGAATGTCGGCTCGCCACCGCCCATCTCGGGGCGATTCCGTTGCCGAAGGGTAGGCTCCTGCACGCGGCGGCGGACCGCCTGCGACGACTGGGCCTCACCTGCGACATCCTCAGGGTGGACGGCCAGAGCGTGCTTGTGGTCACCTTGCCGACGGGCGGGCCGGGCCGCCCGTCGATGCGTGTCGCGGCGCTGGCCGTCGGCGACGGTGAAGTGCTCGTGGCGGGTTCGACGGTGGAGCCGCGATGACGACGATCTCGTTTCTGGGAGCGGCCGGCGTGGTCTCCGGCTCACGGCATCTGCTCACCGCCGGCCGGAGGAACGTGCTCGTCGACTGCGGGCTGTTCCAGGGGGAGAAGCGCCTGCGCGATCGCAACTGGGCCCCCTTTCCCGTGCGCGCGGAGACGATCGACGCGATCGTGCTCACCCACGGGCACATCGATCACTCCGGGTTCTTGCCGCGGCTCGTCCGTGAGGGCTTCACCGGCGCGATCTGGACCACGGCGGCGACCGCCGACCTGCTCGGTCTGTTGCTCTACGATTCGGCGAAGTGCCAGGGCGAGGACGCGGAATATGCCAATCGCAAGGGCTATTCCCGCCACCAGCCGGCGCTGCCGCTCTACGAGGAGCGCGACGTGCAGCGCACGCTGCGGCTCCTGCGCACCGTGCCGAGGCTCGAGTGGTTCACCCCGACCGAGGGCGTCCGCTGCCGCTTTCACGACGCCGGCCACATGCTCGGCAGCTCGTTCGTCGAGGCGGAGGTCGCTGCAGCGGACGAACGCGCCCCGCTGCGGATCGTCTTCTCGGGCGACATCGGCCGCTTCAGCGCGCCGCTCTACCACGATCCGGTGCCGCCGCCGCCGTGCGACTACCTCCTGCTCGAGAGCACCTACGGAGACCGTGATCATCCGCCGAGCCGACCGCTCGACGAGCTCGAGGGTGTCGTCAAGGAGGCGATCGCCAGGGGTGGGGTGCTGCTCGTGGCGTCGTTCGCCGTGGGGCGGGCGCAGCAGCTCGTCTACCTGCTGCGCACGCTCATGGCGGCGGGCCGCGTGCCGGATGTGCCGATCTGGGTGGATTCGCCGATGGCGGTCGATGCCATGGAGGTCTTCCGCCGGCACGGCCAGGAGCACGACTTCACCGAGGCACAGGCCGAGGGTGTGATCGCGTCGCTCGCCAGCCCGTTCGTGCGGCTGTCGCGGACCGCGGCGGAATCCAAGTCGATCAACGAACATCGTGGGCCCGGCATCGTCATCGCATCGAGCGGGATGATGAACGGGGGCCGCATCCTCCACCACCTCGCGCGTCGGCTGCCCGACCCGCGGACGACCGTGCTCGTGGCGGGCTTCCAGGCGGCCGGCACCCGCGGCAGGACGCTCCTCGACGGCGCGAAGGAACTGCGGATCCACGGGCGGGACGTGCCGGTCGCGGCCGCGGTGCGGCGCATCGACGCCCTCTCGGGGCACGCGGACCGCCGCGAACTCGACCGGTGGCTCGGTGCGCTGCCGGCGCCGCGGCGCACGTTCCTCGTGCATGGCGAGCCGGCCGCCGCACGCGGCATGGCGGAGATGCTCCGCGCGTCGCGAGGCTGGGCCACCCACGTGCCCGCGCTCGGTGAGACCGTCGAACTGGAGACGTGACGCATGGCGAACGAACACCGTCCTCCGGGTGGGCCCGATCCCGGGAATCCGGGGACCGGCCGGCCGCCGAAGGCATGCAGCATCCTTCCCGACACGATCCTCGGCGACGACGTGCCGCTCGTGGCGGAGAACATGGAACGGATCCTGTCGTCGCCCAGCTACCGCCTCGCCCAGGAGGATCCGGCGCTCCTGACACGGGTCGAGATGCGTGGCGTGCGGATGCTGCTCGAACTCGGCAAGCCGGAACTGGCCTTTCTCGCCGACAACATCCACTCCACGGTGATCGTCTTCGGCGGGACGCAGATCGTGGAGCGGACCGCGGCCGAGCGGCGGCTCTCCGAGGCCAGGCGGGCGGCGGCTTCCGCGCCCCACGACGCCCGGCTGCTCCGGGAGGTGGAGCGCAGCACGCGGCTTCTCGACTTCGCCCGCTACTACGACGCGGCCCGCGAGTTCGCCCGGCTCGTGTCGATCGACAACCAGTGTGACGCCGACCGCAACTTCGTGGTCGTCACCGGCGGCGGCCCGGGGATCATGGAGGCGGCCAATCGCGGCGCCTTCGACGTGGGGTGCAAGTCGATCGGCCTCAACATCCGCCTCCCCTTCGAGCAGCAGCCCAATCCGTTCATCACGCCGGAGCTGTGCTTCCAGTTCAAGTATTTCGCGATGCGGAAGTTCCACTTCATCCTGCGGGCGGCGGGCGTCGTGCTCTTTCCCGGCGGCTTCGGGACGCTCGACGAGATGTTCGAGACCCTCACGCTGCGGCAGACGCAACGGATGCAGCCGGTGCCGATCATCCTCTTCGGACGCGAGTACTGGGACAACGTGATCGATTTCAGGTTTCTCGCGGAGGTCGGGGTGATCGCGGATCACCACCTCGACCTTTTCAGCTACGCGGAGACGCCGGAGGAGGCGTGGAAGCAGATTCTCGACTTCCACGCCCGGCCGCGGCCCGGCACGGCGTCGTGAACCGCGCAGGTCACGCGCTCCTCGCATCCACCGGGAGTCGTCCATGCAGGCGGCCGACATGTCCGAGAGGGCGGGCGCATCCCCGGCCGACAGGGTGAACCCGGCGACACCGTCGGTGGCGCTCGTCACGGGCGGCGCGCGGGGGCTCGGCGCCACCGTGGTGCGGGCGCTCGCGGCCCGGGGCTTCGCGGTGGCGATCCACTGCCATGGGTCGCTCGTCGAGGCCCGCGCCCTCGCGGCGGACGTCGAACGCACGGGCCGGCCCGCGCTCGCGGTGACGGCGAACCTCCGCGACGACGGTCCGGTGCGTGCGATGGTGCACCGCGTGGCCGATCACTTCGGCCGGATCGACGTCCTCGTGACCACCGCGATGATCCGCAGGCGCACGGTGCTCGAGGAGGTCACGGCCGACGACCTGCGATCCCATTTCGACGTCACCTGCATCGGCGCCTTCGTCTGCGCCCAGGAGGTGGGCGCCGTCATGTGCGATCAGGCCACGGGGGGCGCGATCGTCCTGGTCGGAGACGACGCGGCGACGCACCCACGTGCGGACGAGGTGGCCGCGGCCTGTGCGGCAGGGGCGATTCCGGCGCTCGCCCGCGCCCTTGCGGGCGAATACGCCCGTCGCCACCCACGGGTCCGGGTGAACGCCGTCGTGATGCGGGGAGCCCCGTCGTGCGCCGGGCCGGCGGACCCCGTGCCGCCCGGACGGGCACACCCTGACGGTTTCCACCTCGCGGAGGCGGTCATCCTCCTCGTGGAGGCCGCGGACGTGTCGGGACGCTGCCTGACGGTCGAGGACGGCGTCCCACCGTCGCTCCCGTCGTGACGCGACGGGGCCGGTGTGTCGGAGCCGGCTCAGTCACGCGCCAGCGGCAGTCGCATCGTGAAGGTGGTGCCGACGCCGACCGTGCTCTCGACCGTCACCGTTCCTCCGTGTGCCTGCGCGATGTGCTTGACGATCGAGAGTCCCAGGCCCGTCCCGCCGAGCGCGCGGCTGCGGGCGCTGTCCACGCGATAGAACCGCTCGAAGAGCCGTGGCAGGTGCTCGGGGGCGATGCCGCGGCCTTCATCGCGGACGGAAAGGACGAGCTGCGCGGTCCCGTCGACACCCTCCGCGACGGCGTCGATCGTGGTCGTGCGGCCGTCATCGCTGTATTTGATCGCGTTGTCGGCGAGATTGATGAGCGCCTGCTCGAGGAGGGGCGGGTTGACCTCGGCCGTCAGATCGTCCGCGCACGATGTCACCAGCCGGATCGACTTCTCGGCGGCACGCGGTGCGCACTCGCCGATCACGGCCGTGAGCACGTCCGCGATCCGGGCCGGCTCGAGCGGCAGGGTGCCCGTCCCCTCGCTTTGCTCGATCCGTGACAGGGCGAGCAGGTCCTCGATGATCGCCGCCAGACGGTCGGCCTGCTTCGCGACGATCTGCAGGAAGCGTCGGTTGTCGACCGGATCGTCCGCCGCGCCGTCGAGGAGCGTCTCGACGAACCCCTTGATCGAGGCGATGGGAGTCTTCAGTTCGTGCGAGACGTTCGCCACGAAGTCTCGACGCACGTTCTCCAGCCGCTGCACATCGGTGATGTCGTTGAGGACGATCACCGCCCCCCCCTCCCCCGACACGTCGCGGAGGGCCGTGCCCCGCAGCCGGATCGTGCGGTCCCGTGGGCCCCGCAGCACGAGATCGTCCTCGACCGGATCCCGACAGTCGATGGCGAGCAGGGCGAAGCGGCGCAGGTCCGCGTTGCGGACGACCTCCTGCAACGGCCGGCGCACGGCATCCTCCACGTCGAGGCCGAGCAGGTCGGCAGCGGCGCGGTTGATGCCGAGAATCCGCTGGCGGGCGTCGATCGCCAGCACGCCCTCCATCATGCTGCCGAGCACCGCCTCCTGCTGCGTGCCCTGTCGTCCGATGAGCAGGCCGCGCTCCTCGAGCTGTTCGCGCAGCGTGGCGACGGCGCTGGCAATCGTCGCGAGCTCGAGGACGTCACAGGCGGGCAGGCGTACGGCCGGCTGGCCATCCGCGAGCCGCGCCGTGGCGGAGGCCACGTCACGCACCGGTTCGACGGAGCGGCGACAGAAGACGTACCCGGCGGCGAGGGCGGCGGCGGCGCAGGCGAGCTGCCCGCCGAGCAGCAGCCTCTGGGAGCGGGCGAGATCGCGGTCCGACTCGCTCGTATCCCGACTGGCGCGCACTAGGGCGGTCGGCGCCTCGGGTGGTCCGTGCGGCACGGTGACGGAGAGAAACCGCCGACCGGTGGTGACGTCGAACCAGCTCGCCGCGAGCGCGCCGGCGCCGGCCCGCGGGCGGCGGGCCACCGCGTCGGCCGGCCGGTCATCGGCAGCGCCGGCCTGACCCGCGCGCACCCGCAGGCCCCCGTCGGGTCTGAGCAACTCGACCACGACCGGCGCCCCGCCGAGCACGCTCCGTGCCCGCTCGACGAATGCGTCGTCGGCGGGCGTCTCACCGGCCGGCACGCCGTCGAGCACGGTCCGGGCCACCTCCTCGAGACGGTGTCGCTGGGCCGCGTCGGCCAGGTCCGCCAGTCGCACCGAGGCCAGCCAGTAGCAGCAGACGAGCACACCCGCCACCAGGGAACACCAGCCCGCGAAGAGATGCCAGAGGAGGCTGGTGCGGGGCATGACCGAGGTCTGGTGTCAGGCCCGGAAGCGGTACCCCACACCACGGACCGTCTCGATGTAGGTCCCGTACGCGCCGAGCTTCTTGCGGAGGCCGGCGACCTGGACGTCGACCGACCGTTCCGTCACAGGATAATCCTCGCCCTTCACCGCGTCGACGATCTGCATCCGGGTGTACGCCCAGCCCGGTCGCTTGGCCAGAAACTGGAGCAGGGCGAACTCCGTGTAGGTTAGCTCCAGCGGCTGGCCGGCGAGCATCACCTCGTGCCGTCCCGGATGAATGGCGAGCTCGTGCACCTCGATCGTGGTCTCGAGCTGCTCGCGGCGGCGGGCCTCGTGACGTCGCAGGAGCGCACGCACCCGCGCGGCGAGAACCTTCGGGCTGAACGGCTTGGCGATGTAGTCGTCGGCACCGCGCTCCAACCCCACGATCATGTCGGACTCCTCACCCTTGGCGGTGAGCATCACGATCGGGATTTCGCGCGTCTTCGAGTCGCCCTTGAGCCGGCGGCAGACCTCGAGGCCGTCGACGTTCGGCAGCATCCAGTCGAGCACGATGAGGTCGGGCGGCTGTCGTCGGGCCGAACGCAGCGCCTCCTCGCCGGTGCCCGTGCACTCCACCTCGAAGCCTTCCTTCGTGAGGTTGTAGCGGACGAGTTCCAGGAGATCGTCCTCGTCGTCGACGACGAGGATGCGCTGGGCAGGCAGCTGACCGGCACCCGCCTTGGACTTGGAGGCCGACTGTTTCGCGTCCGCTCGCATGGGAAAGACCGTGGCGTTCATGATGGTGCGGGTGGGGGCTGTCGGGCCGAGACGGGCCTCGGTCAGCCGGAGGATCGTTTCGACGCAGAAGAACGACTGCGGGCAGGGTAACCGTCGATCGATGCCGCTGGAAGCGTTAGTTTTGCGTGAGAGACTCGACGACGGAGGTCGCAACTCCGTCGTCGGAAGGCATATTTTCCGCGTTTTTGGACGCATTCGATGCGTTCCTATACTCCGGTCATGAGTGCCGACGAGTCCGACACGCTCGCGAGGACCGTGGAGGAATGCCTCGCGCAGCTCGCCGCGGGTGACGATTCGGCCCGCGAGCGGATCCTCGAGGCCTGCGATCGGCGGCTTCGCGCCCTGGCCCACAGGCTGCTCGGCGGCTTCGCCAAGGTGCGCCGCTGGGATGACACGGACGACGTCTCGCAGAACGCGGCCCTCCGGCTCTACCGGGCGCTTGGCGATACGGTGCCACGCACCGCGCGAGAACTCATGGGACTGATGGCGTTGCAGGTGCAGCGGGAACTGCTCGATCTGGCACGCAAGCACGGAGGGCCGGCCTCGTACGCCGCCAACCACGGGACGAACGCGCGGTTGGATGGCGAGGGAGCGGTGTTCCTGGTGGACGAGGTGGCGGATCAGTCCACCGGACCCGACCCGTTGCGAGGCCGGTGGGAGGCGTTCCATGCAGCCGTCGACGGACTTCCCGACGAGGAACGCGAGGTGTTTCGGCTCGTCTGGTATCTCGGACTCGAGCAGGACGACGTGGCGAAGGCGCTCGACTGGTCGCCACGGACCGTCCGGCGGCGCTGGAAGGATGCCCGGGACAGCATTCGCCGCGCCGTCGACGTGGCGGGCTGACGAGCGCACGGACGGGGAACGACTCGGGCGGGTCGGGGACGCCTCAGGCAGGGGCGATCCCGCGATTCACCGGCCGTTCCGGCTGGCGGCCCGCGATGCCCCGGCGCCGCGGCGTTTTGTGCCTGCCTTGGCCGGGCCGGACTGCATCACACGGGGGGCCTTCGCGGCCGATGCCACGCCCCGCTTCGCCGCCTTCTTCGGAACTCTCCCGGCGCTGGTTTTCTTCACGCCACGCTTCTGCGGACCGACGGCCGCACGTCCCACCGGCTTCGTCGTGGCCGCAGGGCGCCGTGCCGGGGCACGGCGTGGTTTTCGGGCGGCCGCCACGTCGT
>Ga0214917_10004658_pt1 | contig 15099 bp, 16 predicted proteins | sample LL_1208_BB_MetaG_FD_177983 | JGI IMG/M metagenome (GOLD analysis project Ga0214917, IMG submission 177983) | Freshwater microbial communities from Lake Lanier, Atlanta, Georgia, United States - LL_1208_BB | ecosystem: Environmental > Aquatic > Freshwater > Lake | place: USA: Georgia | collected... | reverse complement strand
AATTGAAGAGGATATTTTAAATGAAGCTTATTTATTAGCAGAAAAAGAAAAAAGTAATGAAATAATACTAGTTGCTAATAAATTTTGGCATGAAGGAATAATAGGCATTATTGCGAGCAGAATTAAGGAAAGATTTTCAAAACCAACAATTGTCATTTCTTCTACTAAAAATGTTGCAAAAGGCTCTTGCAGATCTATTTTTGGTTTTGATATTGGCCTCGCTATTTTAGCAGCTAAACAAAATGGAATTGTTGTAAAGGGGGGTGGCCATAAAATGGCAGCAGGCTTTAGTATTGAAGAAAATAAAATCAATGATTTAAAAAATTTCTTAATATCTAAATTTAAATCAGCAAAGCCAAATTTTACTCAAAATAACTTTATAGAAATCGATGGTATTTTATCAGCAAATGCCATTAATGAAAAAACCTATGAGGAGATAAGTAAATTGGGTCCTTTTGGATCAGGAAATTCTGAGCCTAAATTTATTGTTGAGAATTTATCATTAATTAAAATAAATTTTGAAAATGATTTTTTAATAAAAGGATTATTTAAAAATAGCAGTGGTTTATATCTTCATGGAATTTGTTTTAAAAATAATAAAGAAAAAGTAGTTGATTATATTAAAAATTTTAAAAATCATAAATTTCATATAGCTGGAAAATTAAGTTGTAACGATTGGAATAAACAAAGAGTAATTGAATTTATTATTGAAGATATTTCTTTAACTCACTAGCAATTACAGAGATTAATGTAGTTAATTATATAATTGTTGATTATTATTATTAAACAATCTAAATAACTTTACTTTCAAGGTCCCTTCGTCTATCGGTTAGGACACGTGGTTTTCATCCATGAAAGAGGGGTTCGATTCCCCTAGGGACCGCCAAAAACTTTTATGAAACTTTTAAGAGTTGGTAATTTAGGAGCTGAAAAGCCAGCAATACTAGATAACGGTATCATAAGGGATTTATCCTCAGTCATTAAAGATATCGATCGAACAACTATAGGGGATGAACTAATCAACACTATTAAAAAATTAGATATTTCTAAACTTCCGCAACTTAATAATAATTTGCGAATAGGAGCGAGCGTTTCTAATCCAAGTAATTTTCTTGGTATTGGCTTAAATTTTCTTGATCATGCATTGGAGCAAAATTTAGAACTTCCCAAAGAGCCTATTATTTTCTCAAAAGCAACCTCATCGATATGTGGACCTAATGATGATTTAATTATTCCAAAAAATTCTGAAAAAACAGATTGGGAAGTAGAAATTGCTTTTGTTATTGGAAAAAAAGGAAAAAATATTTCATTAGCTGAGGCAGAAAGTTATATTTTTGGCTACTGCTTGGTTTGTGATTTTAGTGAAAGAGAATGGCAAAAAAAAAGAAGCGGTCAGTGGGTGAAAGGAAAATCATCAGAAACTTTTGGCCCAGTTGGTCCTTACATAGTCACCAAGGATGAGATTAAGGATGTATATAATTTAAACATGAGTTTAGATGTTAATGGCAAAAGAATGCAAACAGGTAATACCTCTAAAATGATTCATAAGATGAATTTTTTAACATCCTATGCAAGTGAATTTATGACATTATTGCCAGGGGACATCGTTACAACAGGAACGCCTCCAGGGGTTGGCGATAGCATGAAGCCTCCAAAATATTTAAAAAAAGGTGAAGTTGTAACTCTAAGTATTGACCAATTGGGTAGTCAAAAGCATTCAGTTGTATAAATTAATTACTAATTAATTCTTCAATTTTCTTAACAACTTTTTCACTTTGCGGATTAGTTGTGGAGATAAAAGTGTCATTAATTTTTCCCTTTTTATCAATCAATATCTTATGAAAATTCCATTTAGGTTCAGCTGCACTTCCATAACTTTCTTTAGCCCATAAATATACAGGGTGTGCATTTTTACCTTTAACAGACACTTTTTCCATAATTGGAAAATTAATATTAAAATTAGTCTCACAGAAATTTTTTATTTCAGCATTTGAACCTGGTTCTTGATTACCAAAATCATTGGATGGTACACCAATAACTACAAAATTTTTGCTTTTATATTTATCCCACAAAGTTTGTAGATCGCCGTATTGTTTAGTAAAGCCACATTGACTTGCAACATTGACTAGTAAAACCACCTTATCCTTGTGTTGTGATAATAAATATTTTTTACCATCAACATCAGTGAAACTAAATTCATGCAATGTTCGTTTGTCATTGGCATTGATATTTTTGCTAAAGAAAAACATGCTAATTATAATAAAATAAAAAATATTTTTTTTCATTACTTATCTTATTTTTATTAAAGCATTAAAAGGCACTAAGATACAGCCTTTTCTTGCAAAATAATTTTTATTTAAAAGGAAACTAAATTTTTTCCATTTTCCTAATAAATTTATTTTTTTCTTAAAAATAGAATTAATAAATAATTTAGTAAAATTTTTAACCGATATTAGATTTTTATTTTTTATACAATCAGAAAAAATACTGCATGAAGCTTGGCATATTAAACAAGATTCAGTTTTGTATGATATTTTCTTAATAATTTGCTTATTAATTTTAAGATATAATATTACCTTATCACCACACGTATGATTTTTATAAATACATTTGTGTGTAAAATTTTTAAGTATTCCATAATTTTTTAAATCTCCAGTATGTTTAAGTAGCAATGTATTCATGACTATTAATTTAAAATTATTATTTGATTCACGTATTAAAAAAGTAAAGTATTACTAATGAATTTGAAAGTTTTATTAACTAGTATTCCTTTTAAATAAATTAATTAAGTTGTATAACAGCTGAGTTTCGGGGCATAGCGCAGTCTGGTAGCGCATCTGGTTTGGGACCAGAGGGTCGCAAGTTCGAATCTTGCTGCCCCGACCATTATAAAATGAAAAGAATTGGTTTATATCCTGGCACATTTGATCCAATAACCTTTGGACATATTGATATTATTAAGAGAGCAGCAAGTATTGTTGATTATCTTTATATTGGAACTCCATTAAGTAATAAGAAAAAAACTATTTTTTCAACAGCTGAGAGAGTTTCTTTAATTAAAAAAGTCATCTCTTCATTTCCTGAAAATATTAAGAAGAAAATTAAGGTCGTTTCTTTTTCAGGATTAACTACAAATTATTGTAAAAAAATTTCAGCTAATATTATTTTTAGAGGTTTGCGAGTTGCATCAGACTTCGAATATGAATTTCAATTGGCGGGTATGAATCACAAATTAAATAAAAACTTTGAGACGGTCTTTTTAATGGCAGAAATAGAAAATCAAATTATTTCATCAAATTTCGTTAAAGAAATTGCCGCATTAAAAGGAGATTTGGTGCAATTTGTTCCAAACATTGTTATTAAAGCTCTGAAAACTAAATTTAAATAATGTTTAAAAAATTAATTTTCGTTTTAACTTTATTTCTATTTTCCTTTTCAAGTAATATTCAATCTAAAGAAAGATCTACTATGATAATGAAATTAAAGTCTGGTGAAGTTAAAATTGAACTTTTTGATGATGTAGCTCCTAATCATGTAAAAAGAATTAAAACATTAGCTGATTCTGGAAAATATGACGGCGTTGCTTTTCATCGAGTGATCGATGGTTTTATGGCACAAACGGGAGATGTAAAATTTGGTAATACAAAATTAGATTTTAACGCACAAATGGTTGGAACAGGTGGATCTGAGTTTCCAGATTTAAAAGCAGAATTTAATAATATTCCTCATCAACGAGGAGTTTTATCCATGGCAAGATCACAAAGTCCTGATAGCGCGAATAGTCAATTTTTTATCTGTTTTGACTCTCATCCGCATTTAGATCGAAACTATACTGCTTTTGGTAGAGTGGTCAGTGGGATGGAATTTGTTGATAAAATTAAAAAGGGCGCTCCAGGTTCGGGCGTTGTTGAAAATCCTGATATAATTATAAGTCTAAGATCAGCAAAATAATAAAGTCAAAAATGAAATCTATTTCATTTAATTTATTAAATGAAAGTCATGGTGCTCGACTAGGAAAAATTACAACACCTAGAGGAGTAATTGATACACCAGCTTTTATGCCTGTTGGAACAGCAGGAACCGTTAAAGCGATGTATATTGATCAGGTAAAAAGCTGCGGTTCTCAAATTATTTTAGGAAACACCTATCATTTAATGTTAAGGCCTGGAGTTGAGCGAATAAAACAAGCGGGTGGCCTTCATAATTTTATGAATTGCCCAATGCCAATACTTACTGACTCAGGCGGTTTTCAGGTTATGTCTTTGTCAAAAATATCTAAAGTAAGCGAGGATGGAGTTGAGTTTAGTTCCCATATAGATGGTAAAAAATTTTTCTTAACGCCTGAAGAAAGCATTCAAGTTCAATTAGACCTAAACTCAGACATCGTGATGGTATTTGATGAATGTCCTAAATATTCATCTGAAAAAGACTTAATAAAAAAATCCATGGATTTATCCCTTAGATGGGCTGAAAGATGTAAAAAGAAATTTGGCAAACAAGAGTCAAAATGGCTTTTTGGAATAACCCAAGGTGGAATTTTCCCAGATCTTCGAAAAGAATGTTTAAAAAAATTAATTGATATTGGTTTTGATGGATATGCTTTAGGAGGACTTGCGGTTGGTGAAAATCAATCTGAAATGTTTGATGCCGTTGATGCGGTTAAAGATATTCTACCAAAAGATAAACCTCATTATTTAATGGGCGTTGGTATGCCTCAAGATATTTTAGGGGCAGTTAAAAGAGGTATAGATATGTTTGATTGTGTTTTACCAACACGTTCAGGTAGGACAGGGCTTGCTTTTACTTGGAATGGAAAAATAAATATCAGAAATGCAAAGTACGCTAAGGACGAGGATCCTTTAGATAAATCCATCGATTGTCCGGCATCAAATTTGTATTCTAAAAATTATTTAAATCATTTAGTGAACTCCAACGAAATTCTAGGATCCATGCTTCTCACTTGGCATAATATCGCCTTTTACCAGGACCTAATGAAGAAGATTAGAAGTGCAATTAAAGAAAATAAATTTGACGCATTCTATAAAAAACACTTTGAATTGTTTAATGAAGCTAATTAAAAAATTGCTTTCAGAGGCGGTTTAAACTATATAAAACCTTGCATTAATGGGCCCGTAGCTCAGTTGGTAGAGCAATTCCCTTTTAAGGAATGGGTCACAAGTTCAAATCTTGTCGGGCTCACCATTTATTGTAATACAAAAACCAAAGACCAAATAAGTAAAAATATTACGAATATTACAAGTAGTTTAACGTTGGAATTGTCGTTTTTATTATATTCCAAATACCTAACCAGTAGATTTTTTTCATTAATAAGATGCATCTTTTTTAAAATTGAAATCAAAATAGACAGAATAAAAATTGAAAAAATTGAAAAGTAAATAATCCAAAATAAATAACTCATTATTAAACTTATAATAAATTAAAGATTTTGAATTTTAGGATACTCGATTTTAACCTTAGGTATTAATAATCTTAAATCATTTATTCTGTTGCCAGAAGAAGGGTGGGTGCTTAAAAATTGTGGAGGCTCTTTTCCTTTCATTTTTTCCTGCATTCGCTCCCATAGTTGGATTGCTCCAGCAGGATCATAACCACTTAAATTTGCAAAAATTATGCCAAGATAATCAGCTTCTGACTCTTGATATCTGCTAAATGGATTAAAAATTCCAAGTTGGATAATATCCATTCCAGTTGTTTGACCTACAGTATTTCTCGTTCTAGAAATTGCACCGCCTAAGGCAATATCAGCAGCCATGGTTCCAACATTTATAGCAAGTGCTGCGCTAGCTCGCTCAAGAGAGTGCCTTGCAACGGCATGCGCAATTTCATGCCCCATGACAGCGGCTAATCCATTTTCATCTTTGGTTACCTCAAGGATACCTGTGTAGAAAGCTATTTTTCCACCGGGCATACACCAAGCATTTAAAGTTTTAGGATCATTAATTAAAATATATTCCCAATCATAATTTTCTGTAGGATCTTTTAAATTTTTACTCTTAAAATAATATTTAATTGCCTTTTCAATTCTCTTTCCAACAGTAATGATTGGTTCTAATTGATCTTTATCTTCAACTAACTTCGCTTTTGCCTTAACTTGCTTGTATGCACCGATTGCTTGGCTATTTATCATAGACTCAGGAAGAAGTGTTAATTGTTGCCTTCCTGTAATAGGAGCGGTAGCGCAACTTGAAAGTAAGAAACCACCACAACAACAAGTAGTTAATGATAGGAAATCTCTTCTATTAATTTTCATCAAATTTTAAATATTTTAACTGTGAATTTAGACAACAAAATGTTATTTCTAATTAGTTTATCATGAAATCATCAATATTTACAAAGCTTCGAAACTATTTTTTAGCGGGAATAGTTACCTTAATACCGATACTTATTACTGTTTATTTAACAGTTGTTGTTATTGATCTTTTCTCAAAGATAGTCCCGGATGCAGTAAACCCAAATAAATATCTTCCTTTTAAAATACCAGGTTTAGAAATCTTAATAGCTCTAGTTATTACAACTTTTATTGGGATGATCTCCCTAACTTATTTTGGAAAACAGTTTTTACTATTAGGTCAAAATTTATTAGAAAGAATACCTATTGTTCGTTCAATTTATTCAGGAGTTACTCAATTTACTAAAAGTTTTCAAGATGATGGGTCTGCCAATAAAAAAGTTGTTCTTATTGAATTTCCAAGACCAGGAGCTTGGGCGGTAGGATTTGCAACTAATGAAACTGGAAAGCCCATTTCTCCAAAGATAAGCGATAATTTAACTAGTGTTTTTATACCCACAACCCCAAACCCAACCAGCGGATTTTTAATATTAGTTCCAAAAAAAGATTTAATTTTCTTAAATATGAACTTTGAAGATGCAATGAAATTTATAATTTCAGTCGGAGCTGTGGGTGAGTTAAAATAATAAAACTTTAAATTCATCCTATAAAATCCTATACGATTTTTGAAATTATCATTAAAAATAAAGAGTTTTTGGTAGTATTGACTTAGAGCTAGTCAGCAGCTTATCATGTATGCATTGCTAAATTATTTTTAGCACTAGTTACATAGTTACTCCAAACTATGCGGCCTTAAATTTTTGCCAGTATCTGGTGGCCCTTAAATTACTAAACATTTTGATCGCGAAAGCGTTAGCCATGTGGGTTGCGCGTTTGGATTAAATTTTTATAGGAGAAACTATGACTAAGTTAAAAATAGTCTCTAACAATAAGGTTAGAGCTAATAGAGAAAACGCCAAGAAGAGTACTGGCCCTAGAACTGTATCTGGAAAAGAGAAGGTTAGTGGCAACGCTTTATCTCATGGCTTAACAGCAGAAAAACATGTGATTATTGGCGAAAGTATTGAAGAATTTAATACTTTTAAAGATAGTATGTTTAAAGTGTACGAACCTTTTGGTGCGTACGAGGAAGAAATTTTCATAAAGCTTGTAGAGCTATTATGGAGATTAAGGAGGGTAGGTGTCATTGAAACAGGAATTTATGGAAATGAAATTCTGGAATATGATGCAGACACTTATAAACCTCAAGCCTCAAATAAAATAACTCATTCTGATTTTAAAGAAGGCGATCAGAATAAAGTTCTAAAAAATCAATCCTTAATTGGTGTGGCATTCACAAGAGATTCCAATGCTGGAAGTTCCTTGTTGAAACTGAATACAATTGAAGGAAGATTAATTGGTAGAGTCCAATTGTATGAAGATCTTCTTATAAAAGCACAAAAAAGAAGAAGAAAAGGAGGGAAAAAATGAGAAATATTTCTGACTCTAAAATAAGTTATTATGCGCGAAATAAAAGGACTTTTCTCTCTAATTCTCGCTACAAAAGTAGTGGCCGTGTCAAAACAAAGCCAACTTTTAATCAGCTCATAAAAGATACTCATAATCAATTAATTGAAAAATGGGGACCTTATATGGAAGTTAATGATCCATCTTTGTATGAATCGATGACTGGAAAAAAAGCTAAAAAACCTGTCAGTGAAGTTTCCGATTCAAAGGAAGAAGTTAAAAAGATCGATACTTCTTATGATGATTTATATGCTTACCAAAAGAAGCGTGAAGCTGAACGTGAGGCTCAACTTGAAAAGGAGCGAGAAAAGTTAAAGAAGAAAGAGATTAAATTCAACTTTATAACACCTAAGAAAGATTGGTCTATTTATGGAGGCTGGGTTAACCCTTTTGAGCCTATCAATAAGGGCAGATTAGGCAGCACTCAGGAATGGAGGATAGAAAAGCCAAAAAAGCATTATTATTAGCTGTATTTAAATAGTTACTATAATATAAAGCGATACTTTAAGTATTATAACTAAATATATGTTTTATATAACTTTTTATACAAACTTAATTATTTAAATTATAATACTTAATTTATCATTATTATTAAGCTTTTTAAGCTTATTAAGAATTTTTGTGGATGTCTTAAAAGTAGCGAAAACATTAACTTTGGAGACTAGTCTTATCTCATTATCAATAGAAACTGGCGTTTTTCCAAAGCCAATTGCTATTGAATGACCTTCACACCAGTAAGCAACTTCCCCAAAAATGACTATATCTCTAGCGTTTTTATCTGGCTTAATGCCTAGATTAGCTGTCTCGAAGTATATTTCCTCTCCCCAAGTGTTTATTTGGGCCTTAAATGAGCTTAATTTGGCTAATTTAAGAGCTGTTTGAGAGTTATTTAGATTAAGTTTAATCTCAAAGTCATCGAATTTAAGAAGCATTAATAATGATAAATAGCTATTTTTGATGATATTGACATCAATTTATAGTTGTATTAATAGTTCCGATAATTAATGGTTATCGGAAATTTATGTCAAATTTAGTTAAAGATCTAAATTCTATAGAATTAGAGACTTTAGACAACATCAGATCTTCAAAGTCAGTCAATACTATCAGAGCTTATAAATCTGATTTCAATCATTTTGTAAATTTTTGCAAAAAAAATAATTTTAAATATTTACCAGCTGATCCTAAAATAGTTTCATTTTATATAACTGATCTGTCATCAACATCTAAAGTGAGCACGTTAAAACGCAGGTTGGCTTCTATTAGCGTAATTCATAAGCTTAAAGGGCATTATATAGATATTAAACATCCTCTTATTATAGAAAATCTATTGGGAATACAAAGAAAGAAGGGTGTATTTCAAAAGTCAAAAAATCCAATTCTAATTAATGAGTTAAAAGAAATTATAAATGTTATCGATAAGTCAGAAAAAGATGAAAACAAGAAAGCTAGGGACAAAGCATTAATATTAATTGGATTTTCAGGAGGCTTTAGAAGATCCGAGCTTGTTAACATTGATTTTGAAGATTTAGAATTTACTAAAGAAGGTGTTAAAATTTTTATTAAACGATCTAAAACAGATCAAGCAGGCGAAGGAATGATTAAAGCCATACCCTATTTTAAAGAAAAAAGTTTTTGTCCAGTTATTTTTTTAAAAAGTTGGATTGAAATTTCAAAATTAAAAAGTGGTTTTGTTTTTAATATTTCTGACAAAATGGTTGCAATTTTAATTAAAAAATATTTATCAGCAGCTGGATTTGATTCCAATAAATATTCTGGACATAGTTTAAGATCAGGATTTGCCACTGTTGCCGCAGGTTCTGGCGCTGACGAAAAAAGCATTATGACTATGACAGGTCATAAAACAACTCAAATGGTTAGAAGATATATAAAAGAGTCTAATTTATTTAAAAATAATGCTTTATCCAAAATAAATTTATAAAGTTTTTTTTTAAATTTATTTACGATACTTAGTTATTTATCCCAAATATAATCATACACCGGCTTAACTCCTAATGTTTTTGAGATTATATAATCGGCCACAATTCTGTTATTAAATATTTTAAAATATCTTTTTTTTCCATTAATTCCTATTTGAACCCTTTTTCTTTCATTATTTTTATAATAATTAACTTTATCAATTAAATCGTAAATATCTTTGTAAAAAATCATTTCATTATTTGAAAAAAAATCACTAAATTTTATCTTTTCATCCATTAATGTAGGTATCCCATTTGCAACCAACGAAACAATTCTGTTACTAGAATAATATTTAATAGGTTCTCCCCTACTTAGATTTAATGCAAATTTACATTTTGATATTTCATTAATAAATTTATTACCCCATACAGGTTGAACATTGTTAAAACCAAAAATATTATAAGTAATATCGCTAGATTTGCTTATTAATAATTTTAAAAAATTAAATCTTTCGTCTATTTTGTTTTTTTTGAGAATACCTCTGTTGACGCCATGGCTTACAGCATAAAAAATATCAAACTCGTGTTTTGTTGTATTGTATAAATTTAAATTTTCAGTCGCATTAGAACAAGGAACTGGAATAAAATTTAATTTATTTTTAGGTATAGAAGTTTGAATATAATCTTTATGAGTAGTTACAAAATATTGATCAATATAATCTTTATATTTTTCTATAAATTGTTTATTTTTATTAAAATCAGGACCTTTTTTATTAATTGAATCTTCGTACCAGAAGGCAATTTTTGTATTTGAGAATTTATCTTTAATATACTCTATGGTTTCTATTTTAATTGTATTAGTATGTCCCAATAATAGTAAACTAGGGTTTAAATTTTTAATAATATTTTTAATTTTATCATCTATATTTGAAAAAGTACTTGTCTGTAAAAAGTATCTATCGCTAAAATTAGAAACTTGAAATTTTTCTTTTACAAACCCGTTCGAAATTTTAGAAGCAAGATTAATATTAGATAATCTATAGTTATTTTTTTCATCAAAATTAGCAATATGAAGAATTTTATAAATCTTATTATTGATAAAATTAAGTTTATAATTATTTTTTTCAATTAAATTTTCTTTTAAATAAGTTATTTTTTTTAAATTATTTTTGAAATTAATTTTTCTATTTTTATAATTAAATTTTTGAATTTTTTTTAGCAAATTGGGATTATTTATTAATTTTTCAATTTCATTTTCGATTGATTTAGAACTGATTTTTTTAATTATTATTGGATTTAATGCTGCTTCTCTTAACCCACCCCTACCACTAGTTATCAAAGCATTCCCCATATCTGAAGATTCCATTGCAGTACGACCAAAGGGCTCATTCCAATTTGAAGGAACTACAGAAATAGATGATTTTTTATAAATATTTATAATTTGCTTATGTGATAACCAGTCATAAATTTTTAATCTTTCATGTTTAAAATTATAAGATTCTCTTTTTTCATTACCTGCAACAACAGCTTTCCAGTCCTTATATTTGTTTAAAATATTAATTACAGCTGGACCAAAAAAATTATAACCCTTTGATGAGTTAAGCTTTCCAATAAAAACAATAATTTTTTCTTTTTTAAGTTTTTTTTTAAAATTATGATTGTAATAGTTCGTTGAAGGATAAATAATATCTCCTTTAATAGGTAAAAAATTATTTATATTATAATAAAATCTTTCTTTAACATAAGAGCTTACAAAAACGATTTTCTCACAATTTTCTATAATACTTATTTTTTTATTATTTGATCTAGAGCCTCTTAATGTATTTGGGTCATTATGAAAAACTAAGACAAATTTAATTTCTGGAAATTTTTTTTTAAGAATAAAAAAAAAGTGAGGTCTATTGTGAATTATAATAATTTTAATAGTTTTTGGTAATTTTTTAATAAAATTTTTAATATAAAAATAACTATTATTTATTAAGTTATTTTTTTTTAAATTTATAAAATTTTTTGAAAGCGGTGATGAGGAAGAAGAAATCCCGAAAATTATTTGCTTGCTAGCAATGCTTCCATTATTAAAATCTTTTACCCAAATCGAAGCTGCGGCTGCTTTACTTACTGAATAATCTTCTTTATTAGGTAGTAGTTCTGCAATTTCTTTTTTTTTTTTCATTATATAATAACTCTTAATCCATCATAACCAGGAATTATGTTTTTAGATATTTTTTATAATTTTTTTTTTTAAGATGAATAATCAATATCACTATGTAAATTTGTAAGAATAGTTTTTCTTGGATTTAACATTTTTATATACGATAAACATGTTTTAAAATTTAAGTGCGTTGCATGTCTTTTAAATTTTAAGCAATCTATAATTAATAATTTTAAGTTCATTAATTTTTTTAAACATTCATTCGATATTGAGCTACAATCACTAATATAAGCTATTTTGTTAAATAAATATCCATTGCAATCTATATCTCCATGTTTAACTTTGATTATTTCTAATTTAATTGAGTTATTTTTCTTTTTTAAAAAGAAATTATTTTTAATGATATTCATCTTTAATATTGGTTTATAATATTTGCTTTTCTTTACGAACAAATATTCAAAAGATTTTAATAAATAATTAGAAGTTCTTTTATTAGCATAAATCGGTATTTTTTTTTTATTAATCCAAAAAAAAGGTCTAAGCTCATTTATGCCATGAGTTTGATCGGCATGATCATGAGTATAAACAACAAAATCAATCTTTTTAATTTTATTATTCAAAAGTTGATTTTTCATATCTGGAGAAGTGTCTATTATTATATTTAAATCTTTATATTTAATGAATAATGAACATCTCATTCTATGGTTTTTTTTATTTTTTTTATCAACTTTTCCCCAATATCCATCAATTCTGGGAACTCCTAAAGAACTACCGCAGCCTAATAAAGTTATTTCAGTTTTTTTCATTAAAAAAAATAATTTTAAAATTTTTAGTAGTTATATTTGCAACGTCTTCAAAAGAAATATCTTTAATTAAGGCAACATTTTCAGCTACAATTTTAACGTTTGCTGGTTCGTTACTTTTGCCTCTGAACGGATCTGGACTAAGATAAGGAGAGTCCGTTTCAATTAACATTTTTTCAATAGGAACATATTTTACTACATCTCTAAGATCAGAGGATTTTTTAAAAGTTATTATGCCACTAAATGAAATGAAACATCCAAGGTCTAATAGCTTTTTTGCAAATTCTAAACCGCCAGTAAAACAGTGAATTAAAAATTTTGTTTTTAAATGATGACTTTTAATAATTGCAAGGGTGTCTTCATCAGCATCTCTTGTGTGAACAATAATGGGCACTGTTTCCGAAATTGCAAGTTCAATATGTTTTTCAAATGAATATAATTGATCCTTTTTTTCACTTCTTTTATAAAAATAATCAAGACCAGTTTCACCAAAAGCAATTATTTTTTTACTTTTTTTTTTAATTGTTAGAAGTTCATTTAGGTCGGCTAAATTATTAGTGGTTGAATTAGGGTGAATACCAACTGAACCATAAATATTTTCATATTTTTCAACAATTTCATAAACTTTTTTAGAACTATCTAGGCCTGTTCCAATCGTTAATAAATGAGAAATATTATTATTTTTTGCATTTAGCAAAACTTGATTAATATCATTAATTAAAGGCTCGTAATCGAGATGACAATGAGAGTCTATAATCATTGTTTTTTAAAAAGAATATTTATTTTTTGAATTCTAGATTCAGGCTTGATAGAAGAATTTTTATTAATATTTTTTATAAATCTTTCATCTTCTTTAACATTTAAAGAGTCTAATATTATCTTGGTTTTTTCAGGAATAATTGGTTGAAGCAAAATAGAGATTTTTCTTACAAATTCTAAAACGGTATATATAATAATATTTCTTTTTTCTAAATTATCATCTTTTAAAGACCATGGCGCTGAGTCATTCACATATTTATTAACTTCCGAACATAATTGAATAATGTCTTTTAAATAGTTATGTATTTCATATTTATTAAAAGTTTTAATTAATAAATCTAAATTATCTTCTACTAAATTTAATATTTTTAAATCTGAGTTGTCTTTTGGTTTACATAATGGGATTGAAGAATTTAACTTATTATGAACAATTGAAGTTATTCTTTGATATAAATTTCCAATATTGTTAGCTAAATCACTATTTATACAATTAATTAAATTTTCTGGTGTTATTTTCCCATCTTCACCATAAATAACCTCTTTCATTAAGTAATATCTAATTTCATCTAATCCATAATTTTCAATAATGTCTAAAGGGTCCAAAATATTTCCTTTTGATTTTGACATTTTCTCTTCCCCGGAAAGGATCCAGCCATGAGCAAAAACTTTTTTTGGAGATTTTATGCCAGCCGCTAATAAAAAAGCTGGCCAATAAACACAATGGAACCTTATAATATCTTTACCAATAATATGAACATCTGCTGGCCAAAATTGATTTTTGTTATTATTTTCAAAATAGTCTAATGCACTTATGTAATTGGTTAAAGCATCTAACCATACGTAAATTACATGTTTGTTATTATTAGGAACTGGTATGCCCCATTTAAAAGAGGTTCGACTGATTGATAAGTCTTTAAGTCCACTTTTAACAAAACTTATAACTTCATTTTTTCTACTAAGCGGAGCGATAAAGTCTGGGTTATCTTCATAATACTTTAATAAAGGCTCCTGCCATTTTGAAAGTTTAAAAAAATAGGACTCCTCTTCCATCCATTCAACTTTAGATCCTGATACTTTAGAAACTTTACCATCAGCCTTGGTCTCAATTTCATCTTCATTATAAAAAGCTTCATCAGATACAGAATACCAGCCAGAGTATTTTGAAATATAAATTTCTTTTTTCTCTTCAAGAACATTCCATAATTTTGATACAGTTTTCTTATGTCTGTCTTCGGTAGTCCTAATAAAATCGGTATTTGTAAGATTTAATTTTTTTGCAAGATCAATAAAATTTCTTGATATTTCATCGCAAAAGTTTTTTGGATCTTTTTGTTGCTTTTCAGCTGCTCTTTGAATTTTAAGACCATGTTCATCTGTTCCGGTTAAGAAATTAACATTATACCCTTCAATTCTTTTAAATCTGGCGATAACGTCAGCAGATATACTTGAATAAGCATGCCCCATATGAGGTTTTGCTGATGGATAATAAATGGGAGTAGTTAAATAAAAGTTTTTCATTATCTAATACCAAGTAAAAGATTAATTTCATAAAAACTACTTTTTATATCGTTATTTATTGATTTGATGTTATGAATAATATTATTAATTTTTTTTCTTATTCTAAAATTTTTAAAAAAATTATTTTTTTCTAAA
>Ga0214917_10004657_pt1 | contig 15102 bp, 16 predicted proteins | sample LL_1208_BB_MetaG_FD_177983 | JGI IMG/M metagenome (GOLD analysis project Ga0214917, IMG submission 177983) | Freshwater microbial communities from Lake Lanier, Atlanta, Georgia, United States - LL_1208_BB | ecosystem: Environmental > Aquatic > Freshwater > Lake | place: USA: Georgia | collected... | reverse complement strand
GTGGGCCTTGCCCGACTTGATTGACTCCTTGGTACCAGACTACCGCTTGTATCTCCGCCAGCACACTTTCAACAGTTTCGATCTGGTTTTGTACGCCATACCTTAATGATCCGAATCAAGAAGAGTTACCCAGCGTGATGCCGCACCTTTGCACGATTGAGCGCAACCGCTTCTTTGTTAGCTTGAGAGGTTCAACGCTGGAAATCGCAGTGAAGTCTACGATATCGCGAATCTGCTGTTTTCCGAGGCAGCAGCGCGCTTCGGCGATCATTTTCCTAAAGGCGTTCTGCATTGAGCGAACGCTGCACCAGCACTTAAGATCGTCCCGGCTTTAGAATTTCGTTCGTTTTTTGCTGATCTTGCAGTATCGTGTCACGGAATGACTGTATTTCTCGAAACAAGCCGGTGCGAGCTCATGAGGTAAACTTTGTAATATGTTTTTACGAATCTACGCTGAAGTTCTTGCGGTGCAAGCGGGTGTATTTTGAAATCATTAGCTGCTCTCAATAAGGCGCTGCGGTAAAAATTAAGTTTCCCGCCCGCTTTTTTGAAATAATCTTGATTCAATTTTGACTATTATCCAAAAATAACTCACATTGTTATCATGATCGCTCCTACGCTCGAAGAGTTGGCCGAAGCCTACAAGGTAATTCGGCGGCAACCCCCTTGGAATAACGCTACAGTGCATCTCTTGCACCATCGGGTTTTGCCGTTTGCTACATACGCACCGTGGCTTAGCGATTCGGATTTTCAAAATCTTATGGCGCGTATCGGCGACCATACACTGGTAGATTTGTACCGTTGTTATGAGCTTTATTCACTCGCACGGCAGTGCGTAGGTGTTCCCGGCGATGTTTTAGAGGTTGGCGTCTGGCGGGGGGGCACGGGTGCAATCTTGGGTGAGGTGTTTAAGCGGGAATCGGAGAAATTAGTTTTCCTGGCCGACACTTTCAGGGGTGTCGTTAAAGCAGGCGTCCGTGATACCTCGTATCGGGGTGGAGAGCATGCGGACACGTCTAGGCTAATAGTTGAAACGTTGCTCGATTCGTTGGGTTTGTGCAATTGTCGGCTTTTGGAGGGAATTTTTCCTGAAGAGACGGGGGCTCAGATTATTGGCAAAATCTCATTTCTGCATGTTGATGTTGATGTTGATGTTTATGAGTCTTGCCGCGACGTTGTTGGATGGGCGATGCCAAGGTTGTCGCCGGGTTCAATGATGGTCTTCGATGATTATGGATTCAGCGGATGTGAGGGTGTTACTGAATTTTGTAACGAACTTCGCAGTGAATCGGGTTTTTTATTCATTCATAACCTTAACGGGCACGCCATTTTTGTGAAGCGCTGACGGACAACGTGCCGAGAATGAAAAGCAAATTTATTTTCTGTAGAAGGGTTTATTGGGGCAAGTCAGGAAATCGTTTTTCAGTTTTCCAGAAAAGGAAATTTTAAAAGTTACGAACTTGAGTCACTTATAAAAAATCCCTTTATCAACTCGCAAACATATTCAATTGAATTTGGCGAGAGTGAGGGGCCGCTCGGAAGATAGAGCACCTCCTTGGACCAGGCCAACGCATTAGGAACATAAACATTTTGCCCTAGGTATTTAGCGGTGGTGAGGGGTGGAAACGCCCTCCGAGCCCCAACCCCGAAGGTTTCAAGAAAACGAATTAGATCATCACGGCGACCCTCGTGCACCCTCAACTCGACGTACGGCCCGAACTCGTAACTAGATCTATGTTTTACAAGCTCGACCTCCACCAAATTCTCGAGGTGAAAACTATAGTTCAGCCAAATTTCTTTTAAAGTCGATATTCTAAACTCTAGCAACTTTAATTGAGTGAGAAGTATAGATGCCATAATATCATTATATCTAAAATTATGCCCCGCAGTATCCCATGCTTCTGGAGCAAAAACATCGGTAATCCCATGGGTCCTCGAGCGTCGCGCAATAGAAGCGAATTCATCAGAATTAGTAACAATCATACCGCCCTGACCAGAACCGATAATTTTTGAGACTGAAAATGAATAGCACCCCATGTCACCCACACATCCAAGTAGTCCTTCATTAGATTTAGAGCCCAATGCTTGAGCTGCATCCTCGATGACCGTGTAACCTTTCGCCTTCAAGCCTTCGATATCTGTCGCATGCCCGTTCATGTGAACGGGCAGAGCGAACCTACGGTTGGTCGAGGCGAGCGGCACTTTGCTAAGGTCGAGAACGGGGCGATCGATCTGTATATCAACAAGCTCGACCTTACAACCCAGCAAATGCGCTGCATGCGCAGTGCCGATCCAAGTGTATGCGGGGCATATTATTGCGTCGCCCGGTCTTGCGCCCGCAGCAAGCAAAGCAAGGGATAGAGCAGTCGACCCGCTTGAAGTCGCAATTGCATGTTTTACACCAACAACGCTAGCGAACTGACGTTCGAGTATTTCAGTAATTACGCCTTGAGAAAGCAATTTATTAGCTACAGCAGAAGAAGCAGCTCGAACCGCTTCCTCCCCCAAGTCCACTTGCCACCAAGGAATCGAATCAACTGTAGTCCTTAAACCCGGAAGTCGAAAATCACCGCTTGACTCTGAAGGAGGGGCATCGGACTCTTTTGACATTTCAAAGGCTCCGTTCAGCAGAATTTTTTGCAAGTTGCGCAGCATCCATAAGCCCGAATCCATCGTCTATATTAAAAACCTGTCCGGTTACCCCATCTAAATCTGCGCTCAGCAATCCGCATATCCTAGCGGCGAGCAATTCGCTAGTTTGAACAACGCCAGAAGGAGAAATTTTTTCAAGGTGGTCTAGCACATTCGCAATGCTGTCCCAGTAGACTTTTGCGCGGGGTTTACGAACCAGAGAACCTATCCGGATCGAATTGATACACATTCCAAACTTGGCCAATTTTATCGACAAATATCGAACCAATGCTTCTTGCCCCGCCTTGACAATGTGATACTCAAGCGTTTGATCTATCAATACGCCGTGAGCGGCCGGGGAGGACGCAACTAAAACATTAACTCGAGAACCCGGCTCGTTATACGAATGGGTCGCCTCTATTGCCTCCTTAGTGGAAAAAATCTCAACCGCGAGGTGACTCTCAAATAACTCGTTATCGCCCCCCCTGTATCTTTGTAAAAAAAGTATAGCCCCAATTTTCCTTCCAAAGGAACACGCGTACTGAATTACCCTTTTTGCCTCGCCAAGGCGCTCTAAGTTGGCCTCTATAAGCGACACACTGGGAAGCGAATTAAATTTATCCAAAAGAAGCTGATCAATTTTCCGTGTTACCAATATAACAAACCAGCCCTTAGACAACCAAAGCGCGCAGTCAATGGCAATCGGAGACCTTCCACCAAATACTATAACAATTCGTTGATTAGTCATATTAATAATTATATCGACTGATTGCTTATAACGGGAAAAGGAGTGATAACTATTCCATGAAACGAACTGCTTTTCAGCGCTTGTAAAATTTTTTCTCCGTGCTGCCAGGCTAGAATAACGACCACAGCGTTCTCATACTTAGTCAATTCCGAAGGAGGAAAAACCGGAATCGCCGCGCCAGGAGAATACATACCATGCTTGTACGGGTTATCATCTACGAGAAAATCCACAAGCCCGACAAGCTCGAGTGAGCTGGCGAGTGTGGTCGTGCTGTGAGATGCGCCATATCCCACAACCGTTGAACCGACCTTCTTTTTCGCAGCGAGGACTTTCCCGAGCCACTCTTTTGTTTCCCGGATCTGGTCACTTATCGACATCCACTGGAAGTCTGAAGGTTGATCTAACCATCGCTCTCGCTGCAACATAGACTGGAATAAATAACTGTGCTCAAAAACTGAACCCCGCTTCATCTCAATGTGTATTGACCCGCCTTTGAGCGGGAGTTCTCTCACGTGCGTAACGCTTAGATTAAATCTTTTGGCGATATTCTCAAAGTCGAGCAGCGTGTAATAACTCAAATGTTCATGATAAACATAATCAAACATTTTTACACTTAATTGCGCTGGATGGTAACCGGTAATTATAGAAATAACTGTGTCGGCGCCGGATATAGATAGTATTTGATCTATTATTTCTATGGGGTGAGGAAGATTCGCAAAAACGTAGTTTAGCGTCACCAATCTCGGGATTTGGCATAATTTACCTGACTCGACTACCGCTCTACTAGAGAAGTAATCATGAACGACGGGAATACCTTTTTTATTTAGTTCATCCACTGGGCTTATGGAGGGCTCAACGGCTAATAGCTTACATCCATGGCCCATGAATTTACTAAGCCACAAACCATCATTAGCGCCAATGTCAAGGATTAAATCTTCCGTCGACAACTTGTGCCTAACACACAAGTCGCTCACGATTTCCTGAAATGCCCCGCTCAATCCAGGACTCCGCCCAGAATGGAACAGATAATGCTTGTAACTTTCATCTTGATCAACAAAAAAAGGAATATAAATATGAAGGCAATCAAAACAACGCACCAGCTCAATTGGATAAAACGGTAAAGATTTTGCCTCGATAGCCGAGCTCGAATACCTATCTCCTAGGGGCGTCGCCTGGCAGGAAAAAACTTGATAACGGCTTACAGACCCGCAAATTGGACAGGCACGATTTTGTACTTGCATTGAAGTATTAGTTTGAATTTGCATCCGTCCACGCTCCACGATAAAATGACGTGAGTGACTCAACTATGTGCCCGTTTCTCTCTGGAAAACAGGTTCTCAACCTGTCGTAAAGTTTTGGCACCCGTCCCTCACTAAGAGCTACAAGTAAGTGCACCCGGCCACCGTCAAAATAAGCCGCGGGCCTTCGAATAGGCAATTTGTCAATCCCCAGAACAAATCCCTCTTTGCTCGAATCGTCATCTAAAACGATGCGGATTAAACGACTTGCTGGTCGTGCAACGTCAACAAAAAAGCCGGCAACATGATTTGCGCCGAATAAATAAATTTCTCGATTCTGCGAGCACTCGTTAAGGTTGCATTGTACTCTTGTTAGTTGCTTCGGCAGTTTTTCTAAAAAAATAAACGTTTCATCATCCAGAGGTGCGCAGGTCAATTCACAATAGGAAACTGTTTCCGAACACGCAACAACAATCATGCAAATATCTTCACCATGGCTTTTAGTGTTGCGTTCAGCAAGAATCTCAAAACCCGCCTTTTCAAGGGAAGAACGTAATTTTTTTGGAGTAAAATAATAAACATGTTCCTCCCATAGTTGCGTTAGGTCTCCATGATTAATTAGGCCAGTGGAATCGGGTACCTCGAGATAACACAAGCCGGCGAGGCCCACAAGATTCCTCAACCCCAACAGAAAGCGATCCAAATCCCTGGCGTGCTCAAGCAGGTGCCTTACGATTAATACCTTGGAGGCCGCGTCGACCGTCGTGGAAGCCTGGGATATATATTGCTGAGCCTCTATGGAGTGACAATTCGGCCACAATACGCCTGAATCAAACAATAACTCAAATCGATGCTCAAATTTTTTAACAAGTGATAGATCTTTTCCCGTTAAACCTAATACATATCGACACTCGTATTTGTTTGACCTACTCGCGAGTGCGTTTTCTATGAGGTCAACGGCGCAATCAATGTGTTCCTCCGGCTCGTTATGTTTCGAATTTATTACTTCTTTTAAAACATCGCCGCCACCAGAATGTACCAACATCAACAAGCCCGAACTACCGTGTACTGTAAATTGGTAATCATACCTAAGCCTTGAGTCGGAATCGGGCAAGACCACAACAGACGACGCGGAAATCGGAGGTAATTTCATTTTAAAAATACTTTATCTTTAGAAAACAAAAATCGTGAAAAAACGAATGTCTTCGAGATTGTTATCTTCTATCAAAAACACTTCCTATTAGATTATCAAGGCGTAGATCATCGTTGCTCGGGGAGGCCAGTTCTTCGATCTGCAGACCGGTTATGGCCGTGCCAAAAACAGTCTCGTGAAAAAAAGTTTTGCAAGGAATTTCGTTGCCGGACTTGTCGGGAATCATATTATCTTTCATGACGAAGTCATTTATAAAATGAATGCCTCGGGTTTGATGATTAAAAAGTGCCTGAATAGTCGCAAATCCATTATTTCCAGTAATGTAAGTTCCGGCGTAAGAGGCAAGTGTTACCGCTAAATGAGGCGGAACCTTAATTCGTTTTAGGTCGGTGCCTGATAATAACTTAGCACCTTCAGACCTAAGATTGCCGGAATCATTCAAGCAGGGAGTTAAGCCAAGGCGATTTATAGAAGCGATTACCCGAAGCCAAAACGTCTCGGGCAATTCGGTTTGTGTATTGTTATCTGCGCACATGAGCACTGTGCGCCCAATCGGTACTCCAGCTTCCTCAAGGATATTACTGGCCTCATCACCAAGCATAAGGTTTTCCTCTAATCCCGGGAAAACTCCATTTTTGTCCGAGCCAACAAGAACACGGAGAAAATCGCTGTATTTCAACCGTCCGGACAGAACGCATTCCGTTATAAATGGGTAGACGGTTGGGAGCATTCGAGTGGGAACGAAGCCTCTGCTCGAATGAACGCCGATGGAGTGAAATATACTGTTTACCGCATTGCCGTCTGCATAAACGACAAAGGCATCTTCACCAAGTCCATGCGCTATGAGTTGCTTATATTTGGAATCGATTATTACTGAAACCGGGCCGTGTTCCTCAATTCGCTCCTTTAATGCAGCGCACTGCAGATAAACATCCCCAAAACTTCCATGAACGTGAAAACATCTTCTCTCACGCGGAAGCAATCTTATCAATTCTGAGTAATCAGCAATTGACCTCTTAACAAGCTCCCATTCATGCATATTCTATCCCTTTTAGAATCGACGCTTTAATCCACTGTATTGAAATTTTCCTATTCAAAGGCGGAAGCGTCTTATCCCGAAGCACAAGTAAATCATAAGATCCAAACTCGTAAAATGCCCTATTCTGCCCAGCATGCCGTCCTTCGCATTTAAAAGGTTTTGACCTTAACAAGAGTCGCGGCAAAAACACACCTGCAATCTCCACTGCAACTGTTCTTGGCCACCAACTCGGCCTCGAGTTTCTCCTGACGGTGCGGCCTGGCGTACGAGCTCGGGCAGATAGCAACCATTTGGCCCTCAATTTGTTGTGCACCCCATGTTAGAGCCCGATTATAGGGCGATTCGACAATTGGTTTCAAACATGTTTACAGTATTAGAGGATTCCGAGCGCATCTCCGGAGGCGCCTGGCCCACAAGCGTACGCTTCAGCGGGAAAAGGAACTGGCCGCACGGAATCCTTCAAACAATCGAGTCGGAATCGTTCGAGAAGGATGAAATCTATAACACGATTCAACAATCCGCTAGAATTTCACCATTCGGCTGGACGTCAAATCTTCTAAAAAATAGCCGAGCAAAATCTAGCGAGCGGCTAATTGAATATTTGCATAAGCCATTATGTCAGCGCAATTTTCAAACACATAGAAATTTCGAACAAAATCATCAAATTCTTTTTCATTGCTTATTAAAATCCCCTCAGAAGCAAATCCCAAAACGTAACGGCACGCAACCGCTGTCCTGAAATTTCTTATCATGTCTGTGCAACTAGTGTATTGTGAAACCGAGTGCATAAGGAGTCCGTTATCACTCGGGTGCATATTAGTTAGCTTCCATTGATAATAAAGCATTTTCTGAATAGTAGAACGGTCTTCGGTGCCGTAAAATCCCTTTTCGGCTCCAAATTTTGAACAAAATCGGTCATTTATGGCATGCTGCGCAAACGCCGTTGCGTCGTATTTGGCATCAAGAATACAGAAGAGCTTCATTTGAATTCGCTTATGGTGAAATCTATTGCCATATCGGTAAACGGACTTGTGGAATATGTATCCCAAAAAGAATAAGGGCTCTTCATTCCGTGGGGCGTAAATAAGCTCTTCAGTCTTAAGTTACATGTGATGCGAGTGCTATCGGTCCTGTTTATCTCCGACCCATGAAATAAGGGTGCCATAAACAGCAAAGCCTCACCGTACATTACGGGCACTTCTTCTGAGGACTGTAATACGTCGTCCCTGAACCTATCCAAATCGTTAAACTTGCCAGAATTTAGTTTTCCTGCAATTTCGAAAGATTTTTTCGCTGAACATACATAAAGGCTTCGACCTATGGGGCAATCTACAAAAGGTACCCACAGTACCAGCTCAAATGCGCTATTCGCCGGAAAATCACGATGGGGCTCGGATGTTTGCGAATCCCCAGGGCACTGGATTACAAGATTGATAGATTTCTGGATTAATACGTCAGGCCCGATAAGTTCGGAAATAATTTCATCAAATGCCGAGGCAACCATGCGGTTAAATGTCGGGAACGAGGACGAAAGGTCATTTATTAAAGAAAGGCGCGTCGAATTTATGTTAGTTGGATTAAAAGCAGGAAACATGTGAACTTGGCCAAGGTCGGCCTCTTGACTTGATAAATCGAGCGCCCCGACTTTATTAAGCTCTTCGAAGATAGTTAATCGTGCTGAATTTAACTTTTCCTTATTTCCAGATATTTTAATAAAACCCTTGCTCATGTCGACGAAAGAATGGCGGCTCAAAGTTAACCCCGTATTTCAATAATGGAACCGAAGCAATGCCCCGCTTCTTTTGATATCAGATATTCTGCGGCAGACACTATATCCTCAACCGTAACTAGCTTTCGAGAAGGAAGGTGATCCCTCGTAAATTGTTCCCATTCAGCCCCCCCCTCATCACGTAGGCGTGATAGATATCTATCAGGGTAGTCTATGGGGCCGGGAGCAATCGCCGAAACGACAATGTTTTCCCTGCAGAGTTTTTTTGAAAGCGCTTTAAAATATCCAAAAAGAGCGAATTTCGCCGCAACATAGGGCATGTTTCCCGAAAAGTCATATATACTGGCAGACAACATGAAGATTACTCTGGCAGACTCACTCCGTTGCAACAGGTGGTATGTAGCATTAAAAAATCTAACAGCCGAGGTATAATTTAAATATAGTAAACGTGAATACACGGCATCTCCCCCGATGTCGGCGTATTGGCCAAACGATCCCCCAATATTGAAGATAATCACATCGATCTTATTAAGTGTTTTAAGAAAAAAGTCAATTTTAGACCAGGAGTTATCATCTTCGATATCTATGGCGACGTGACTAACCTCACTGTTTTTCGGCATGGAGGGGGTGGATCTCCCAATTGCGTGTACCTTATAACCAAGGGTGTAAAGTTTTTCAGAAAACGCAGCCCCCACTCCCTTCGTTCCTCCAAAGACGATTGCGACTTTATCCATTTTAATCCCAAAATTAAATTAGCTCTCGTGAATACCTATATAGGCGAAACCATTAACATTGCAGCTGCCTCCCCACGTTTTATTGTGATCCCGGTAAGTTTTCATCGAAAATCTTATTGGAAGGCGGTCCTAGCTGTTTAAAGGGAGTGCGACGTTCGTTGCTGATTTTTGATTTTAAGTAATTTAAGGTGGTCTGGTTAAAAGTTTAGCGGATGGTCGGCTTGCGCTAAATTTTGATGCCGGCCTTCTTGGGAGACTTTACGTTTCATCCCGCGAAAAATTGGTGGGGCAAAAAATACGCACTAAACACCTAATTTTTGGTGTAAAAGTAAGTTGGAGGGAGTATGTATCGAACTTCGGGGTTTTCAATGCACCGAGAAACGGTTATTGCAACTGGGTTGGTTGGGGTTGTGAAATATATGGTTTTCCCCGCGACTCGCAAAACCGACCCATATTCAAGATCAAGTTTTTTTTCGTAATCCAGGAGCTCTCGAGCGATGATTGCCGTGTAATTCTTGTTGGCTATTATGATTTCCGCCCCAGGAAATGGTTCGCTCATCGAGTCAACTGTTTTGACAATTAGATCGGCAGCCATCCTTGGATCAATTATTGAGTCGTGGCGGGTGCGTTTCCGCCAAGTGTTGCATTCTCCAATCTGTGGGTTCGGTTTTAATTCTTTATTTTTTAATTTACAAAAAAGTTCTTTTGTCGCCTCGTAATAACACTCCGCAACAATTTTTAGTGCGGTTCGGATGTTACAACCCTTGGGCAAAGTATAAGGAGTTCGTAGTAATATTGGACCATCATCTGGTTTTTCATTCATTTGAAAAAGTGTTACGCTGCTTTTATTAATCCCTAGTACTATCATCCAATGTAGCGGGTGCCGGCCTCGATTTCTCGGCAGATCTGTTGGGTGTGATCCAATTACGAAAAAATTAGCGCAAGAGATGACCCGATAACTCAGCAAGTCGGGCCAATTTGAAATTATGTAGTCAAAAGCAGCGAATTGTAAATAGCTGAGCGCTTCATCAGATTCTAACGTTTTAAATTCCCTGTACTCGCATCCAAGAAATTCCGCATCCTGTTTTAAATCAATAGAATTTACCGCTCGAAAATCGACTGGTTTGCTAATTATAGCAAACGGAGTCACTCCTGCGTCGGTCAACGCCGAGACTATACTTTTTGTAATTTCTGTGTTTCCAAGGATGGCAATTTTCATGCTAATTGCGTTGACATAAGTTATTCACAAATCCAGAATTCACCTGTGGAATAGTCCTTATTAAAGATGTACTATAAGGGCCCGTGCACGCAGGCGAGTGTAAATTCAATGCTGACGCGTAGCGAGTTCGTCGAGCGTCCTCCATGTAGGAGGTTATCGTTAAATACTATTGCTTCGCCGACTTTCACTTGGGCGGGGATTGGGAGTTCTTGAATTTCTGTTTCTACAAATAGTGGTTTGACTTTGCCGAATACATCGGTTTGGGATCCGTAGTAATAGTTTTTAAGATGTGAGCCGGGAATAACCGAAAGGCCTGGCTCCATATCGTTTTGGATTAATGGCATCCAGACTTTCACGCGACGGTGGGTCGTGGGTACCGTTTTGCCGTTCAAGTCCCAAAACCATCTATCCGCGTGTATTGGTCCGACGTCATTATTGCTTTTCGCGCGTACAATTCGCCAGTAGACGTTGGGATACCCCAGTTCTTCTTCGTCAGTAATATAGTCGCCCTTGTGCGTGCCCAAGTCGAAATGCTCAAAGATCTCGAGTTGCAAGTGGGATGCAAGCTGCTCAGGTAAAATTCGTGCATATTTTTCCTTGAACGATACAAAACAATGTTCAACTATATAATTTGCGGCCTCCGTCAAAGATAAAAAATTGGAATTGCTTTTCGAATTAATGTGATTTAGTACCGCCGCTGCTGCCGAATTGGTTAGTTCGGGTGTACTTGTTACTTCGAATCCAGCGGGCGTATTGCTAAGTGCGATCGGCGAAATATGTTGTTTTTCCATTGATCGGTCCCTCTGATATTTCATAAAACAACGTGGGATTTTCGAATTTGAAAGAGTGCCAGACGTTTGGAGGAATCCAATATGGAGTTGGATGCATTCCGGAGCAGATGTTGTGTGATTTGTCGCGCCTAAAGTCTGAGTGATATGTTGTAACTTCCAAAGCGCCATCTAGTACAATAATATATTCACCGAACGGTTCGTGGCGATGAATCGGGACTTGTGTTCGCTGATCATGATAAATTAGCATCAAGTGTAGTGGTTCGTCTGGCGAGTTGTGAAAACACAACCTTGCGCGTCCGGTCGCGCTCTGTCCTCCTTTTTCTTTAATAGCGGAAATGTAGTAGTCTTTCACCGTATCAGGGGTGACGTAAGCGTAATATGACTCATTCTTGGCCATGCGCCATTCTATTGAGGCTGGATTATTCAAAATAAATGAACGAGTGGTCACCGGTGAAGCCCGTTGTTTCGAACCACCACGCCCAATCATCCGGCGTGTTGAACTGTTCGCAGGTCACCTGCCAGTAGAGAAGGTTGGCTTTTTCCGCTTCGTTGCGGTACGCCTCCACACATAGGTACTTGTTCTTACCTACCCGTTCCATCTCGCGTAGCGCTGCATTAAGATCGCGGTTGTGGAGGTTGTGCAACGTGTTGATCGAGAAAACCAAGTCAAATTCTTGGTCGGCATAAGGCAGCTTAGCTGCGGTGCCATGGTCGATGAGCCCTTTTACTTCGGGATGCGCCTGTTCGATCGCATACTTGGAGATGTCAAGTCCCCGTACCTCGATGCTTGGCAGTACTTGGGTTAGCTCGAACATCTGGAAGCCTTTTCCGCACCCTATGTCCAGCACCTTGCTGCTGGGTTTAAGGCCGTAGTGCTCGATCATCTTATGCGCAACTGGGGCCCATCGGCCTGGTATGTATTTGTATCCGCCGTAGTTAATTCGACGGTCTCCGTCCCAGTAGTCGTAGCCCCACTGCTTCGCCAACTCGGCGGCCTTGGCTTTGGGGTATTCGGGGTCGTTCACCCGTGCCAGTACGTGTTAGATATCTCCACGGGGTCCGAGCAACCAATGTCCAGGTATGTTCCCTTGGTCACAGATCAGAGAAGAGAGCGCGCGATTAGGTCCTCTCCTTCGAGGGAATAACTTGGTGTCGGACCCCACGTGTTTCCGGGACCTCGGGAGGAAGTCACATGGGCCCCCTAACAAGAGTTATCTCAATTGACACGCGGGTAGAAGTTCCCCGATTTGGCGCGCCTGCATGCAGGACATCGTCTCCAAATTTCAGTCCTTGGCCCGGCGCTGGACAAGGCAATACGGGCGTTCCGAGACTGTCGATTGGCGTTGCTATCTGCGGTCTCCGAAGCCCTCGGTTTTCAATTATCGTGAAAGGCACATCTGGAGGGGCACTTGGAAAAAAATACAGACCGTTTAAGCCGGGTTCGATTTCGATTGGGATCCAAAATTTGATGGTATTGCCCTTCCCCCAACCCGTACCCATCGCAGCGTCGAACCAAAAATCACAGTGAGGTGGGCCGACGTCGTCAGGGTGTCCAGGCCTAACTAGCCGGAAATAAAACTCGGGTCGCTCCTCCCTCTCAAATGAGTTGTAGACGATGTTGGCAATTTTATGGCCAGGGTGATTGGCCATTAGTCCGCGGGTGCCGGCAAGGCTTTCGATTTGTTTCGAGTCGCATTCTCGAAAAACACGCAAGCGTTTATCGGATAGAGTTTTATGTTGGTCTTCGCTTACCTCAAGGTGGTAATTTTTGAGTGTCAGTGAACTTAACCCCAAAACGTCGCCGACGTGATTCTCAATTGCCTGCCTCAAAAAAGCGACTTCGGTGGTGGTGTATAGATCCACTATCTCATGCATAGTGTAATCCCGAAAGAGTTAAAAAGTCATCGATCGCTGTGTACGGGTCAGGAGTGCTTAATTCATTGCATGATATGACCCCGCCCAAAATTGCATTTGCCGTGCATTTCATGTTTTGTGCCATCCCGCTTGTGGGGGCTATCAAGTCAATCGGAGCCTCAATAATTTCGGCGATCCGTTGTGCAGCTTCGACATAGGTGATTTGATGGGTTGGGCCCGCATGAAATACTCCGTTTCGTTTATTTAAAATTATGTTAAAAACGACATCCGAACAGTATTCCAAACCTATTGGTGCTATTGACGCGTCCATGAAGGGCGTAATTACGTTCCTCGATCTTAGCTCGTTGACCCAGTGTGCAAGTAGTTTATTCCCTTGCCCGAGAACCTTTGTAAGCCTCAGGATGCAGGTTTTGCTGCTGGCCTGAAGCAAAGCTTGTTCCACGAGTAGTTTTTGTCGGCCATATTCGGAGCAAGGCGAAGGACTTTCTTCAGGCGTCGGCCGCTCGACCATTCCGTTGAAGATCGCACTCGACGATAGGAAAATGACTGGCGTGTCGAGAGCAAGAAATTGCTTCCCAACTGCAATGTTTCCAGTAACGTTTACCTCTCGACTCGCTGAAGGATTGCCTTCACAGTCGGCTGATGAGGTAATTGAGGCACAGAGAACAACGTAATTAAGTCCACGATGCGAGAATGTTTCGGCAAAATCGGAGGGCACGGTTTGTAGGTTGAGAAAAAGTCGATTCTCAGAAATTGTTTGTTGTCGGCGAGTTGTTTCAAAAACCCGGCAGCCTTTCGCCTGCAGTCTGGTAGACAATGCGGAACCAATCATGCTGTCGCCCCCCACAACAAGAACGTTCATGGGGGCGGCGCAAAGTTCTGAAGAATCATGTGAATTGGTCAAGGCCGCTTACCACAGCATACTACGAGTAAATAATGAGCCATCGGCGAAAAACCGGTATGAATTACCTCGTCATTCATGGAAAAAAGAAACACGTTGTCAAAATAGTTAAGGAATAGTCGGCGAAGGTCGGCCCCGGTTTTGCAGTTGACGTGTCCGGCCTTGCTCTGAGGGGAGGCATGCGCTTGAGACTCGAGGGACGGCATACCCACGATTGCCACGCCGTGCTTAGGCAGCGGGGCAATCATATTTGTTACAAAGAGTTGCTCTTGCTCGGGTCGAATATGTTCGAGCACGTCGAGACTGAAAACGGCGTCAAACTCTCCATCCGGTGGGCCCTCCAACATATTGTGAACCTTAAGGTCCATGGGCCAGTGCTTGTCCACCCTTTGTTGCGCATCTTCGATGAATACGGGGTCAAAATCGATTGCCGTTACGTGTCCAACAGTCTGCTGCACGAGGCGAGTACCGAAGGCGTCGGCGCAGCCCACCTCGAGAACTTGGCCGTATCCAGCCAGCATTTTTGCAACGAACTTGTACCGTGAGAGTGTAAATAAAGTTCTTTTGGGGTCAACGTTCCAAGATTCGTTAACCATTAAACCAAGCGTGGAGATGCCGTGCTTGTCGGCCACATCGAAGAGTAGGCCGTATTGTTTTTCTTTGGTTTCAGGTCTCATTTTTAGGGCATCAGTCTTGGCGGGAAGGGGGCGGGATTACGAGGCCACGATGAGTTTGTGAGAGGCGCTCGGCAATCTTGGTCGCAATGTCCTGGCGCATCGGCATGAGAATTAGAGCATCGGCAGGCGCCGATTCGATGTTGAGAATCGGAAGGCTCATGTGACGCCCACCGATCCTGTTGGGATCTTCATCCACGAAAAATTGCGCGTCTTCACCGAGCAGGCCCGCGAGCCAAGTTGCTGAGATGCTGCTACCAAAGATGCCGACGGGCTTTTTTGTGGCCAGGCTCGTTTTGGCAAGCTCATGGAGCCATTCCATGTGTTGCAAAGCAGCTTCCGCACCACTGCAGCGGGGTTTCGGGGGGGG
>Ga0214917_10004656_pt1 | contig 15107 bp, 9 predicted proteins | sample LL_1208_BB_MetaG_FD_177983 | JGI IMG/M metagenome (GOLD analysis project Ga0214917, IMG submission 177983) | Freshwater microbial communities from Lake Lanier, Atlanta, Georgia, United States - LL_1208_BB | ecosystem: Environmental > Aquatic > Freshwater > Lake | place: USA: Georgia | collected... | reverse complement strand
AGGATCCTCTCTGCCTGCCGTCTGAGCGATGTGTCCATATAGGATTAAACTTCGATTTTTGAAAAAGGATGCGGTCAAAAATAAGAAAACATTCCATGGAATGTGGGAATGTTGGGTAAGGGGTAGGTCCGTTTTTGTCCTACCCGTTCGGGTAAGGTGGAATCATGGGAAAAGAGCCAAAGAAGCGAAAACATTCCATGGAATGTGGGAATGTCATATGTCGTAGGAATTGGGGATGGTGAAAAAGGAGGAAATGAATGAAGAAGAACAAGAAGGTGAAATTTGAGGTGAAGGGGCCGGAAGGGATTGAGGATGGGTTGATGGGGATGGGGAGGGCGATTGAGGCGGGTGGGCCGTGGACCCATCCTGAAATGGATAGGATTCCGGAGTGGAGGGGGCGGCTACGCAGGAGATCGGTGATAGGAGATAGCAGATAGGAGTTAGGAGATAGGGGGATTGGCCCCCTAAGACCTGCCCCCGCCCATCCGAGCTTCTCGCTCCGCGATGGAATAACTGTCCGCTGACGCGGGGGGATTCGTGAAGGTGAAGGTGAACGTGGAGGTAGACCCGAGGTCTCGGGCGTTGCAGGAAGATGAAGTTGAGTGCGCGGTCCGAGGGTTACTTCACCTTGTTCCGGTAAAACGTCCGGCTGCTTCCTATTTGCTGCCCCGACCGGGTCGGGACATAGCCCCGCGGATGTCCTACCCCCTTGGTTAAGATGGGAGGATGGAAAAACGACCAAAAATGGGAAAACATTCCATGGAATGTGGGAATGTCATATGTCGTAGGAATTGGGGATGGTGAAAAAGGAGGAAAGAATGAAGAGGAACAAGAAGGTGAAATTTGAGGTGAAGGGGCCGGAGGGGATTGAGGATGGGTTGATGGGGATGGGGAGGATGATTGAGGCGGGAGGGCCGTGGACGCATCCTGAAATGGATAGGATTCCGGAATGGAGGGGGGCGGATATCCGGATCACGAGTGACTTTGTGACTGACTTGGTCCCCTTACACCGCCCCCGACCTATTCGTTCGTCGCGTCCCGCTGAGAGCATGCGCTCCGCGCGGGAATTTAATGACCCGAACTACTTTGACCATGACCTGACGGTGAGGACGCGGCATGCGGGGCCGGCGACGTGGTTTATCTTTCAAATGAGGGATTTGTTCGATGGCTGGCTGGATTGGGGGAACAAATACGGCTTTTACGAGCTGTTGGCGCAGGCGGCGCTGGAGCACCTGGCGGCAAACCAGCCGGAGCCGGAGGATGCCAGACCGCTCTTAAGGGCCATGCTGACCCGGGCCTTCCTGATGCTGGAAGTTGCCAAGGAGCACCACGTATGGCCTGATGATGCGATGGTGGTGGTGCATGCGCAGGACCAGGAAGGGAACCAGTACCGCAAGCACCTGGAGGGCCCACGGTTCGAGTAGAAGCTGAAAGGCAGAGAAATTAAAAACTAGGTCGCCGGAAATAATTGTATAAAATTAATAAATTGCTACTGACCGAGGTGGACGCCGCTTTTTGTAAACAAATGAATTATACAGACTGGAATCACAAAATTTTAAATAGGTTTTTTACGCCGGACAACGAAGGTAAGCGCGTATTTCTTGCAGTTACAAAGGAGCTTATCGAAGAGATTGGAGGACCAGGTGGAATCCAGGACTTTATTGTGGCAGTAAAGACAGGCCCATCTGCTGGCTCAACAAGCAGGCTAGGGTTATGTGCTCGAATTCTAAAAGCAACCGAGGAGTGGCGGCAGCAAGGCTCTCTTGAAGTTCCGCCTTACATTGCAACTCTTGGGCTGTTTGTTTTAGCTGCAAGCTTTGACAAGGAAGAAGAGTTTAAAAGCTATGGCTACCACAAAAGACTACGAGAACTTCTGGGCGAACCTGAAGATAATCAGCCAATTTCTAAGTTCTATGACTGCATAGAAATATGGGATGACTTGGAAAAATGGGCAAATGTTGACAGATCCGGTGAATTAGGAACCTTCCGGGTCGAGTTTTCGGGTAAGTGGATGTATGTAGGCGTTCCAATATCCCAGACTTTATTGACCGAGAAAGAGAAAGCTCTGCTTCCCGATGTTTTCGCAGCAGCGGGCCTTGATCCTGGTATTCAGTATTCGGACGAGCATTTGGCCCGCGAAGTTTCGCGCTTTGGCATCGGACATTTGCTGCGAAGGACAATCAATCGATTGAAGGGATCAGATCAGACAGAACCTGAATTTCGGCATTTACTTATCGAACAGGTGCATGATGAGTTAGAGAACTTTGAAACATCTTGGGTGGCGTCAAACACCAGCAATGGCGTGCGCTGTAGACGACCGAGGCCCATGCGACTATTAGTCAACCTGCATTACGACCCTATCGCCCAGGTTGCCCAGACAAAGCTGATTTTCGACGCAAGAAGCTTTGAAGATACCACTAGTTTTTCCTTATACGCTCTAGGCGCAAAAAAAACCTTTACTGTCAAAGCAGAACAGAACTCTTGGTCTTATCCTGTAAACTCCGAAAAAGGTGTTGTGCAGGCAACGGAGTTTAACTGGCAAAATGGTGAGAGGTTTCAAATCGACACCTACGGAATAGAATTCATTTTTGCGGGTGGGGATTTTCGAGTGTTTGAGGCCAAAACTGACGGTGTCGGTTATCTTCTCGAATGTGCCCGCTTGCCGCCCCGTGGACCATTCTGGCTTGCAGTGAGTGAGCGCTCTTCCGAGCTTGTGCACTGGGGCGCAAGCTGCTGCGAGGGCTGGCAAGAGCTTGCTATTAGTGATGGTCTTCCGCGCGGATGGCGATTCTTCAGGGCTGACCGTGCGCTCTCAACCAGTGCCATTGAAAAAAAGTACCCTGCTCTCAGTCTTCCAATCTTTGCTAAAATTCTTTTAGTCGGTGGCTTAAAGCTCGGGAGAGCAAATCGTTATTTAGGTTCATGTCCGCCTGCGCTTTCAGCGCAGACTCCGCCAGAGGAATTTGTTTTAACATGTAATGGAGAAAGAATTTCTCTAGACGCTTTTCCTGCATCGGTTCCCAGCGAACTTTTACGTGAGAGGAATATTATAGAGCTTTATCCGCAATCAGATCCAGAACGTGCTAGGCGGATTTCGTTCTACCTGATAGGCAGCGATTCCATAGGCTGGAAGACGGGTATCGAATACGGCAGGTCCAGTGCAGGCGGTAGCGTTTTTCAAGAAAATGGACCTCTAATCTCTGGTGCCCTGGTGGCCGGTGCTGAGGTGCCACCCTATCCGCTCCAAGACACATTTGAGAGGGAGTCACTCATACTCCTTGGAAAATATCCTGGACAGATTGCGCAAGGAAAAAGCCCAGTCGGCTGGGATCCTGTCTGGGCTGTCAGCAAGGGGCGAAATCGTCGCGTATTTTTCTGTGGCGATTCAGTCGAGAATTGCGCGCCTATTAAGAGATCCCAAGAGGACCGCAAGGCGATTCGCAGGTGGAAGGAAGTTATTTATAACGAGCGCAAAACCATTCAGCCACCTCGGCATCGTCGCCTAGCCGGCCTGTGGTCGCAGTACATATCGGTCGCCAGCGATGTTTGATCTCGAACAGCTTTTACATCTAATTGCGGCACGCGGCGGCAGCATCGGACGTGCGGCGTTCGATAAAGCCGTGTGGGAATTCGCAAGGCAGCAGTCGGACTTTGAAGAGGCATTAACGATTCAAGCGTTACGTGCCCTGGATTGGCTTGGGCACTGTGAGGTCTCGGGCTATGGCGGTCGCACAACGATTTCATTAGCGCGTCCATCTTTGGCTCTCTTGCCTAATTTGCGAAGTTCGCGCGCGGTATTGGTTGGTGCGCGATCTCCCTCGACATTCTTGGAGCTGCAACAGGCGGCTAGGCAGCTTTCGGAGAATGTGGCTGTCTCGGCGTCGCCAACAAGTGGAGCCTCACGACTATTTTTTATCAACCGCACGCTACTTGATGCTGACTACCTCGAAGCTATTAAAGACATCTCCAGAATCCTAGGCGTTCCCGTCACTTCGCAGCCTGCTAGTTGGGAGCTTGTCTGCGCAAGCTCCTCCGTTTCTGAATTTCAGCAGACTCTACGCTGGGATAGCAATTTTCCTGTACCTGAGGAGGCGCATCATTTTAGCCCCGAAACGCTACGTTTCGAAGATGGCTATGCTGGTGGTCTGCGCCTCGCCAGGTGGAAAGAGGCGACCACCGGTAAAATCGTTCAAGCGCTACACGATGGACCAAAAGTTGCTTTTCTAGACAGCCTGGAATGGGGGCGGCACTTCGAGCTTTATGCTTCGGGCGCGTCGAGCCTTCGGTATGATGCTAAGTCTAAGACTTTTGCTGTGAGAGCCACGTGCCCACCTCCCCGTATTATTGCTCGTGCTCTATGTCTTTGCTCTGGTCTTTTGCCGCAGGTAAAGCAGTCACAAGTGGGCAGCTCTAAGGCGCTTTGGCTTGCATTTGGAAATGTTCCTTCGCCGGTGGCAAGAATGGTTTCTGAAAAGCTAGGGCAAGATGTAAGCTCGTTGCCGTTCAAAGTTGAATAGCTGCGAAATAGATCGACATGAATGATCCTATTGGAGCTTACAACAAGGTTAAGGAAAATTTTATTCGATACGTCCAAACTGCGTTCGCCACTCGCTTTCCATCTCTGGAGAATGAACGTGAAGAGCTGTTGAGATCTACCTCTGCTGAAGCGGGCGCGAACTTCACTAAAGAGCCATACATAGAACCTAGGCCGAGTTATCGAATCGAGAGGCCGCCTTCGCAGCTTACGCCTGATGACTTACCGGGCTTCTCAGTTGATGAAGCAAAAGCTGTCTCGGGCTTTCTGCGAGCCGGTCTTTTCAGTGAGTGGGCTGAAAGTGACTGCCTTTTCACGCACCAAATCAAAATGCTCAAGACCGCCTTAGCTGGTGGCAAGGCCGTCATTACGGCTGGTACGGGCTCGGGTAAAACCGAGAGCTTTTTAATGCCTATATTTGCAGCGCTGGTTAAGGAGTCACAGCGCTGGTCCAAACCCGCAACTAAACAAGGAAAAGCAGATAAGTGGTGGCAACCACGTGAGGAACAATGGCGGGAGCAGCGGTTTCGGAGCGGTGCGTCACCAAGAATACCTCAGCGGGAACATGAGCGTGATTCTCGTCCAGCTGCAATGAGGGCCTTGATAATGTATCCGATGAACGCGCTTGTAGAGGACCAAATGACGCGTCTACGAAAAGCACTCGACTCTGATCGAGCCCGAGATTGGCTAAGCAAAGAACGCGGCGGCAACCTGTTCTATTTCGGACGTTTCAACTCCAACACGCCCGTGTCCGGCGCTGAGATGGAGCCCGGAGCTCGAGGGCTGCGGCCAAATAGGACGAAGATTAAAGACCTGGTAGCTCGACTACAGCAAATGGAGGCGGACGTAAAAGCCGCTAGAAAGTTTGCAGACATGGAGCGCAAGGATCCGGAAGAGCGGCGGGAGGCGCAGCAAGTGCCTTTCTTTTTCCCGAAACTTAATGGTGCTGAGATGCGGAGTCGTTGGGACATGCAGAGCGATCCCCCAGACATCATGATTACAAACAATTCGATGTTGTCTGTGATGCTAAACCGAAGTTTCGATGACCCAATCTTTGAAAAGACGAGAAAATGGCTCGAAGCTAATAGCGACAATATTTTTCACCTTGTCGTCGATGAGCTGCACTTGTATCGCGGAACGGCGGGCACTGAGGTTGCGGAACTTCTAAGAATCTTTCTTAACCGAATAGGACTTAAACCAGGGCACTCGCAGCTTCGAATACTGGCTTCAAGTGCTTCTATCGAACACACGGCAAGGAGTAAGCAGTTCTTGTATGAGTTTTTTGGTTTACCTTGGGATGATCACGAGATCGTTAAGGGTGAGCCTGCTCCGCTAGCGGCACTTAAATCCAATGATTCGTTGCCCTATGAGCCTTTTTGTGAACTTGCCGATGCACTTGATGCTGAAGGGGACGACTTGCATGGTCGCAATCTGAGCGATTGTCCAGGAATCAAAGATGCATGCCGTAAGATTGCACAGACGCTCGGTGTTGAGGATGCTGCAAACAAAGATGCGGCTGAGGCAATTGCAGGGGCTTTTGAGATTGATGGCTCTAAGTTAGCGGCCATGATGCAACGGAGTTGTTGCCGAAGCGGTGAAGCGGTTGCGGTTTCCATCACCGAGTTTGCTAAGGGGGTATTTGGCGCGTGCAACGATCTCGGGAAGCGACTCCAAGCCACTCGAGGACTACTCGCTGCAAGATCACTCTGTGATCTTGGTCGGACAACGCAAAACGTCCCGGCTTTTAGGCTCCATTGGTTTTTCAGAAATCTTGAGGGTCTATGGGCGGCATGCCTGCCCGCTGGCCATAACGTAGACGGCCGAACGGCAGGCAAGTTATTTACAGGCAACCGTCTGCAACACGTTGACGATGCGGGGCGATCACTAAGAGTGCTGGAGTTGCTCTATTGCGAGCAGTGCGGCACCACGCTCTTTGGGGGTAGTCGATTTGAACTAGCAAATAATGCTGGAATCGAACTTCTCAGCACCGATCCAGACATTGAAGGAATCCCTGATAGGCAAGCAGCTCGGTTTGTTGATCGGCGGTCATATGAAGACTATGCCGTTTTCTGGCCGCTAGGCATCTCTTCATTAAACAGCAATTCTACAAATTGGACACAACCTCTGCCACCGGGCGTAAATTCGCAAATAGACGGCACTGAGCGGCGCGCCGCATGGACACGAGCGACATTAGATGCGCTAAGCGGTCGGGTAACAGACGGTTGGTCGCCACAGGGGGCGCCTGAAACAATGATTCGTGGATTCATCTACCGCCTTGGGAGTCTACCTGCCGAACACTGGAAAGACATGAAAGCCCTTCCGGCACTTTGTCCTTGCTGCGGAGAGGACTACTCACGCAGGGAATTTCGCCAATCGCCCATTAGATCTTTTAGGACCGGTTTCTCGAAAGTTGCTCAAATCCTCTCAAAAGAGCTCTTCTATCTTCTTCCTGAATCAAAAACTAGAAAACTTGTTGTGTTTTCTGACAGCCGAGAAGATGCAGCCGCTATTTCGAATGGCATCGAGCGAAATCACTACAACGATCTTGTACGCGAAGCCTTATATGATGAACTGCTCTGTTCTGCAGAGAGAGAATCTGCCTTTATTGATGAGGTTTCTTCACGATTGGATCCTCTGAGTCTGAGCAGTATTCAATTCGAGTCCTCCAATCCGACGCGGGCAGCTCAATTACGAAAAGCAATAGAAGACATCTCTTTGCCAGAGGGCGATGGAATTCCGGATGCGATAAAAGCACTAGTTCAGAAAACAAAAGCGGAAGCTAGAATTGTGCTTGAAAGCGCTAAGCGACGGTCGTCACAGCGCCTTGTGCCTGCACGGCTTTTATTTGAGTCAGAAAGCAATTCATCGGAACCCGGGCTGCTCGTGATGCGTCTAAAGGAGATAGGAGTTAACCCAGCAGGGAATGATTTGGATTATCAGGACTTTAGGCATGCTCCTGGCCTTTACGAACATTGGACCACGATGTTCGACTACAAAGCCTTAGAAGCTTCGTCAGGTTGGAGATTCGAGGAAAACCCTTCCCAAGAGCTCCTCACTGCTAGAAGGGTTTTGCTGGACAAGGTTAAATCAGAGCTCATGGGTATTTTGTGGGATCAGAGCTACTTTGGTTTTGAATCTGCGGGACTCGGCTACTGTGTTCCGTCTATTGCTGAAGAGACTTGGAAGGAAAAGTCGACGGAGCTGGGCATTGAGCCAGACATATTCAAGCAGCTAGTCACGGCGGTGGTGCGCGTCATGGGGGACTCGCGCCGCTACCCCCGTCTGCCGCCTCCAAATCTCGGAGGTAGACCAGTTTTACAACCTCCAAGAGTTTTGCAAAGCATCAATGATATGCCGCGCTTTTTTCGCGATTTTGTTGAAAAGTGCGCCGCAAAGGTTGGAGTGCTCGACGCTGAATTGCGACAGGTGTTGTGGGACCTAATAACGGAACGTCACGGCAACTTCGCACTCGATCTTAGATATATAGATATCCGATTGGCGTTGCAATCAGATGCAGTGTGGACGTGTGAGAATTGCAGACGCGTACATCTCCACTTTGGAGTGGGCGTATGTACGGGTTGTCTCAATGATCTAAAAAAAGATCCCGATAGCCGTTGCTCCGATATTTATAAGAGACACTATTACGCAAACGAAGCGGCTGAGCGCAGGAAGCCTCTGCGTCTTCACTGCGAAGAACTTACTGCTCAGACTGACAATCAACCAGAGCGTCAGCGATTGTTTAGGAATATTGTTATTGATGTCTCTGATGGACAGGACCGCCGTTTAGTTCCATCCGTAGATGCAATCGATATCTTAAGTGTGACCACAACGATGGAGGTAGGGGTTGATATTGGCGGGTTGCAAGCTGTGATGCTGGCCAACATGCCGCCCATGCGGTTCAACTATCAGCAGCGCGTGGGTCGCGCGGGGCGTCGCAAACAAGCATTCGCAATTACTTTAACGCTTTGCCGCGGACGCAGTCATGACGACTTTTATTTTTCCCACCCAGAACAAATCACGAATGACAAGCCGCCCGAACCTTTTTTATCCGCTTCTCGAAAAGAGATAGCAGAGCGTTTGATGGCAAAGGAATCTTTGCGGCGGGCGTTCTTGGCGGCGGGGATTAGCTATTGGGATGGGCCAACCAAGCCACCCGACACGCACGGTGAGTTTGGCTTTGCAAATAGGTGGAACGAAGACAGCGAGCTTAGGGAAAAAGTTGAGCAGTGGTTGGCAAGCTCTCCAGAGGTTTCGGAAGTGGCATCAGCTATTGCACACGGTCTCGTTGACAAAATCGATCCTCACCATTTAGAGCAATTTGCAGCACAAAAGCTCTTCCCGCAGGTCTGCCGGGTCATGTCAGATCCTGAAATCTCCGGCGAAGGCACAGCCGGCAGACTAGCTGAAGGCGGTTTACTTCCTATGTTTGGGATGCCATCGCGCAACAGGGTTCTTTATCACGGCCATAAAAAAGAAGGTCTGCAAGTAATAAGTCGCGATTTAGATCTGGCCATTTCCGAATTCGCGCCTGGCGCCCAAAAGACAAAAGACAAGCGGGTCTATACATCTGTTGGATTTACACCGGTTTTAAGTCTTCGCAGAGGCCAAATAGTGACATGTAACCCGCACGAACCTCTTCCGGGAAAAAAATACATGTTACGTTGCGAAAGATGTCAACTGACAGAGACATCAGAGTCAGCAATAGCTGTAGCAGAATGCCCGAACTGTTTGGCTCCATTGGGAATTAATGGGCTAAGTATTTACCGGATCGCAGTCCCAGCTGCATTTCGAACCGACTTGGGAAGAGGTAAAGACGCACGCGATGATGGCGAGTTCCTGCCTTCTGGCTACAGTTCGCTTGCTGGCTCTAATAGCTCAGCGAGAACAGTTGAACACGACGCTGGAAACGCCCGCTCCGTTTTTAGTATAGGACGAGTGTTTCGGTTAAACTCTAACCGCGGTCAATGTTTTGAGGGAGCCGAGGGGCGAACACGGCGTCCAGCAATTGATAGGCAGTGGATTGAGCTCAGTCAGCAGGATCGTTTGCAGCTGGTGGATCCGGCTACAAACATTCAACCCGATGCGACGTTGCAAGAGCGGATCGCAATTGTTGCGCCCAAGACAACGGACTTGGTTAGCATAATGCCTCTAACTGTTCCTGACGGCCTCTGCTTAAATCCTCTTCCTGATGGAGGCCGAGGGGAGGACAGGCAGTCAGCTGCTTGCGCTAAGGCAGCCTACTATTCCGGTGCCTTTCTTTTGCGAAAGTGTGCCGCGATAAATTTCGATATTGATCCGGACGAGATAGTGCTCAACAGCCTTCGTGCGGTTGAACACGAAATGGGCCATGTCGGGCAAATCGTACTAAGCGACCAGCTTCCTAATGGAGCAGGGTTTGTGGCAGAAATTCACCGGGACCTTGAGCAACTTCTTCGAGAATGTATTGGCGCTTCGAAAACGATCCACAGGGTTTACTCAGATTTGGTAAGCCACAGCCACAGAAAAACTTGTGATACCTCTTGTCCTGAATGCTTGAGGCAGTTCAGAAACATGCAGTTCCACGGGCTTCTCGATTGGAGGCTTGGTATTTCAATGCTACGTGTTCTTCTTAACCCTTCTACATTTGCGTGCGGGCTAGACGGCGACTTTGATACCTATCAGGAGCTGGCGGATTGGAAAGTGATCGCTTCCAGAGAAAGGGATCGGCTTTGTGCGAGCTTCAAGTGGGAGGCGCAAGAGTTTGGCACTCTACCAGGTTTCGTTGTAGCGGGCAGAAGAGCCGGTGTGATGACTCATCCGCTTTGGAGTAAGGGGGCGCCTGCAGGAGTGCTTGCGGAGGCGATCGCCTATGCCGAGCAATTAGGGCGCCCCCCAATTCTGGCTGATACATTCAATGTCTCACGCCGCATGAGTTGGTCTTACATGGAATGGTCTCAATAGAAATGCGACCATTTGTAGTTACACACTTGCCTAAGCTAAACGAGCTGAGCTCTATTAGTGCGAGCAGATTTGGGGCATTCAAGGAGTGCCTTTTGCGGGAATCATGCTCCGCAGGGCGCTACGAACCTGTGTTGCCAGTCGCCCCCAAAAGCGTCTTAGGCACCGTCGCTCATAAAGTGCTGGAGTTAGCTGCGCGCGGGCATCTTTTGCTAAATCGGCGATCAGCGGATGATCTCTGGGATAACCTCTTGAAGGAAAAAGAGGCTAAGCTGCTGGTCGACCCGGTGCATGAGCATCTGGTGCCGCTCAAGAAGAGCTGTGCAGAGTATTTCTTAATCAAAGCACGCACAACCCAAACCGCTACACGCCTTGCTCATGACGGGCCCAGCGGATCTTCGGCGGAAAGTGGCCCTAGATCCATTGGTTCTGAAATTCGCGTTCAGTCTCGCGACGGCTCTGTGAAGGGCTTCATTGATGCGGTTGGATACATTGACGGCGAGTTAACATTCACTGACTACAAGACTGGCGAGATCTACCGCGAAGATGGGGGTGTCCTCGTGGTTAAACCGGAGTATGCGATCCAACTTAAACTTTACGCCGTGTTGTACAATGAAACTTTTGAAAAATGGCCTGCGCGGCTGTTTTTGGTTGGCATGCATGGTCAAAAGGTTGAAATAGGTTTTGAAAAGACCGAGTGCTTGTCCTTGCTAGAAACCGTTAAGAGTGCCTTGGCTGAAGCGAATGAACGAATCCGTAGCGCTATTGCAGCAAGGAATGCAGACTCGCTCGCGAACCCATGCCCATCAGCGTGCAAGTTTTGCCGACTCCGGCCCGCGTGCAATGCGTATTGCCGCGCGCGAATTGACAGTGCCGATTTGGAATGGCCTTTTGACATTTGGGGAAAGATTGAAAGTTTAAATACATCCTCAACTGGCTTTGTTGCCGTCCGGCTGGTGGATACTACGACAGACGGAGGTACCGCAGTTGTGCGCAGGCTCTCCAAAAATCGCTATGTTGTTTTTGAACAAGCGCAGTCCGGATGGCAGCTAGCTGGGTATTCCCTTCGCAGAGAAGGTAGCAGCCATACATATTGCGAAACTCCAATGAGTGGAATTTTCGCTAGAACCTGAGAAATGGCTGATGAGTAATAAACTACTTCTTTCGCTGTTCTGTGGATGCGGAAGTTTTGATCATGGCTTCTCCTCCGCGGGTTTTAAGATTGGTCTTGCTCTAGATCTCAGTAGAGATGCTGTGGAAAGTTATAACGTTAATCGGAATTCAAGAGTTGCTGAGGTGTGCGATCTGCACAGAACAAAAGCAAAAGCCGTAGTGGAACGATGCATCCAGGTATCTAAAACAAAAACATTTTCGGGAGTAATTGGTGGGGCTCCGTGCCAGAGTTTTTCCCACGGAAACGTACATAAGCGCGTAAACGACATTCGACACTCCTTGCCCAAAGCCTTTGCCTCCGTTACTCGCGCAATGAAGCTTCAGTATGGCATAGATTTCTTTGTGTTCGAAAATGTGACAGGTCTTTGCTCAGGAAAGCACGAGAAAGTGTTTGATGGATTCAAGGCTGACCTGCGTCGCCATTTTACAATTAGCGAAACAATTCTTGATGCGGTAGACTATGGAGTACCACAGAGACGACCACGACTATTTGTTGTTGGCATTAATAAGCAAAAGTATCCGCAACAAGAGTTTAAATTTCCTTGTCGGTCTTTAAAAAAACAAAAAACTGTAAGAGACGCAATTAGCAAACTGCCAGCGCCTACGATATCTATCGCGGGAACTTTTTCTCGTGCAAGTCAGTACCATCCTAATCACCGAGCGATGGCTCCTAAATCGAGGCGGTTTTTTAATGGAACCTTGCACGAGGGTAACGCAAGCGGAAGATCGTTTAGGGTGCTTTCATGGGACAAGCCAAGCTGGACAGTCGCATATGGAAATCGAGAGGTGCATGTCCATCCATCAGGGAAACGACGTCTAAGTGTGCTCGAGGCGATGATTCTCCAAGGATTTCCCAAAACCTACAAGCTTTGTGGAACACTAAGTTCTCAAATTAGACAAGTATCTGATGCTGTTCCAAATCAAGTTGGCTACGCAATAGCTAAGGCATTAAAACAGCAACTTTATTCTACTTAAAAAAGTCTTTTTAACTGTGTATAATACAAATCAGCAGTGCGGCTGGGCTGGAAACTGGCTTAAGTTTCAGGTCTCAAATATTGATGAATTAGTTGTTGCTCTTTCTGATTTTGTTAAAACCTCTACTCCTGAACAGTTTAGAGCATGGAAAAAATCACTTCCGCCATTACAAAAACAGTGCGGGTGTATAATTAAGGAAACATCAAAAGCTTCGCATTATGGGGCTATTCTTGAATATGTTTTACCTGAAAGTGAAAAGCGTGTTGATGCGATCTTGCTTATTTCTGGGGCGGTTCTTGTAATCGAGCTCAAGGGCAATGGCAACGACTCAGAGGCCGCCTTGGAACAAGCTGCCGACTATGCCCGTCGTCTTTATTGGTTTCATTCTCTTTGTGGTGAAGAAAAAGTCAAAGTTCATACACTTGTTGTCAGCTATGGCATAAATGGCCAAAATAAAAAACAAGAATGGATTACGCTTACGAGTATCGACCAGCTTTCAAAAACCATTTCTGAATTTGACTTACCAGCACCCGCTAAGCCAATTGATCTTGATCAATTTATCCGACCTGAAGTGTGTCAACCTGCACCTTCTTTAGTTCGTGCTGTAAGAGACTATTACTCAAAGAACTCTTTGCCTCGTATTAAACGAATAGATGAAATTACCAGCGTTTCCGTAAAACGGGTTGTTGACGAAATTCACAAAACCCATCTTCAAAAACGTCGCAAGCTTATATTGCTCAGTGGTGTACCTGGTGCTGGTAAAACCTATATCGGCATGCAAATTGCGCACGAATCCTTCTTGGATGATCTTGCTGAACCAATGTCGACAGGTGACAAACCTACCGCGCCTGCAGTCTTCCTTTCAGGTAATAGACCCTTAGTTGATGTACTTCAGTACGAAATGCGTCAAGCTGGTGGTGGCGGCAGGGTGTTTGTGCGCGGGGTTCATGATTTTATGAAGCGCTATTCCGGCGCCAGGTCTGGTCCGCCTCCGCACCACGTAATGATTTTCGATGAAGCTCAACGGGCCTGGGACGAGCAGCAAGTTCGCTTTAGCCACAAAGACCCATCGGCAACATCAGAACCTGAAGCCTTTATTCGATTCGCCAACAGAGTCCCTGGTTGGTCTGTCGTCATGGGGTTAATCGGTGAAGGACAGCAAATAAGCTATGGCGAAGAGAGCGGTGTTGTTCTGTGGGCTAAGGCGGTTGCAAAAGGTGGTGAAGGCTGGGATGTATGCGGACCTAGTCAATTCGAGCAAACGTTTAAAAACGAGAGGGTTAAATACGTCTGTGCACATGAACTTCATCTTTCAAAATCGGTGCGTTTCCATTTCGCTTTAGGCCTGAGCGACTGGGCCGGAGGGGTTGTAGAAGACTCTCCTCAAACATGCGAGCTCTCTAAAATGGCGGATAGTCTTCGTGCAGACGGGTATCAACTTCGCGTAACTCGAAGGCTAGAAATCGCAAAAAAGTTTCTTTGGGACAAGTATCGTGACCAGCCAGAGGCAAGATTTGGGCTGCTAACATCTGCCCGAGATAAGTCGTTGTTTTCAACTGTCGGCATATCGACTGTAAATTCTCGATTATTTCGTGCAGGTCCTTGGTATGCAGATCCTGAATCATCTCCTGCGTCCTGTCGACGTCTGACTGATGCAATTACGGAGTTTTCTGCGCAAGGACTTGAACTTGATCATGCTCTCCTTGTCTGGGGTACGGATTTTATTCAAGAACATGGATCCTGGAACGATAATCGAGCAATGAAGTTTCAAAGAAAGGGAGCTATTCATGATTCTCTTCAGCTTCGTCGAAATGCCTACCGCGTTCTACTAACAAGGGGGCGTGAAGGAGTGCTTATTTGTCTTCCAAAAGTTCTGGCTGAATTAAATGAGACCCATTCGCTATTAGTGGCTTGCGGCTGTGAGAATATGGACGTCTAAAAGATTCGAATAATTTTCGCGCAAAAGGAGGCCGGAAAGGTTTAGCTCTCCCTGGATTCTGCGGAGCCCCGGGTTGGATGGTTTCCGGGCAACTAAAACAGCCACTTTATTCAGGATCGAAAAACCGCCAGTGCGACGATGAGGGCGTAGGGGAAGAGATGGGAGAGGACGGCGGACAGCCAGGAGATGAGCGGGCCGTAAGGCTCCGCTTTTTCGTTTACGTTTAAGTTTACGTTTACGAAACCCTGGGGTTCGGGCCGTTGAAGGACGAGGGAGTCGAGGAGGTCGGAATCGGTCATTTGTGTTTATTAATAGCGATCAAGGCGGCAACCACCCAGACGCCAATACTTCAAACAAAGAGGAAAAAATTTACCCAAAAGGTGCGGCGCTTGATCTGCTCTTTGGTCAACGGGGTGTAGTTTGTGGGAGGAGGAGGTGGCTTCATCGTTTAGACATGGCGAGGATAACGACCATCATCACGAGAAGGTTTGCCAGGACGTATTGCGTTGTTTTGCATAAAACAACGACGACGAAGGTTAAAAGGTCCAT
>Ga0214917_10004655_pt1 | contig 15111 bp, 10 predicted proteins | sample LL_1208_BB_MetaG_FD_177983 | JGI IMG/M metagenome (GOLD analysis project Ga0214917, IMG submission 177983) | Freshwater microbial communities from Lake Lanier, Atlanta, Georgia, United States - LL_1208_BB | ecosystem: Environmental > Aquatic > Freshwater > Lake | place: USA: Georgia | collected... | reverse complement strand
TTCCCCATAGAATTTCTTCCCCCTTGCAGGTTGGGCGGGGCAGGGCAGTAAGGAGATATGAAAATATTCCTATCTCTCGGCTTGTTGGTATCCGCCTTTCCCGCCCTTGTTCTGGCAGACCTTCGACTTCCCCCAAAACCAACGATGATGGAAAAGCTCGGGCGTGGAGTGGCCAACGTCATCCTCTCTCCCTCCGAGCTTTTAGACTCTCTTTATATGGAAACGCAAGAGGGGGGTGGGGCGTATGGAGATACCTTCGGGTTCACCCAAGGAGTTTCCCGGATGGTCATGGATATGGGCGTAGGAGCTTTGGAAATCACGACGTTCTTTATTCCAACGAAATCGATGAAGATGCCAGCGCACGACACCGGCCAGGTTGAGGCTTATCCGCCAGCCGACTTGAAAGACAACTGGTACTGAAACCGGTCACAGGTTCGGCGGCAGAGCCGATCGAGCTGACAATTTCCGAACTCGCGTATGGAGGCGATGGGGTTGCCCGGCATGATGGGCAGGTCATTTTTGTTCCGTTTACGGCTCCAAGTGAAAAGGTGCGAGTTGTTCTCACCGAGGTTCATAAAAAATATTCTCGAGCTCGATTGGTGGACGTTTTGGAGGCCTCGCCCGATCGAGTCGTCCCACCGTGTTCCCTATTTGCGAAGTGCGGAGGGTGTGCGACGCAACATTTAGCCTATCCTGCTGAAGTGCGGGCCAAGGTGGCCCAGATTGATTCAGCACTACGAAGAATCGGTAAATTAGAAAATCCTGTGATTCGGCCTGCTTTGACGGGTCCTGATTACGCATATCGGAATCGAATCACGGTGCATAATCGAGAGGGGAGAATTGGATTCTTGGGAACAGACGGACGAACCCTAGTGGATGTGCCGAGATGTCTTTTAGCGGCGGACGATGTGAATCAGAAGTTAGCCGTCTTACGGGAGCGACCTCGACCCCGTCCGCACTACTCGATTCGGGCTGATGAGGTGCGTGGGGAGGCGTTTTATCAATCGAACCGGCCTTTGGGGAAGAAATTGCAGGAGCAGGTGGTATCGGCCGTGCCAGAGGGTGTGCAATCGGTATTGGAGGGGTATGCGGGCACAGGATTTTTTACTGGGCCTTTATCGCGCCGCGGCATTCGGGTGGTAGCGGTGGAGTCTAGCGCGGCTTCCGTTTCAGCATTTCAACGGGAGGCTCCTCAGGCGGAGCTGTTGCAGGGCCGCTTTGAGGATCACTTTGAGGATGCTCTTCTTAGGATGGGTAAGGGACCCTCGTTTTGTTTGATCAATCCGCCCCGAGGTGGGCTGAGTCCTGATGCGCGACGGTTCTTTGAGCGGGATCTCCCGTTTCAAGGGGTTCTTTATCTCTCGTGTGATCCTCCTGCATTGGCTCGGGATTTGCGTGCTTGGGCAGCGAAATGGACGCCCGAGTGGTTTCAGCCCATCGATCTTTTCCCAAGGACGGCGCATGTGGAGTGTTTGGTTCTTTTAAGATCTTCTTCTTTGTCCCCAAGCCATTCACCTTAAAGGGAGGGGGCAGTTGACCCACTCGGTTTGATGGCCAAGTTTGAATTTGTGAAAAAAATTTTTCTTGGATTAAGTTTCATTTGGGCATTTTGGTGTGGGGACATGCATGCCGAGGCGCCAAGTGACTACTTTGCCCCACCTGAAACTATGTACTCCTTTGCGGACTTTTGGGTTGTGCGGCCTTTGGACTTGGCGGTTTTGCCGATTACGGCAACGACTTGGGTTGTAAGCCTCCCGGTTACTGCGGCATCAGGAACATCGGATCAAGCGTACGACTTGCTGATACGCCAGTTGGCCCAGCATATGGTGAAGAGGCCGATGGGGCAGTTTTGGGATTGGGAAAACCGTGATCAGTCTCGGCCTGTTGTGATTAAGTTTTCCGACGGGTACTCCATGGCCGAGTTAACACCCGAGCAGGAGAGAAAGTATCGGAGGGCCCTGCAGGAGCATGAGGATCGAATTTCAGCGATTGAAAAGGCAGGCGAAATTCCTCAAGCGGATCGGGATGCATTGAGTCGTGGGGAGGAGAGACGTTGGGAAAACGTCGTTCGACTCCTTTTGTCCCTTTAGGATTTTTTCGATTCCAGGCGGGAGATTCGGTTGCGTAGATCGTTTAGTTCGGCCCGTAACTGGTGCAAAACTTTCTCCAAGCTCTCGGAGAGCTGAGTAAAAGAGGACTCGGCCTGTTTCGGTGCGGCAGGGATTGAAGAAATTCCGTGGGATTGAAGCCAGCCTTGGGCGGCTTGCTCGAGAGCTTCGGGGGGCAAAGAGGGGACGAGCTTTGGTGTTACGCGAGCCAGGGCCTTCTTCTTCGATTTGGGCATGGGTTCAACCCCCAACAAGTCGGCGGGCTTCATCGGCTAAAGCAGTCGTTAAATATCTTTCGCCTGTACTGCAACCGATGGTGACGATCAGTTTGCCTTTGTTTTCTGGGCGTTTCGCGACTTCCAACGCGACATGGACATTGGCGCCTGTCGAGATGCCGACGAGCATGCCCTCCTCTTTGCAGATGCGGCGGGCCATAGCGAACGCGTCCTCGTTGCTGACCGTGATGACCTCATCCAAGATATCAAGGTGAAGGTTGTCGGGAATAAAACCGGCGCCTGTGCCCTGGATTTTGTGGGGACCAGGCTTCACGGGCTGGCCTGCGCGGGTTTGAGTGATGACTGGGGAATCTTTGGGTTCGACTGCAATGGCCTGAAAGGACTTTTTGCGGGCTTTGATTACTTCGGACACGCCTGTAATGGTTCCACCCGTACCGACTGCAGAAATAAAGATATCCACCTTGCCATCCGTATCGCTCCAAATTTCCTCCGCTGTTGTTTTCTTGTGAATCGCAGGGTTGGCAGGATTTTTAAATTGTTGGGGGATGAATGAGCCGGGAATTTCCTTTGCGAGGGCCTCTGCTCTGGCGATCGCGCCCTTCATTCCCTCTGCGGCGGGGGTGAGTTCGAGTTTGGCCCCGAGAAGGGCAAGAAGAGTGCGCCGTTCGAGGCTCATACTTTCGGGCATCGTGAGGATCAGCTTGTACCCTTTGGCTGCGGCGACGAAGGCAAGTGCGATTCCCGTATTGCCTGAAGTGGGTTCAACAATCGTGGTTTGAGGGGTAATTTTTCCCTCTTTTTCACCCGCCTCAATCATGGCAGCCCCGATACGGTCTTTAACGCTTCCCAGCGGATTAAAGAATTCGCACTTCACGGCGATGGTGGCGGGAAGGCCTGCAGAAATCCGCTGGAGTTTTACAAGAGGGGTTCTACCAACAGTTCCAAGGACATTTTCGTACATAGGCATAGGGGTAGAGAATGAGATAAAATAGGCAAAACCTCAAGCTTCAGGAAACAGCATGAAGGAGTGCGACTTCTGCCTTTTGGGAGGCGAAATTAGTAGTCAGGCGACAACGTTGTGGCGGGAAGGCCTCTACTTCGCCATCAGGCGGCGGTATAAGTCAGTCATCCGCTGGGCTTGGACAGGAAGAGAGGCTTGGGAAGCAACGCGGGAGTGAGCAGCACTCTGCTCTTCTGGAGTGAGGGGTGAATTTTCGGAGTGGGCGATCATCGCTTGGGCAAGGGCGCTGGCATCCCCTGCACGAACCAGTTGGCCAAGGGCGCCCAAGTTCCATGCCTCGGGAATTCCGTCTAATTCGGACGCCAGAACGGGACGGCCACAAGCGTGGGCCTCGAGAATCACTGAGGGGAAAGCCTCGGTGGCAATTTGTGGATGAACTAGGCAGTCGAGCGCGTGATGAAGAGAGACGGGGTCGGGTTGCTGGCCAATGAGCCTGGCCCGGTCTTCGAGGCCGAGGTGGCGGATATCGTCGCGAAGAAGAGAGTCCATGGTGCCTGAGCCTGCGATAAGAAAGCGGGCTCTTGGAAGTTGGCGCATGACGATCTGTGCAGCCTTAAGGAAAATTCTTTGGCCTTTTCCGACGGGCAGATCGAATCCGCCCACAACACCAAACACCAGTTCGTTGGGGTGAAGATTCAATCTCTGTCGAGCGGCAGATGAGAAGGATGGGCCTTTAGGCAAAAACTGGTTGGTATCGATTCCGGTATGAATGACATGAATCTTTTTGGGAGAGAGGACGCAAGGGGAGCGGTGATGTCGCTCTGCCACGGGCGAGGCCGGGTCATCGTGTCCGCGTAAAAGGACTTGGGCTACGAAAGAGGAAACCGCGACGATCGCATCGGCGGAATCGAAGAGATGTTTTTTACTGATGCGGGAGCGTGGGCTTTTTGCTAGGTGGCGGGAAAAGATGACGAGAGGGCGGGGCTCGACTAAGCGGGAGGCGAGAAGTGCAGTCCAGTAGTCGTCTCCATGGTGGGCGTGAAGAATGCGAGGTTTGGTTCTGCGAAGAGTGCCTGCGAGGGAGAGAACTTGATAGGGTCGAAACTTGGGGAGTGGATGAAAGGTGAATTTTTGGGCTGCGGTAGATAAAGGAGCATCAGCGGGGCCAGCCAATTCGACCGTCCAACCTGACGAGGCCAGGCCTTGGGATAGAGCAAGGCACTGCGTGTCCGTTCCGCCCCCACGAAGACGGGAGTTGAGCTGAAGAACTCGAGCAGTCAGGTGGGAGGAGGGCATAATTATTGTTACCACCAATCAGCGAAAAATGGGAGAGAGTGTCTTGGCGAATTCCTCTTCAATCCAAGGGTTCCGCTGGATTCTAGAACCGTACATTGACTCCAAATTGGATTGAGTTGGAAAGTGCGACTCCGGGCTGAAGACCGGAATAGGTGGGGTTGATCAGGCCAAGAAGTTTATAGGCGACGTTGAAGTCCACGGCATCGGAGACCTGCCAAATGAATCCCGAACCGACAGAAAAAGCAGGGGAGTAAGCTTCTTCAAACTGATCGGAAGTTTGGGTGTTGTCGACCTGCGTGATTTGGAGTTGGGAGTAGGCAAAACCAAAGCCAGTAGAAAGGTAAGGTTTCCAGCGAGCTTGTCCTGGCCAACGAAATACGGATGAAAGAAGAACAGGAACTTGGATATATGTGCCGGTCAAACTGAGGCCGCCGCCACCAATCACTTCGGTTCCCCCGTCGACAGTGAGGGTGCCGTTTCCGTTGAGATGATCGAGGCCGTTATAGAGAATGCCTCCGGAAAGCTCGACCCCCAGCCAGTCGGTAAAGTTAAAGCCGGGGGAGACATCGAAGCGGACTCCCGGATTTACGGAGATGGATGGATTTGCCAAGGAGCCTGTGATGCCAGGCAAGACGGAGCCCGTTAAAGTTTGGGAGCTTTCCAGGTTGTTGACAAAACCGAAGCCGAGGTCGATGCGGGTATAGGGGCCGAGGCATTCAGAATTTTGTTCCACAACGAATTCCTTATCGGAAAACTTGTAGTTCATCGACCAGTTGGCCCCGGCGGTGAGATTCGTAAAGTCCCCCGTTTCGGCGATCTGGCTGGTGCTGTCGCTTTTGGAGTAGTTGAAATTCAGCCCTGTAGAGAGCTCTGGAGTTAGCTGAAAATTGAGTCCCAACCCCAGTGTGTACTGCTGATCCAAGCGACGATAGAAGCCGTTGGCAGTTCCAGTAAATGTTCCCTGGTCGTTATAGTCAGCCGTCGCAGGCGCGTTGGAGGCGTTCGTATAGTAGGCGAGGCGATAGGAGGCAAAGGGAGTGATGCTAATTTTGTCTGTGCAGTTGAGAATGTAGGTGCCCGTCAAGTTGTTATCGGTTCTGGTAAAGTAAGAGGGGTTAGAGAAAACATAAGAGGCCCGCCAGCTGAGAGAGACGGCTTGAGTATCGGTGAAGGGGTGAAAGTAGTTCGCGGAGTAGGCAGCGGCGATTTCATTCAGGAAATTGGTCTCAGCATCTCCCGCAACAGAGTTTCTCTCAGCAGGAGTGTTTAAGAAAAAATAACCGTTCACATCCACAGAGAGTCCAACCGTTAATTCATCTGAGACTTGTTTGTTGGCTCGGAAAAAGATATTCGCGAGGAGAAAGTCTTGAGCCAAGCCGATGTCATAGGTTCCCGCGTTGTTGTTTGTTTGCGAAGGTTCCTCTTGGCTGAAGTAGTTAAAAAAGGAAGCACGGACACCAACCTCAGGAAAAAATTTATCATAACCAGGCATCGTCTGGATCGTGGGCGCCCACGCGCCCTCGATGGATGAGATGGTTTGCCAGGCGGCTACGACGTTTTGCGAGTTCTTGGCGTAGTTTGCGTTGGAAAGCCAGCTATAGGATTGGTCCATATGAAGACGGGCAAACGGAAGATCTGGAATCTCTCTGACGAGTTGGAGGGATCCAAGATCTTCCGAAACAGCAGTGGCTTCGACAGGGGTTTTGTCCTCGGGCTTTTCTTGAAGAGCCATCTTTCTTTGCCTCTCACGCTCCTGTTGAGCTTGGTTGTCAATCACTGCTTGTTGAGATACGGCGCTAGGCAGGGTTTGTGCGAATAAAGCTGGCTGAAAGATCAGAGAAAGAGCCAAAAAAGAGGCCAGATGACCTGATCTGGTATTGTGTGGGCGCTTGGTTTGTAAATTTACAGAATCCACCAACTCCACTAACTAGCTAAAGATCTTCTCTATACAATATATAGTACAATTTTTTGCATTATAACAATATATAGTATTTTAAGTCAAAAGTTATCTATATGTTTTCTGCATAGTGGTAATGCGTTTTTTAACGGAATCAATCAGGGGTTTTGGGCTGAGAACCTTGGCATGGTCTCCCCAGCTGAGAATCCAGCGCTCAATTTCTTCTAAGGCACCAAGGGTCATTTCAAGCTCAATGCCCCCGTCTTTTATGTTCCGAATTTTCTGGCTGGGGTGCCAATCTCTTTCACGCACAAGGCGGGATGCAAAGGAGTCGAACCTGATTTTGACCAGGTGCTTCCCTGTACCCGCAAAAACCCCGAATCCACCTTTGAGTTCCTTCTCCGCTGAAAAACCGCGAGGCCGATCGAAGATCTTTTTTGTCAATGTAGGTTTCTGGATTCGCGGGAGAGCAAATGTGCGGATTTGGGCGCGCTGTGGATCGTGAGCGAGCAGGTACCACGCATTATCGATATTTGCCAAGTGGTAGGGGTGGACACTACGTGTCTCAGGGGCAGTAGCTCTCAAGGGTTGATAGGAAAATGAGATTTCTTGGCGTTGGACGATCGCTCGTGCCAAGAGGCGAAAAACTTCCAGGTCGGCAGCCGATGCGCCGGTGACTCGGAATGAGTAGTCGGACCCCCATTCGCCCAAGTCAAAGCTGACGGTCTCCTTGAGGGCGCCCGTGAGTTTTTGAAACGCGCTACCCAGGGTTTTCTCGAACGGGGTGCCCCGGTACTGAGCCAAAACCTTTTGAGCGACAAAAAGGGCGAGAATCTCCCCTTCGCTGACCTGAAGTAGTGGAAAGGCCTCCACTTTTCCCGTGTAGCGAAACGTATAGCGGGTGGCGTCATACTCGATGGGGAGGCCGAGGCGGTCTCGCATGAAGTCGAGGTCTCTCTGGATCGTTTTATAAGAAACCTCAAAATCTTTTCCGAGCTGCTGGCAGTTGACCGGCTGTTCGCTGGAAAGAAGGTCGTGCAGGCGGTGCATCCGTTCGAGGGGAGGGCGACTATGACCCCCAGAGACAGGCAAAACTTTTTTCTTCATAGGACTCTTTATGTCCTACCCCATAAGGCAAGCTGGTACAAGAAAAAAGGAGAAATCGAAATATGGAAACATTAGTTCAGTGCAGATCCTGCGGGGAGGACACGAATCGGGCGGACTGGGAAGCCGCTGGGTCGTGTTGTGCCCATTGCGGGGAAAACACGGGAGGAACCTTCAGCAGGGGGCTGGACGCGTTGGCGTCCATGCGCCGGCGGTTGGAACTCGAGCTGGTCTGGAGGCCAGTCGCAAGCCATGCGTAGCGTGTTGGGGGTGCTTGCGGCTTTGGCAGGTGCAGGTTGCACAGGCGTCTCGTTAGGTTGTGCCTGGTGGGTGCCTGAGCTTTCCATCTTGTCGGCCGTGGCAGCGACTTTTTGGTGGCAGGTGGCAAAGATGGCGTAAAAAGAGGATTTTCAATTCTTGATTTTGGATTTTTGATTGTCCCTTGGTTGAAGGTCATCGAAGTATTGGGCGCCAAAAAGTGGCGGCATGGGGGTACTGGTTTGAATCCGATAAACCAGGTCGTTCAATACTATCTCTCTCTATACAACATATAGTGTAATAACTAAAGTTATTGGCCATATGTAGTATTACAGCGCAAGTTATTGCCGTAAAGCGATTTATGGGGACAAAAATAGGCCAAAAAGCTTGACTTTCAACAAGTTATGTACATATTAAAGGTATGCCGTTCGACACGCTATCTTCATGTATTATTTTGAACCTTATGGGCGCTTGGTCGGTCAAAGATTAAGTCGTATGTATTTGGATAAAATAAACCTGCATCTCTTATTAGTCTGTGGGCTGTTTGGAACAGCTCCGCTTTGGGCTGTGGAATTGAAGGAAGCAGAGATCACGGCTCTGAAAAACATCGTGGAGCACGATACGGGGGAGGGGAAAGGGGCGACTCCGGCCCACGCCAGCGAGAAAATTTTTGAAAAATCGAAAGTGAGCACGGCTGCCGCCTCGATGGCCGAGCTCACCTTTGCCGACACCTCCATCACTCGCGTCGGGGCAAACACCTCCTTTTCGTTCCAATCCAAAGAGCGGTTAGTCAAACTCGAGAAAGGAACGGTTCTTATCAATACACCGCCCGGAGCCGGCGGTGCGACAGTGGATTGCGGAGGAGTGACGGCGGCAGTCACCGGCACCACTTTCATGGCGAGCGTGGATGGAAACGGGAACAAGATGTTTGTGCTTTTAGAGGGTGCGGGAGGGATGAAGGTAACCGCTGGGGGTAAAACAACGATGGTGAGAGCGGGCCAAGCTGCTTCCGTGGGTGGTGGTGAGGGGGGCGGCAAAAAAGAGGACAGCGGTGGTGGCCCTGGCGAAAAGAAAGCGGGCGGTGATAAGCCCGGTGCGGATACAAAGGAATCTGGGGGAACAAAAGAATCGGGAGGGGATCAGGCGGGACCGGGGGATGGGGGAAAGCCCAAGGCAGCTGCCCCAGCACCTGCAGCCGATAAGGGGCCGGGACCCGGGGAAGGCGGTGCGGGTGGAGGGAAGCCGCCCGCAGCACCGACGATTCAGGTTTTTGATGTGGATGTTCAAAAGGTCGTTGCCTCGACACCGTTGATTCAGGCATTCGACAAGCCCCTGCCGTCTGCGCAGAAAATTCAGGCCACCGTGGAAGTACAGCAGGCTAAAATGTCCGAGGGGAAAATGGAGTCGTTGGGGGTTGAAATTGTGGCGGTGAAAGCGGACGGGGATGTGCTTGTGGGTGCACCCAAAGTGGCGGCTGAGGCGCCTCCCAAAAAAGAGGAACCGAAGGCTGATGCGCCGGCCAAAAAAGAAGATGTGGTTGCGAAAAAGGAAGAGGTGGCTGGCAAAAAGGAAGAGGTGGCTGGCAAAAAGGAAGACGGAGGAATGAAGCCTGAGCCAAAAGCGGATGCTAAGGCAGATACAAAAATGGCCGGTGGACCTGCTCCCGATAAGCTGGACATTAGTACGGCAGCGGGTCCAGGAGCAGGAGCCCCTCCTGCTCCTTCCGGAACCTCAGTAGCGGCAGCGAATCCTCCTCCCCCTCCTGCGGCGCCTTCCATCCCGCCTCCACCTGTGAATATTGGCCAAATCGTCAACCAGCGCCCACAAGAGTTGGCTCCCATAGTTTTGACCGTTCGAGCGAACGACGCTTCGCGCGCCTTTGGAGCACCAAATCCTGACTTTGGGTTTTCCATTACGGCGGGCGGTCTTTTAGCCGGTCACTCCGTCGTGACAGACTTACGAACAACGGCCAATAATTTTAGCGAAGTATCGGGGGGTCCCTTTGGAATTACTTTAGAGGGGCTTAGAATCTTGGACGGCTCAGGTGGAAATGTTACAAGTCGATACAATCTGACGAAGGTTTCCGGCTCTTTGACTATTTTTAAGGCAGAGCAAGGGGTGAATTTTGCGTTGCCTTCCAATCTCACCTTTGGAACTGAAGCGGGTCTTGTGGCCGGCGTTCGTGGTGGGGAGGTGAGTTTTGCGGTGGTGAGTGGGCCGGCCAAGATCGAGAATGGCAAGTTGGTGCCGGAGAGCGGGACGGGCACCGTGGTGGTGAAAGCGGTTACGCCAGGGAATGCGAATTACCGTGGTGCGGAAGCGCAGCAAACGATCAACTTGGTCAAAGCTGGGCAGAGTGTGAGGTTTACGTTGCCTGGGAGTCTGACGTTTGGCACAGACACCAGTTTGAGTGCGACGAAGTTAGACAGCGGGGTGGTGAGCTTCGAAGTGCTAAGTGGGCCCGCAGAGATCGTGGGGGGTAAGCTGGTGGCGAGGAGTGGAACGGGCAGCGTGGTGGTGAAGGCGGTGACGGTGGGAGATGGGAATTATCTTGGGGCAGAAGCTCAACAAACGATCAACTTGGCCAAAGCTGGGCAGAGTGTGAGGTTTACGTTGCCTGGGAGTCTGACGTTTGGCGCAGACACCAGTTTGAGTGCGACGAAGTTAGACAGCGCGGTGGTGAGCTTCGAAGTGTTGAGTGGGCCGGCCAAGATCGAGAATGGCAAGTTGGTGCCGGAGAGCGGGACGGGCACCGTGGTGGTGAAAGCGGTTACGCCAGGGGATGCGAATTACCGTGGTGCGGAAGCGCAGCAAACGATCACTTTGGCTAAGGCTGGGCAGGCATTAAACTTTGAAATAGGCGCGGCTCCGACCTTCTTAACTGGAAGTACTCGGTCTATTCCCGTCGTGATGGGCGGTAGTACCGCTGTGAGTTTTTCGATCAAAGAATCAGACGGGCGTGCTTCCCTTTCGTCCGGCTCTTTGGTGATCGGGAAAATCTATGGAGCGAATTCTTTTACAATCGAAGCAAGTGCCACAGCAGACGGTAATTATGTCGGAGCCCAAAAGGAGGTTGTGATCGGAATTACGCCCGATCTAGAAGCCATAGTTCAAAGCAACCCTCTGCGAGGACTAGTGGAATTTGATAATCTTGCTTTGCAGAATGCATTCGACAACTACTTCTACTTTAAGGGCTCGATTGCCGGGAGTCCGGGAGCACTCGCGAAATACTTTGTCGATGCCCCGATGTTTGTTGAGCTTGGCGATACCCAGAAAGTGGAGCTTGGGACCAGCGCGCAGGATTTCGACTTTTTTGCGGCTCAAGCAACGAAGCTGACGCAAAATCTTGATCTTGGGGCAATGCCCCTGACTGAAGGCCGAAGTGACGTTTTCTTTTACGCCACGCGCCAAGAGATGGGGCTGGCATCAGCGAAATTCTCTGGAACTGTTTCCCCCTCCGGAGTGCCCACGATGAGTTACGACAACTCCTCCATGGATTTGTGGGAGGGGAGCTGGGCAGATTGGCGAAATGTGGGTGGCACGATCCAAGGGGGGATCGCCATCGACGTGCCTTCCTCCAAGGAAAAGGTCGGTTTCGTGGCTGGGACCGGTGGCATATCCATTCAAGGAGTCACGGTGGGTGCAAACGGAGCTGCACTTGAGGTTTTGACCTCGGGCGATCTTCTGGTTCAGGCCGCCTCGTTGCTCGGTCTTTCCCCCGTCCGAGAAACCTCGTTTGAATCCCTGGGCCGGATTCAAATGGGTGCCACGACGGAGGAGTTGGCCGCGCTTGCCACGGTAGACACATCGGCAGGTGCTGATGGCACCGTCCAGAGTCCTATTGCAGCCCAAGAAGCCCTGCAACAAACGAAACAGGTCAGGATCGTTTCGGGTGCTGGCGAAGCTTATTCTACCGGAATCGCCGTAGTTCGCTCGGCAACGGGTTTGGAGATGAGGGATGTAGTGATCCGCGGATTTGGTCAGATTGAGTTGGTGAAGGGGCTGGAATCCTCAGCCCCTCGGGTTTTGGTAAGCGGAAGTTCCGTTCGCGACTTTAAAATTAAGGAGCTAGTGGGGGCCTTCATCAATGCCGATTCAAAGATCCAGATGGCGGCACTCGATGCGAGCGGAGAACTCGCGGGCACCATGGTGGTGCAAAACGGATTGCCGGTAAACCGCCAGCTGGCTGGAGTGCTCGACAAGACGATCACCGACTCGCGGAAAAATCTTCTGGTGGATGCGCAGACGGTTTCTTTGGCGGCGAAGCGGTTGGAGTTCCAGAACACCACGATTGCGGCAATGTCCGCCATCACTGCTAGGGCAAACACGGTTTTGCTGAACAACGCGAACTTCACCGTTATCGCTCAGAATGGGATGATCAACTTTTATACCCAGCAGGGCTTGGTCAACCGGATCTATGGGTCGGAAGTGGGTAGCGACAACGGGATGCTGAATTTCAGCGGGGTGAACAATTTCAGGATCGGCAACAACTCCTTCACCGTTCAAGACCAGGCCACGCTGAACAAAAACTACGGGAGCAATATTTTGGACATGAACCAAAACTTCGGCCGGCCTGAGGCTGGCAAAGTGAACGTTCTGAAAATGTAAGACGCGGGATGACCTATATGCGATCATCCTTATTCAGGCTCAGCGCCTTTGCCATTTCGCGGCGGTTAGCAGCTTTTTTCCTTCTTTTTTCTTTATTCGAGTTCAGCGCAAAGGGCCAAAATTTTAGTGCTCAAATTATTAATTACTATTTAGAGATTCCTTCATGGCAAACTGCCACTTTCTTGAATAACGGGACTTCAGGGGTCAATGGAGCATATTTCACCAATTATGGAACAGTCCAAGCCAACTCAAATTTCCAAGTTGGAACGTCCGATTGGGCCGTCTTCTACCAAAACGGCGGCACATTTAACGTGAATGACTATCTCTCGATTGCGCGTAACAGTGGCTCGGGAACAATCGAAGTCAACGGTGGCTGGGTGAATGCCTGGAATCGTCCGATCATTATCGGAGAGAACGGCAATGGGACTATACGCATCAATGGAGGTGGAGTCTACGCCCCCAACGGCACCGCTATCTCGGGGAATAACGGATCTGTAGGACGTCTCGATCTCAACAGCGGGCAACTTGTTACCTCTCAAATCTATAAGTGGGGGGGCGGAACCGGCAATCTCACCCTCAATGGAGGAACGCTCAAGGCTACACGTGAGGAATGGAATTTTATCTCGGGTCTCAACTCGGCCAACATCGGTGGTAACGGAGCGGTGATTGATAACGACGGTAAGGGCATTGGCATCAATCAGACCCTGACCGGCTCCGGCTCGGGGAGCGTGAAGTTCGACGGAAGCAATTGGACGACGCTCCGGCAGAACAACACCTACACAGGGGATACGCTGGTTCGAGGTGGGGTTCTTCAATTGTACGAGAACGGATCCCTCTACAACAACGGCACCGCCGCTGGAAATATCTACGTCAACAGCGGGGCCACACTTTTTTTCAATCGGCAAGATGTCTTCGGAAACGCCGACACGGGAAGCAGTTCTCCCGTTTCAATCACCTTAAACGGAGGAACCATTAACAACGGAAACGGCGGAGTCACCGGCGAAGGGGTTTTTAACAACCTTGCCAACCTGACCATGAATGGGGGCACTCTAATTGCGAGTGGCGGAAGTGCGTATGGGTGGAATGCGTACGAATTGAACATTGTAACCGTCGGAGGAACTAGTGCCTCCACCATCACCTCCGACACCTCGAATAACAACAAAAACGATATTCTCTTAAGCCGTGCCGGAACGACTACCTTCAACGTTGGGTCGACTGGGGACGCGACTGGTGATTTGAAAGTTTCTGCCAAGTTAACGGACGGAAATGGGGTGGTCGGCTCCCTCACCAAAAACGGTTTAGGGAAAATGGTTCTCTCCGCCGCTAATACCTACACCGGTGAAACGAAGGTCCTCGCCGGAACCTTAGTGGTGAATACGGGTGGTTCAATCGTGAGCAGTTCAACCACAATCTCCTCTGGAGCCACGTTGCAAGGCGCTGGATCGATCGCGGCTTTGACGGTGAAGTCCGGAGGAGTGGTCAAAATCACGCCTGCCTCGACGAGCACTGCCACGGCTTGGGATACGGGAGGATCGATCAATTTTAACTCCGGTTCAATCATCGATGTCACCGGCCTAACACTCAGCCAGCAGCCGTATGTTCTCATTCGTGGAAGTAGCGTGACCGGAACGCCGATCGTGCAGGGGGCAACAGGGTTCACGGTTTCCAACTCCGCCACCACAGTTGGACTGATGCCTGCTGTGGATACGGATGGGGACGGGTTGACCGATTACCAGGAGTCTCAGCTTGGTACGGATCCGCAGAAAATCGATTCAAACATTTTATCGGGCGTGACTTGGTCAGCCGTATACGGCTTTGCGAATGGGTCTTTCTCGGATGAATCGGGAAAAGGGAACACACTTTCGGCGTTGAGTGGATCGCCTGCCTTTGTTGCCGACCGCACTGGAGCGAGTTTCAGCGCTTTTCAAGGATCGACCGGTAGACTCCTTGGACGGACGGGTCCTCTGGCGGGTTTTAATCCCTCGAGCAATCAGCTCACCTTGAGCGCATGGATCAAAACAGCCTCCTCCGGGGATGAGCGGATCGCAACCATGGGGAGGAGCCCCTCAAGTTTTGAAGGTGAGTGGATTTGGGGGATATCCAACGGGCAGCTGTATTTCTGGGATTATCAGGGGAGTAATGGTTTTCCTGCAACTTTCACATCCACCGCAAGTGTAAACAACGGACAGTGGAGACATGTGGCATTCGTCCGAAACGGCCTGACCGGCACTTTTTATGTTGATGGAATTCCCTCTGGATCCATGACGGCCGCAAAGAACGTATCCTACGCAAATATAGTTGTGGCTTTGGGCGGTGATTATCGGGACAACAACGGGTTCTGGACTGGGAGCCTGGACGATTTATCGATTTCTTCGACAGCTCTCACGGCGGCTCAGGTCCTTCTGTTGTCCGCGGACGCCACGGTGCCCGGAGTGGAAACAGGACCGACAAATTCAATCAGCGGATTAACCCAGACCAGCGTAAAGCTGATGGGAGGAATCACGAATTTAGGCGGAACGACGGTGACGAACGCGGGATTTTATCTGAACACGAATTCAACGGCCACGAACGGGGTTAAATATTCGGCTCCGGGAACGAGCTTTGGTCTCGGGTCGTTCAGCAACACAATCACAGGCCTTACGC